>Ga0335069_10001605_pt1 | contig 36170 bp, 32 predicted proteins | sample Lox_Sample_11_FD_206714 | JGI IMG/M metagenome (GOLD analysis project Ga0335069, IMG submission 206714) | Soil microbial communities from Loxahatchee National Wildlife Refuge, Florida, United States - Lox_Sample_1.1 | ecosystem: Environmental > Terrestrial > Soil > Wetlands | place: USA... | reverse complement strand
GCGGCAATCCCGGACAGCGCCGATGAAAAACCTCCATGAGCTGGATACCCGACGGCATGTGCTCCGGGTCGTAAGGGCTGATGCGACGCAGCTCGCGGATTACCTTCGGAGTAACCACCTGCGCATGTGTAATCTTCAACCCGCCGTGCACCACCCGGTGCCCCACGCCGTCCACACGTCCGAAGCTCACGTGCTCGCCCAGCCAGCGGATGAGAAACTCCCCGGCCACCAGGTGATTGGGCGCGGAAATCCGCTGCGGCGCGCCCGGCCCAGACCCATCCTGCACCGTGAGCAGCGGCTCCGGCAGCCCAATGCGCTCCACCTTGCCCGAAAGCACCCGCCTGCTCGGAGAGCCGGTAGGATACACGGCGAACTTGATGCTCGAAGACCCGCTGTTCACAGTCAGCACAAAGCGGGTCGAGTCCGGGAGATTATCCTGGCTCAGGCCTACACCTCTTATGACGGGCTTCTTTGGCATACGCGCATTCTATCACAACCAGCTCCCACCCGGCTCGGCAATTGGCAATTGCCCATCGGCTATTCTCGAGCCCCTGCCGCTCAGGCATACTGGCTGCCATTAAAACCGCGCTCGGAGGCGCAGGCGATGGCAAAAATTCCCTAGGCGTCAAGCCCACGCGGCGATACATTGAGGGCACACCATCGGGCGCGATCCCAGACAGGCCCGGTGGATAGCAGGCTCAACTACAAACCGACTATGAAGACACATCATACTTGGAAGTTCTTCCGTGCCGGCGGCTTCGACCAGGTCCGGCTCGAGACCGGGGCGGATCTGATGGCGCTGGACCAATTAGACCAGAAGCTATGGGTCGCCCTGGCCTGTCCGACCACGGGGTTGGAGTTTGACTCCAACACCCTGGCGCTGATTGACACCGACAAGGACGGGCGTATCCGCGCCCCGGAGCTCATCGCCGCGGTGAAATGGGCGGGCGGCCTGCTCAAGAACCCGGATGACCTGGTGAAGTCCTCCCCCTCGCTCGCGCTCAGCGCCATAAACGATTCTACACCGGAAGGACAGCAATTGCTGGCCTCCGCTCGCCAGATCCTGGGTACGCTTGGAAAGGCCACGGACGTCATCACCGTCGAGGACACGACAACCGTGGCCGAGAAGTTCGTGGAAACACTGCTGAATGGCGACGGCATTGTTCCTTCGGATGCTGCCACGGACCCCGAAGCCAAGGCGGCCATTGCGGACATGCTCCAGTGCGTCGGAGCGGAAACCGACCGCAGCGGCAAGCCGGGTGTGACCCAGGCGAAGGTGGACCAGTTCTTCACTGAGGCGCAGGCGTATTCGGATTGGTGGAAGAAGGCGGAAGCGGACAAGGCGATCCTGCCGCTGGGCGAGGCCACCGTGGCGGCCGCCACGGCAGTGCAAGCCGTGAAAGCCAAGGCGAACGACTACTTTATGCGCTGCCGGCTAGCGGCTTTTGACCCCCGGGCGGTCGGCGCGCTCAATCGCGAGGAGAAGGAATATGTCGCGCTGGGGCTCAAAGACCTGGGCAACGGTGCATCCGATATCGCCGCTTTCCCATTGGCGCGCGTTGAACCGGGCCGTCCGCTGCCCCTCAAGGAGGCGGCGAATCCTGCCTGGGCGCCTGCCCTCCAGAAGCTGCGTGGCGATGCCGTCACCCCTCTCCTGGGCGACAGGGCCGCTCTGACAGAAGCCGAGTGGTCGGCACTCCAGGACCGGTTGGCTCCTTTCGAGACCTGGTCGGCTGGCAAAGCCGGCGCAGCGGTCGAAAAGCTTGGGATCAAGCGCGTGCGCGAGCTGCTCGCCGGCAAGGCGAAGGAGAAGGTCACGGCCCTGATCGCGGCCGACAAGAAGCTCGAGCCGGAGTTCGCGGCGATTGCTTCGGTTGAGAGGCTGGTACGCTACCATCGCGACCTTTACCGTTTGTGCCACAACTTCGTTTCCTTCCGCGATTTCTACAGCCGCCAAGAGAAGGCCATATTCCAGGCGGGCACGCTCTTCCTCGACCAGCGCAGTTGCGACCTGTGCCTGACCGTCGAGGACCCCGGCAAGCACGGCATCATGGCCTCGCTGGCGGGCACCTACCTGGCCTACTGCGATTGCATACGCAAGGGCACGAGCGAGAAACTGCAGGTCGTAGCCGCGTTCACGGATGGCGATTCCGACAACCTCATGGTGGGCCGCAACGGCCTGTTCTACGACCGCAAAGGCCGCGACTGGGACGCGACGATCACCCGGATCCTTGATAATCCGATCAGCATCCGGCAGGCGTTTTGGGCGCCCTACAAGAAGGTCGCCCGGTTCATCAATGAGCAGGTCGCCAAGCGCGCGGCGAGCGCCGATTCGCAAATGGCCGGCAAGCTGGCGCAGGCCGCCGTGAAAGTGGGCCAGAAGATGGAGCCGGCGCAAGGCCCGCCTCCCGCGCCCCAGCCCGCCGCGCCTCCGAAACCAGGGGTGGACCCCGGCATGGTCGCGGCGTTGGGCGTGGGCGCCGCCGGCATCGGCGCGATGGTAGGCGGTATCGTCAGCGGCTTCCTCAACATGAAGGGCCTCATGCCGCTCGGCATCCTGCTGATCATTCTCCTCATCTCCGGCCCGTCTATGATTCTGGCGTGGCTCAAGCTGCGCAAGCGCAACCTCGGCCCCATCCTGGACGCCAACGGCTGGGCGGTGAACGCCAAAGCCAAGATCAACGTGCCCTTTGGCCGCTCGCTCACCCAGGTCGCCGCCCTGCCGCCCGGCGCGCAACGCAACCTCGCCGACCCTTACGCCGAAAAGCCGAGCCCCTGGCCAAAGCTCATCGTGCTGGCGATCATCCTGGTCATCGCCTACCTGGTGCTCAATCGCCTGGGCTACCTCTACGAGTGGACCAACGGCCGGTTCGGGATCGAACACCCGGCCAAGGCGGAAAAAGCCGCCCCGGCCGCGGCCACCCCCGCGAACACCGGAGCCAAACTACCCGAAACGAAGCAATGATGTCGGCTTGGCCGCTCCAGATGATTTCGGCACCCAAATCCGAAGCCCGAGACCCGAAGCCCGAAAGAAGGCCGAAATCCGAAACCCGAACCGGGCGGCACTCTGTCGGGGGCCGAGGCCACTGGGCGCCCTCGGCCTTCGGATTTCGGCCTTCTTTCGGGCTTCGGCCTTCGGATTTGGGATTTTGCCCGCCCGCTCGTTCCTAATGACCTCGATGCGTTATGCCCCAGGAATCCCAGCCCACCAAAGCCGCCCGGCTGAAGAAGATCATGGCCGGCCTGCATAAGGCCTACCCGGACGCCCATTGCGAGCTGAACTTCCGCAACTCGCTCGAACTGCTGGTGGCCACCATCTTGTCGGCCCAGTGCACGGATAAACGGGTCAATGCAGTCACGGCGGACCTGTTCAAGAAATACCCTTCCGCCGCGGACTACGCGACGGCGCCGCTGCCCGACCTCGAACAGGATATCAAGACCACCGGCTTCTACCGGAACAAGGCGAAGAGCCTTAAGGCGTGCTGCCAGGCGATTGTCGAAAAGCATGGCGGGAAGGTGCCGGACACGATGGAAGCGCTAACCGAGCTGGGCGGCGTGGGCCGCAAGACAGCGAATGTCGTCCTCGGCAACGCCTTCCATAAGAACGTCGGCGTCGTCGTGGATACGCATGTGTCGCGGCTGGCACAGCGGCTGGGGCTGACGAAGCAGGTCGAGCCGGAGAAGATTGAGTCCGAGCTGATGGCGTTGGTGCCGCAAGAGAAGTGGACGCTATTCGCTCACCTGCTGATTTGGCATGGCCGCCGTCGGTGTTACGCCCGGAACCCGGACTGCCCAAACTGCGAGGTCAAAGCGCTCTGCCCGCGCATCGGCGTGGCGAAGCCCAAGGCCCCGCGGGCTTGATGCCCCTAACCCGAAGATGTCAGACTGGTAGGGACGCCTCGCCGAGGCGTCCGTCTTCTGGCTGGAGCGCCCCCCGACGCTCGCGCGCCTGATGACGCCGTCAACCTGGTATCTCCTGTCAATGGGGCCGGGCGACCCTGCCTTCAATATGGCGCTGGACGAAACGCTGCTACACGCCGCTTCCCGCCGGGGCCAACCCGTCCTGCGCTTTTATAGCTGGACGGAACCCGCTGCCTCGTTCGGCTATTTCCAGAAATACGCCCAGGTGGAGCGCATGACCGCCCTCCGGCCATTGGTCCGCCGCCCCACGGGTGGCGGCCTGGTGCCACACGACGCGGACTGGACTTACAGCCTGGCCTTCCCGCCGAACCATGCGTGGTATTCCCTGTCGGCGACCGAGAGCTACCGGCGCGTGCACGAGTGGCTACAAGCCGCCTTCGCGAGGCTGGGTCTGAATACTGAGTTGGCACCGGCAGCACTCAAGGCGCAGGCGGGCCAATGTTTTCAGGGCCACGAACGTTTTGATCTGCTCCTGGGGGGCCGGAAGATTGCCGGGGCCGCCCAGCGGCGCACGCGCGACGGCTTGCTCATCCAAGGCTCCGTCCAACCGCCGCCCTCCGTCCCCCGCAACGCCTGGCAGGAAGCAATGCTGGCGGTGGCCTCCCCCACCTATGGCGTCGGTTGGGAAAACTTGCAACCGGAAGCCTGGCTGACGGAACATGCGCAGGAACTGGCCCGCCGGAAGTACTCGCAGGCCAGCTATAACCAGAGGCGATAGGTTCAGCCTGTTGCACGGTTGACCTGCGTCAGCTATGCTCATACTAGTTGAGTATGAAGAAGCACATCGCCCTATTGGCCATCATCTCCCTTGGTGTCACAGCCTATGCCCGACAGCCGGTCATCAGCACGCCGCTGGTCACCCATGTATCGACCGTCCAACCCGCGCCGGCACAAGCGTACCAGCCCGCTACGGTCATCTATCACTACGAGCAGCACACGTGGCCGCAAACGGCGCCAACGCACGAATGGAATGGCTACGTCCCGACCGCCTACACGCCGCCGGCGAACAACGCGTTCGACTCCATGCCTGCCTATTCGGGCGGATACTCCCCTTGCTACGCTGGCGGCTGCTGCTGGCCCGGCTTCGGCGTCTCGGTAGGGTTCGGCATCGGCGGCGCCTCGGTGGGAATTGGGCCCTGCGGCATATCGGCCTCGGCCGGCCTGGGCTGCTTCCCAATCGGCGTCGGCATCGGCTTCGGGTGCCAATAGCGTAGTGTCCCGGAATTAGCCAAACATCCCGCAGGGCGGTCCGGGGACGTGCTGTTGCGTCGAGGGGCGTCGTCCTGAATCTGCTCCAGACGGCATTGGCTCCTGCCAGGCTGCCCTGGAATCTCCCGTCCAGGCGTCTTGGGCTTGCTGCGCAGCTTGGCCGGCGTCGAACGCTCCCGCGCGCGTGCCTGGCGATAGGCTCTCCAACGCCGTTATGACCGTAAACGGCCTCCGCACAAGTGCTTATGAGCTGATCCCTCCCCTCAAGCCACGGTGGTCCGCCCTGACCTCAGCCAGCCGAACCGCCGCGCCCCTAGCCGCCGTCTGCTTCGTCCGCCCGGGCGAGCAATCGGGCGCGGGCGGCTTCCATCTCCGCTTTGACTTGCCGGATCTGGGCACGGATCAACTCGCGGTTCTCCGCCTTGGCGGCAACGAGGTCGTGGGTGAGTTGATCTATCCTCTGGAGATAGCCTTGGGTCTGCTGCTGAATCTGGCGCTCCACCCGGGCGAGGCGTTCCTCAACGCTCCGGGCCTTGGCGGCCGCCGCGTGTTGGCCGTGCAGCAAATCGGCACGGTCTGAAATCAACTTTCTTACCAGCTTCTGCTTGAGCCAGCGGCTCAGGTCGGCCGTCAGGCCGTGACGCACCGCGGCCGATTCGGCGGCTTGGGCGCGGCGGCGAAGCATCTCGGCGTGAGTCTCCGTCGGGCCGGGGCCTTCAATGCGGATGAGCGGCGGCGGCGCTGTGACCGAGCCGGGCGCAGAGGGAGCCGGGCTAGTCACCGATTGCGTGCCCAGCACAACCGTAAAGGACGGGGAATCTTCGCCGGCACCCGTTGGAGGCGCGACGAGCAGTCCTCGCCGTTTCGAGGGGCGCCGCCTGACACGCCGTGCGAGCCACCAGGCTGCCGCGCCGACCCCAAGCGCTCCAGCCAGGGCGCACGCTGCCAGCACCGCGAATGGCCGCGGCGGCGGCCGCGAAGGGGCGGCTGCGGGCGACGTGATTTGGGGCGGATGGCCGGCTTCGGCGGCTGGAGGTGATCCCGCCCGGGATAAAGCCTCTTTCAGCGCCGCCCACTCCGCCGCCACTTTGAGCGAGTCCAGTTCCAGGTCGCAAGTCACGGGGCAATGGCCCGCGCCCGCGCTCGCAGAGATGAAGGCATTGCTGGCACACCCGGGCGGCAATACGAGGATATGATCCGTCGGCCCCGGCTGCGTTCCACCGGTTGCCGCGCCCACGAAGGCATCGCTGAACCCGGCTGTGCCGAGGCCGTTCGCCAGGTCGGACCCCAGCGTGCCTGCCACTACAAAAACCTCCACCCGGTTGGTCACCCAGCCCCGCACCGAGGCAACCTCGGAGAGCAACTGCCTTACGGGCTGCGCGCCGTCGTTGGCAGCCACCGAGAACAGGCCCAGTCTCTGGCCGCGCACTTCCAGTGCCGCAAAGGCGACACCCCCTGGGGCGGCCCCTGCCGGACCAGGGTTCCACGGCTGCGCCCATGAAAGATACGCGCGCTGCCGGGCGAGCAGGGCAACCTGTTGGGCGCTCCCCTGGCCGGCCTTGCCATCCGGGAAAGCCGAGCAGACGAGGACGCGGTAGTCAGCCGGCTTCAGCGCCCGGGTGAGTTCCTCGCAGGTCCTCCAGTCCCGCACCTGTTGCAGGAGGATGACGTCGGGCGCCAGTTTCCGCAGCGCTGCCGCCGCGGAGGAGAGGCTCAGTTGTCCCGGCGCGGTCGCAGCGCTTGTGCCGGCGGCCAAGGCCTGCAAGTTCCATGTCGTCAGGCGGATCGTATCCGCCAGGCATTCCGGCGCGGCGATCCCGATGGCGATCAGAAGCAGCGCGCACAGATATGCCGCGCGGCCAGCTCGGGCAACGGATGGGGGGCAGAGGCCTTTGCCCGCCCGCCCGGCAGCCGGGGAGAGGGGGACAGGAATCTCCGCGGCGCTGTGCTTACGGACCTGAGACAGCAGAAACACGCGCGGCAACATAGCTTACTCCGCAGTGATGGCTATGAGAAAGGGCGCGGGCCCGGCCATGCTGGACACGTAATCAATGCTGCTGATTTCCAGGTTCGGGGCGAGGTTTGTCCAGGTGGTCAGGAACAGGCGGATGGAGTGTCCCGCGCTCTTGCTGGCGGGGTTCTGCCCTTCCCAAGCCTGCGTCAGGTCTTTGGGCGGCGGCGGCTCCCCGGGCCGTGAATGCCAGTCCCGCACCTCATGCCCGTAGCGGATGGGTATCTCCAGGCGCATGGGATTGGACGCGAAGTGCACCACATAGGTGCCGATTTGTTTGCCGTCGTCGCCGGCGTTGCCGAACCCGGCGGCGTGCAGGAACTGCAACCGCTGACATTTCTGGCGCACGGGGATGCTCTTTACGGCGGCCGGGAAGTTGGTCGAGGAAGGCGACAGGCTGCGGAGCTGGACAATGCCGCGGACGTCGAACTTCACGCCCGCGAGGGTCTGCAGGCCGCGCGGCAGGTTGCGAAGATCGTTGTCCTTGCTGCCGTGCCAGGCGGAAGTCAGGGCGGCATTGTAAAAGGCCGTGAGGTCCAGCAACTGCGGCGGCGTGTTTGGATCACGCGGCGGGAAGCGGGAGCTGGGGGCGGCTTTGAGCGCCGGGTTTGTCGCAGGCAGCGCCGCATCGGCAAACATGCGCGCCGGCGACAACTCGGCTACGTTGACCCGGTTGGTCAGCAGCGTCTCCCAGGAGTCGGGGCTTTCGTAGATGCTGCCGTCGAAGGCGAGATTGAGCACCGCGGCATGATGGCGGCACCGGACGATAGGCACGATCGAGCCCACCAGACCCATTTGCCGGCGCTTCCACTCGCGGCGCGTGCGGTTGGGAGCGTTCGGTGCCGCGGTGCCCAGCGGCACGGGGCAGAACTCATACAGGTAGGAGCAGGGCAGCTTGGGATCGGCCAGCGAAGAAGCCTCGGTCTCGCCCGTGCGCCGGCACACGGGGCAGATCAGGACGTTCATATCCGGCAGGTATTGCGGAACGAGGTCGGAAAGCCAGTTCGGCAGCGCCTTGTGATCGTGCTCGTAGGCCTGGATCGCGGTATAGATGGCCTTGAGGTTGGCGATGCAGGCGGCCTGTTCCTGCGTGATGACGCCGGGAACGTCGCCCCGCGCGTCGGTCGTGGCCCACCAAAGCACCAACAACAGGCAAGCCGTACAAGCCTTCACGACCGCACCGTATCGCAATCCCGCCCGGCAAAGCAATCCCGCCCCAGTGCAGAAATGAACCACGCCCTTCGAAGGATCATCGAAGACTGTTCGAAGCCTCATCGAAGGTCCTTCGAGACGCACCGCGTGCCTCGCGGGTGCCCACCGGCAACAGCCGGCTCCGGGGGCGAGCGCCAAAGGCTCACGTCGTGGGGCACTATTTGATCAGCTTGAACTGCCCGATCACCGGCAGCGGCTTGCACACGCCCTGCGCGGCGTTAATGATTCCCAGGACCATCAGAATCAGGATTCCAATCCCCACCGCCGGCCAGACCAGGCAGCTGATAAAGTGTATGAAAGGGATGAACGCAATGCCGATGCCCAGAAAAATCGCAGCGGGCCAGGCAATGATTTCAACGATGAACAGCACCAGGCCCTGGTTCGCATGGTAGCGGGCGAAGGGCGAGTCCTTGGCAGCCAGCAAGGGCACCAGGAAGAGAATGCCGAGGTAACCCAGCACGGCGAAAACCTTGTTCTTCTCCACATCCGCCGGGTCAGGCGTGGCCCCATCCGCTAACGGCGCGGCGGTAACGGATGCCGGCGGGACCGACGGAAACGCCGCCCCCGTGCCCGTGGCGCCCGACAGCTCAGGCACGGTCCGGATTGGCGCCCAGGTGGTGGTGCCCTCCTTGCATACGGAAGTTTCGGGGGTCAAAGTGCCACTTCTCAACAGGGCCAGCAGCGCCGTGGTGTCAACGGGCCCAAGCTGCTGTCCATTTTGCAGGTATTTCCAGGTGCTCATAATCTATTCGTGTTACTGGTTTGTAGAGTGAGAGTGCGTGATTTACTAACAACACAAGATCGTAATGTGACTGCGGCGTCATTGTCAAGCCTTGGACCGATGCGCCCATTGGGCTCAGTGCGCCAAGCAAGACCAGGGCTGGCGTCTTCGTGGACAGGCCCATTCAGGCCGGCGAGGCGTCCATGCGCCTCAAACTCGCCGCCTTCAGCGAAGCACTTTCACCGCCTCGGCAGCGGCGTTCAACAGGCCGCCGGGGAATAAGCCCAGAAAGAACATTCCCGCGATGCAGCCGTAGAGCGTAAAGCGGATGGACTGCGAAATCGGGATGGGCGAGAGGTCGGCGGGCTCGTCCGACCAGTAGATCGCGCGCACGACGCCGAAGTAGTAGTAGAGCGAAATGACCACGCCGGCCACCGTAATGAAAGCCAGCACATAGTAGCCCGGGTGGGCGGCGCCTTGCTCGAGGATGGCGCGAAGCAGCAGGAACTTGCCGAAGAAGCCGGCCAGCGGCGGAATGCCGGCCAACGAGACCATCGCGAGCGTCATGCTGGCAGCCAGCAAGGGCGAACGACGGTTCAGGCCGGCGAAGCCGCGGACGTCTTCGTCCTTCACGCGCAGCATCACCAGGCAGATCACCGCGAACGCCCCGAGCAGGGTAAAGAGGTAGCCGCTGAGGTAATACAGCAGGGCCGCGCGTCCCGCGGCGCTCAGGGCGGCCACGCCGAGCAGCAGGTAGCCCGCATGAGCGATGCTGGAATAGCCGAGCAGGCGCTTCACGTTGCGCTGCGGAATGGCGCAGAGGTTCCCGTAGAGAATGGTAATCGCCGACAGCACGATTAGCAGGTTGGCCCATTGCGCGGTAATGGCCGGCACGGCGAGGAAGAGCACCCGCAGCAGCAGGACAAAACCGGCGGCCTTCGAGCCGATGGCCAGGAAGGCCGTGGTGGGCGATGGGGCGCCCTGATACACGTCCGGCACCCAGATCTGGAACGGGAACACGGCGATCTTGAACCCAAGCCCGGCGAGGATGAACACGAGGCCGAACAGAAAGATCTTGTTGTCGCTGTGCTGGGCTGCCACCCCGGCCAATTCGCTGAAGCTCAGCGTGTGCGAGATCCCGGACACCAGGGCGATCCCGAATACGGTGAACCCGGTCGAGAGCGCGCCGATGATCAGGTACTTCACCCCCGCTTCCAGCGAGGCCAGGTGCGCCCGGTCGAAACTGGTCAGGACGTAGAACGTCACAGTGATGAGTTCCAGCGAGACGAACAGCAGGGCGAAGTTGTTGACGGACGAGGCGAACAGCATTCCCGTCAGCGCGAACAGGATCAAAGCATAGTACTCGCCAATGCCGGCGGTGATCCGCTCGGCGAACTCCACGGACATCAGCAGAACGATGATTGCCGCCACAAGGAAGAAGCGCTTGAAGTAAAGGGCCAAGCCGTCCAGCGCGTACATGTTGCTGAAAGCGTATTGCGTCTCCCCGGCCGGGAGTCGCACCGCGATGACGCTGTAAAGGAAGATAGCGCCCAGCCCCGCCGCGGCGGCGTAGCCGAGATTCCGCCTCAAACTGGCGGGGACCCACAAGTCGGCCAGGAGCACCGCGAGCGCGAGGGCCAGGACCAACCATTCATGAATAAGCAGGCCCGCGTTCATCGGTCCCTGAGAGTGTCTGTTAGCAAAGCCACCCCGGCGGCAGGCGGGCGCTCGGCATGGACCATTTTAACGACCTGGTCGGCGCTGGGCCGAATCTTCCCGACCAGCAGCCCCGGGAAGCAGCCGAAGACCACGAGCGCCGCCAGCAGCACAATGAAGGGCAGCTTGCGCCAGAAGTGCGGCGCATCGGCCACGGCGGCCCACTTTTCCGGCAACGGTCCGTGCAGCATGTGCCGCACGGCTCGCAGCGCGTACACAGCGCCGATGATCAGGGCGCCCCAGCAGGCCAGAACCGTAACGCGAGGGAACACCGTCCAGGCGCCGAAGAGCACGGTTATCTCGCCCGCAAAGTTCGCAAACCCCGGCAAGCCGCAGCCCGCAAACGCGCCCAGCATGAGCGCGGCGCCGATGAACGGCAACCGTCGCAGCAGGCCGCCAAGCTGATCCATCTGCAAGGTGCCGGTTTGTTGGTCGAGATAGCCGGCCAGCCCGAACATCAGGGCGGCCAGGAAGCCGTGGGCGATCATCACTACGACCGCGCCCGTTATGCCGATGAGTGTCAGGCTGGCGATTCCGAGGAACACAAAGCCCATGTGCGCTACGCTCGAATAGCTGATGAGCCACTTGAAGTCCTTCTGGCACATGGCCACCCAGCCGCAGTACACGAGGTTCCCCAGGCAGAGCCAGGCCAGCACTTGCATCCAATTCTGCGCCTCGGCAGGCATCAGGGGCAGCGCGATACGGATCAGTCCGTACAGCCCGAACTTCTTAAGCACGCCGGCGTGCAGCATAGCTGTGGGCGTCGGCGCCGAGCTGTAACCCAACGGCGCCCAGGTGTGGAAAGGCCAAAGGGACACGAGGATGCCGAAGCCGAACAGGAGGAGCGGGAAGATAAAATGCTGAGCGCCGGGCGAAAGAGCGTGCTGCTCATTGAAGACATGCTGCGTGAGGGCAGGAATATCAAACGTGTTGGCGCCGGCCTGTAAATACAGCGCGATAAGCCCCAACAGGGCCAGCAGCGCGCCAATGCTCAGGTAAAGCGTGATCTGGAACGTGGCGTAGTTCTTCCGTTCGCCGCGTCCCCACACCCCGATCATGATGAAGGTCGGCACCAGCGCCAGCTCATGGCAGAAGTAGAAGAAGAACAGGTCCAGCGACGCGAAGGCGCCGAGGATGCCGCCCGCCATCACGAGCAAGAGGATGTAGAACTCCTTCTCGCGTTCCCTGATTTCGTAGGCGGCACACGCCGCCGTGAACGCCACGATGGCGGCCATGAGCACCAGGCCCACGTTGATGCCGTCCACGCCGACGTGGTAGCTGATCCCGAGGGCGCTGACCCACGAGACCTGCTGCTCAAAGCAAAAGCCATTCGGACCGGCATGGGCCGGATTGAACAGCGCAAACATCGCTACGGCCAGCAGCGCGGAGATCAGCGTGGCCAGGAGTGCCACGCCGCGCATCACCACCCGGAAGCTCCGCGGCACGAAAGCCAGCAGCAGCGCGGCCACCAGCGGGCAGCAGATGATGAAGGTGAGGACGGACATACCTATTGGCTCAAGAGAACGAGGTAGAGCACCAACGCCACACCGATAGCGAACAGGAAGGCGTAGGTTTGCACGTTCCCCGTTTGAAACAGGCGCAAGGCACGGCCCACCAGCTCAGTCGTGCCATGGGCGCCGCGCACGGCGACTCCGGCGATGATCCAGCGGTCAATCCAACCGGCGATCGCGGCCAAGCTATCGTGCAATCGGATGAAGGTGGCCTCGTACAGCTCATCGAAGTAAAAGCGGTTCCGCATCCAGCGCGAGAGGGCGCCGAGCCTCGCCGGGAGCGGGTCGTGCGCCGCTTTCGCGTAGAGCGCCCAGGCGGCAGCCAGGCCCACCAGCGCCGCCGCCAACCCGGCGAACGCCGGGACCGGCGTGCGGATAAAGGGCGCAATCACCTCCCGGAGGAACGTTGCCGCCGTTTCCACCTGCTCCCCCTTGAACTGCCGATTGTAGATCTGCTCGATGCCGATGAAGCCGCCAGCGATGCTCAGCGCGGCGAGAAAGCGCATGGGCCACAACATCACTTGCGGGGATTCCTGCGCGTGGCCGGCTGCCTCGGATTTGCCCGCCCCGAGGAACGCGACGCACAGCAGCCGGAACATGTAAAACGGCGTCAGGGCGGCGACGATGATGCCCACGATCAGCAACCCGGAGCTGTGCTGGGCCGCCTGGGCGAGGATGCTGTCCTTGCTATAAAAGCCGCTGAACGGCGGGAGACCACAAAGCGCCAGAGTGCCGGCGAGGAAGGTCCAGAATGTCACGGGCAGCTTCTTGCGCAGGCCGCCCATCTTCCAGATGTCCTGCTCGTGATGCATGGCCACGATCACCGAGCCCGCGCCCAGGAAGAGCAGGGCCTTGAAGAAAGCGTGCGTGCTCAGGTGATACATGGCCGGCGTCGGACCGCGCAGACCGACCGCCATCACCATGTAACCGAGCTGTGAGAGCGTGGAGTAGGCCAGGATGCGCTTTATGTCATCCTGCTGGATGCCGATGATCGCGGAGAGCAGTGCCGTAAAGCCGCCGATCCAGGCGATGACTTCCAGGGACGGCCCATTCAGGAGAAAGGCCACCCGGCACAGCATGAACACACCGGCCGCGACCATCGTGGCGGCGTGGATGAGCGCGCTGACCGGCGTAGGGCCTTCCATCGCGTCGGGCAGCCAGACGTGCAGCGGGAATTGCGCGCTCTTGCCGACAGCCCCACAGAAGATCAGCAGGCCCGCCGCAGTCGCCAGGGTCCCAAGGGCCTGGGGGTTGGCAGACAGGTTGCCTTGCAGCACCTCGAAGTTCAGCGAGCCCAGGCGGTTCCAGACCAGCAGGATGCCGATCAGGAAGCCGAAGTCGCCGAGACGATTGGCGAGGAACGCCTTCTTGCCGGCGTCCGCAGCCGCGGGCCGCTCATACCAGAACCCGATCAGGTTGTAGCTGGAAACGCCCACCAGTTCCCAGAAGACAAAGAGCTGCACGAAGTTGCTGGACAGCACGATGCCCAGCATCGAGAAGGTGAACAGGCTCAAGCCCGCGAAGTAACGCGGCTGGCTGCGATCCTCCCTCATATAGCCCCACGAATAGATGTGAATCAGACCCGCCACAAACGTGACGAGCAGCAGCATGGCCAGGCTCAACGGGTCGAAGCGCAAGCCGAAGCCTACCTGGAAATCGCCCACGCTCAGCCAGGTTACAGGGGACTCGCGGACGGCGGGGTCCCATCCCACCAACCCGCGAAAGATGACGCTCAGGACAAAGCCGGCGACCACCGCGCCGATGGAGAGAGCCGCGCTCAGTTCGCGGCTGCGCTGGGTGAACAGCGTGATCAGGACGGCTGCGGCCAGCGGCAGGAACAGGACGATCCAGGGTAAGGCGTCGAGGGTCATCAGCTAGAGCTTGAGCGTCCTCAGGTCCTCGACGTACGCCGTGTGGCGCCTGCGATAGACAGCCACGATGAGCGCCAGGCCGACCGCGACTTCCGCCGCCGCCACGGTGATGACGAAGAATACGAACACCTGCCCGTCGAGGTTATTGGTGAACCGCGAGAACGCGACCAGCGCGAGGTTGGCGGCGTTGAGCATCAGCTCGAGCGACATGTAAATGACCAACAGGTTGCGCCGCACGATCACACCGGCCAGGCCCACCACGAACAGCATGGCGCTCACTACAAGATAGTGCTCGAGGCCGATGGTCATTTCAGGTCCCTCTTGCTGAGCAGCACCACGCCCACCATGGCGACGAGGAGCAGCACGGAGACAATCTCGAATGGCAGGACGTATTGCGTGAACAAAATCCTCCCGAGGGCATAGGTGCCTCCCGCGACGCTCGGCGTCTCACCCTCGCCCAGCGGCGCAACGAGCAGGTGATGGAGGAAAATGCCGAGAATAATGCCCGCCGATGCCAGCCCGCCAACCGCCGCCAGTATCTTGATCCGCCGCCGCTCCTCGACCCGGAGGTCCAGCAGCATGATGACGAAGAGGAAGAGCACCATCACGGCGCCCGCATAGACCAGCACCTGCACTGCCGCCAGGAAATATGCATGCAGGAGCACGAACAGGCCGGCGAGCGAGATGATCGCCAGCACCAGGAACATAGCGCTGGTCACCGGGCTGCGGCTGAACGGGTTGGCAATGACGAGGAAGCCGAACACCAGGGTCAGGAAGGCCAGGATGTAGAAGAGGACGCTAGTCATGTTTCATGACCGTGGTTGGCTGGGGCAAGCCTACGGGTTCACCCCCTGCGCCCGTGCCTCGTCGGCCTTGTGCTTCCATTTCAGAATCTTGTCCTGCTGCACCCCACCCAGCGCAAGCAACTTCTCTTTGTTGTAGACCAAGTCCTGGCGAGTCCGGGCTGTCAATGAGTAGTCCTTCATCAGGAAGATGGCCTCCTCAGGGCAGACCTCCTGGCAGAAGCCGCAGAAGATGCAGCGGATCATGTTAATCTCGAACTCGCGCGGCATCTTCTCCGCGTTCGGGCGGTCGGCCCCTTCGCCGACCGGGCCGGGCGGCACGATCTTGATCGCCTTCGGCGGGCAGACGAACTCGCAAAGCTGGCAGGCCACGCACTTGGTATTGCCGTTCTGGTCTTTGACCAAATACGGCGCTCCGCGGTAACCCTCGGGCACTACCCAGCGCTCCTCGGGATATTGCATAGTGACCTTCTTGCGGAAGAAATGGCGCAGCGTGACCTTGAACCCGCCGATCACCGCCGGCAGGTAAAGCCGATCCCACCAATTCAGCTTTCTGCGCTTAACAATCATTCAAGCCCTTATCCAAAGGAAGGCTGCCGTGACCAGGATGTTGGCCAGGGCGAGCGGAATGAAACGCCGCCAGCCCAGGTCCATGAGCTGGTCGTAGCGAAACCGAGGCCACATCCAGCGCACCCAGATGACCATGAACATGACGCAGAGCACCTTGGCCAGGAACACCGCGATGTGCAGCAGGCCCCAAACCGCAGTCGTCGCCGGCTGATCCAGGCCGTAAATCGGGAGCGTCCATCCGCCCAGGAACAACGTCACCATGAGCGCCGCCGCCACCGTCAGGTTGGCGTATTCGCCCATGAAGAACAGGGCGAACTTCATCGAGCTGTACTCGACGTTGTAGCCGCCGGCCAACTCTTGCTCCGACTCGGGCAGATCGAACGGCATGCGGTTGGTCTCCGCAAACATGGCGGCGAGGAAGATGACGAAAGAGATTGGGGCATAAATGAGCAGCCAGCCATGCGTCGCCTGCCACGTGACGAGCCGCCCGAGGTTCAAGCTGCTGGTTCCGGCCAGGAACTTCTGCCAGGCCTCGCTCAGGTGGGCGGGATCCAGCCCGCACCCAATCAGGAACAGCGGCACCACGGCGAGGCCCATTGCAATCTCGTAGGAAATCAACTGGGCGCTGGAGCGGATGCCGCCGATGAACGGGTACTTCGACCTCGCGGCATACCCGGCCAGCACGATCCCATAGACGCCGAGGGAAACAATGCCGAACGTGTAGAGGACACCCACATTCAAGTCGGCGATCACCATCTTCTGGTCGCCGATCTGCGAGCCGAAGGGGATGATGGCCACCGTCAGGAGGCTGGGGATCATCACGATGGCTGGGGCGAGCCAGTAATACGCCTTGCGCACCTGTGCGGGGGTAAAGTCCTCCTTCAGGAAGGCCTTGATGGCGTCCGCAGCCGGCTGCAGCAGGCCGAAGATCCCCACTCGGTTAGGGCCGAGGCGATCCTGGATCAAGGCCGCGGTCCGGCGCTCGACCCATACCGCGTAGGCGACGATGAACATGAGCACCGAGAAGACCACCACGATCTTCAGCGCGCTGAAGAGCACGAATTGCGGGAAGGGACCTATCTGGTTAAACCAGCTCATGGGGATTTGCGCCTGGTGCATGGCGGGATCATACGGGAACCGTGACTCCGGTGTCCCCCAGGGCCGCCCACGTCAGCCCCTGGAATCCCGGCACCTCCCCGGCCATTCGGTTAAACAGCCCCTCAACGCTCACGGCGCCTGCCTGGCCGGTGATAAGGGCAAGCAATTCCTGCAAGAACTCCCATTCCGGCCGCGCATCGCCGCGGGGCTCGACCGCTCTCATGAACTTCTGCACCCGCCCCTTCGTGTTGGTGAACGTGCCCCGCTTCTCGGCATGCGCGCACCCGGGTAACAGGTACTGTGCCGCGGCAGTCGTCTCGTTTGGCAGGATGTCGCTGACGATCAGCGCCTCCAGCTTGCCCAACAACTCCTTACCAATGCCATGGCGCGTAGCGTCTTCACCGAAGACGATCAGGGTCCTGGTGCGGCCGGAGCGGATGCTTTCCGCGATCTGCGGCAGGTTCGAACCCATCGGGTTCGCGGAGACGCCGGTCAGCCGGGCGCCGTTGCTGTTCGGGTTCCGGTCGGCATTAAGCAATAGCCGGTCGCCCTCACCCACTCGGGGGGCGGAATCCGTCATCGCGCCCAGGGCTTTCGCGAGCTTCGATAGCAGATACAGCTCCTCATTGGTCTGGCGCGCGGAAGCAATGATGGCGACAGAGCCGGCGGGCGCCGCCTTAAGCTTGTCGGCGATCTCCTTCAGCGCGGAACTCCATGTGGCTGCCTGTGTGCGAACCCCGGACGCCGGGGTTCGGATTGCGGTCAGCCTGTCCGGGCGGCCGATCCATTTGTAATTCAGCCTCCCGTAATCGCACATCCAGTTGGAATTAACGGCATCGTTCTCGCGCGGCTCATAGCGATAAACCTGCTCCTCCCGGGAGCCGATGACCGTGTTGCACCCCGTCGCGCAGCTCGTGCAGAGGCTCTTGGTCTCCTTTAAGAACCAGACACGCATCTGGAAGCGGAAATCCTTCGAGGTGAGTGCGCCCACGGGGCAGATATCCACCGTGTTCAGCGTGTAATTGTTATCGAAGACCCGGCCTGGGTAGGCCGTAAGTGTGCTGTAGCTGCCCCGGCTCACGATGCCCAGCGCGTCGTCACCGGCAATGTGCTTCGTGAAACGAATACAGCGCGTGCACAGAATACACCGCTCGTCGTCCAGCACGATGCGCGGCCCGAGGTCAACGCGCTTGGGCTTGTGCACCTTGGGCTCGACAAAGCGGCTCGCCGACTGCCCGTAATCCACCGAGTACTCCTGCAGCTTGCATTCCCCAGCCTGGTCGCAGATCGGGCAGTCGAGGGGGTGATTGATCAGCAGGAATTCCAGCACCGCCTCGCGCATCTGCTTCACGGCCGGGGTATCCGTGTAAATCTCCATGCCGGGCGTAACCGGCGTCGCACAGGCAATGGCCGGGCGAGGGGCCTTGGCGATCTTGGGGGTGCCGTCAGGATTCACGATGGGCTTGCGGTCGGGGCCAAGGGCGGGGGTACCGAACTCGACGAGACACATGCGGCAGTTCCCGGCAACCGGCAGCTTGGGATGATAGCAATAATGGGGCACGTCCACGTTTGCGACGGCACAGGCCTGGATCATCGTCGTCGGCAACGGCTTGCCCGTGAGCGGGTCCGGCATCGTCTTTGGCACTTCCACTTCCTTGCCGTTGACGCGGACCCTGAGCTTCTCGCTTGGAGGCGCAGCGGGCTTGGCTTGCGTGGTGGTCGCGGGGCTCATTGCGTGTGGCTATTGGCGGGTCGCCATGGCCTTTGCCTCAGTCACCTGGTTGGCAGTTGTGGCCGGCTCGGTCGTCGGTGCCTGGCCCGCGGCACCCTTCGCCACGAATTCGTCCTTGAACTTGCCCACAAAGCTCTGCACCGGCCAGGCGCAGGCTTCGCCAAAAGCGCAAATCGTGCGGCCTCCGGGAATGTTATCGGCAATCCGGATCAGGTAGTCCGCATCAATCGGCCGACCTTCTCCGTGCGTTAGCCGGTGGAGCGCCTTCGACATCCAGAGGGAGCCTTCGCGGCAAGGCGTGCATTGGCCGCAGCTCTCGTGGGCATAGAACTCCGCTATGTTGGCCAGCGCCTCGACGATATCGGTCGAGTCATCCAGCACGATGATGGCGCCGGAACCCGACATGCTGCCCGCCGCCACTAGTGTATCAAAGTCGTAGGGCAGATTCAGCAGCTCGTATTCCTGCTCCGCGTCCTTGCCATCCGGGCTCCTGCGCCTGATTTTGAACTTCTCGCCAGCCTTGAACACCTTGGCCGAGGAGCCTCCGGGAATGATCGCCTTGAGCTTCCGCCCATCCCGCAAGCCGCCGCCGAAAGCGGGGTCGTTGATCAACTCCCCGATTGTGACCTTGCCGACCTCGACCTCGTAGTATCCAGGCCGCTTGACGTGGCCGCTGACGCTGACGATCCGCGTGCCGGTGTTGTTGGGCGTGCCGAGCCTGGCGTATTCGGCCCCGCCCATAGCCACGATGTGCTTCACCGCGCAAAGGGTCTCGACGTTGTTGACGATGGTCGGGCACATGTAGAGGCCCAGCACTGCGGGAAAGTAAGGCGGCTTGATGCGCGGATAGGCCCGCTTGCCTTCCAGCGACTCGATAAGACCGGTCTCCTCGCCACAGATGTAGGCGCCGGCACCGCGGTGAACGTGGATCTCGAGGTCGTAGCCCGAGCCCATGATGTTCTTGCCGAGCATGTTCTTGGCGCGCGCCTCGGCAAGGGCACGGTTCAGTATCCGGGCCCCTTCGACAAACTCGCCGCGAATGTAGATGTAGGCCAGGTGCACGTCGTTGGCGTAGCTGGAGATGATCATGCCTTCCAGCAACTGGTGCGGGTCCTTATAAATGATCTGCTTGTCCTTGAACGTGCCGGGCTCCGACTCGTCCGCATTGCAAATCAGGTAGATGGGCTTGCCGCTCTTGCGGTCAACAAACGACCACTTCAGGCCGCAGGAGAAGCCCGCGCCGCCGCGCCCCCGCAGGCCGGAGACCATCACCTCCTGGCGCAGTTGCTCGGGGCCGCCGACAGCCCGCCCATCCGGAAGGGTCTTGGGGCGCAAGCCCAATGCCTTCTTCAAAACCTCGTAGCCGCCGTGGCGCAAATAGCACTCGATATCCGGCTGGTAGCCCGGCTCATCGGCATATTTGAGAATTTGGCGATACTCTTGGGGCATATCAGCGGCTTGACTGGCCCTGCGGAATCCTTACCTTTATCAACGCTCCGGGTTGCCCGATGGTGTAACGGTAGCACAGCAGACTCTGGATCTGTTTGTCATGGTTCAAATCCATGTCGGGCAGCCAAGCCACACCCGCTCGTTGCGATAGAGGTTTCATGCGGGCGCGGTCACTGGCATTCCTTCAGCATCTCATCGGCCCTGGCCTGGGTCACAGCCTCATGGTAGTCGCCATTGCACATCACCACCGGGGCGGTGCCGCAGCCGGCCAGGCATTCCACAAACTCGACCGTGAACCTGCCGTCCTTGGTCGTTTGGGGCCCGTGCGCCAGCGGGTCCAGCCCGAGCTTGCGGCAGAGGTGCTCGTGCACCTGGTAAGAGCCGCCCAGGGCGCAGCTTAGCGTGCGGCAAATCCTGAAGTGATACTTCCCGACGGGTTTCGCGTAAAACATCGGGTAAAAGCTGACCAGCTCGTAAACGTTGATCGGCTGGAGCTCCAGCCTGGCCGCAATCCACTCGACCGCCTGGCGCGAGATGTAACCGAAGTGCTCCTGCATCGCGTGCAGCAGCATCATCGTCGCACTGCGCTTCTGCGGGTAGTGCGTGATCAGCTCGTCAATCTCCGCTTCCAGCGACGGCGGCACACGGAAGCCGGGCTGATCGAGCAGCGGGTTCGGGATAGGCTCGGTTGCTGGCAGGTCCATAGCTGGATCTATCGGTCAGCCTCTCCCATGACGAAATCGAACGAGCCCAGGATAGCCGTGACGTCGCTGAGCATGTGCCCCGGCAACAAGTGCGAAAGGATACTGAGGTTCACGAAGGAGGGGGACCGGATCTTCAAACGATGCGGGGTACCGCCGCCTTTGCTGTTGATGTAAAAGCCCAGTTCGCCCTTCGGGTTCTCATGCCCGAAGTAAATCTCTCCGGGGGGCGCGTTCACTCCCTGCGTGACCTGGATAAAGTGGTGAATCAACTCCTCCATCCCGGTCATCACGCGGTGTTTCGGCGGGAGCACAACCTTGCCGTCGGGCACGTTCACCGGCCCGCCGGGCAACTGGTCCAGGCACTGGTGCAATATCTTCACGCTCTGGCGCATCTCTTCGATGCGCACCAGGTAACGGTCGTAGCAATCGCCCGCTGAGCCGACCGGCACGTCGAACTTCAGCCGGTCATACACCAGGTAAGGCTGTGCCTTGCGGAGGTCGTGTTCCACGCCGCTGCCGCGCAGGTTCGGGCCGGATAGCCCGTAATCAATGGCCACATCCTTCGGGATCACGCCGATGCCTTGCGTGCGGTCCGCGAAGATGCGGTTGCGCGTCAGGAAGGTTTCAGTCTCATCAATATTGACGACAACCTCATTAAGGAACTGGCGGCACTGCTCAACCCAGCCGGGCGGCAGATCGCGCGACAGGCCGCCGATGCGCGTGTAGTTCGTGGTGAAGCGCGCCCCCGTGAGGGACTCGCAGAGATTATAAATCTTCTCCCGCTCGGTGAAGGTGTGCAGGAAGACTGTCATTGCCCCGACGTCCATCGCATAGGAGCCCATGCCCAGCAAGTGGGAGGAAACGCGCGCCAACTCACTGCAGATGACGCGGATATACTGGCAGCGCGGCGGCAATTGCCGGTCAATGCCCAGCAACTTCTCGACTGCCAGCGCATAGGCCACGTTATTCGCCAACGGCGCAAGATAATCCAGCCGATCCGTGTAGGGGATGAACTGGGTATAGGTCATGTTCTCCGCGATCTTCTCGTCGCCGCGGTGCAGGTAGCCGATCTCGGGCCGGGCCTTGGTGATGACCTCACCGTCGAGCTCCAGGACGATGCGCAACACGCCGTGCGTGGCGGGATGCGAAGGTCCCACGTTCAGGACCATCCGCTCGCCTTCGAGCTCCGGCAGCTCATCCCCGGCCTCAGGCCGGGCCCCGGCATCGGGCACTTCGATTACGCGTAGTTCCGCCATTTGTTATGGCTTCTCCCCACAGCCTAGGGCCCTTCCTTCTTCGGCTGGACAGGCCCGGGCCCCCAGGCGTGGCCGTGAGCCTCTTTCACGTCGCGCCGCCGCTCGAGCCGCGCGTTTGTCTCCAGGGCGTCCGTCTCGGGAATCCGGACCCGCGGCTCGCGCGCGACCGTGTCCTTGCCCCCGGCGATCGTGACGAATGGCCCTCCGGCCATCGGCGCAGGATCAGTAAAGGCCACCTCCGGCGCGTCCGAGTGCTTGCCCGCCAGCGGGAAGTCCTTCCTCAGCGGGAAATACGGGTAGCCCTCCCACATCAAAATCCGGCGCAAGTCCGGGTGGCCGCGAAACCGAAGGCCCATCATGTCGTAGATCTCCCGCTCGTGCCAATCCGCGGTCCGCCAGACGCCCGTCACGGTAGGCAAGTCGCCCTTTTCCTCACTCACCTCCACCTTGAGACGAAGCTGGCAGAGGTGCCCGTAGCCGTAAAGGTGATAGACGACCGTGAAGCGCGGGTCCTCGCCGTAATTGTCCACGCTGGTCATGTCCACCAGGTAATCGAATCCAAGCCCGCTTTTGGCGAACGCGCAAACCTCCGCGACGCGTTCAGCATCGGCCAGCCTCAGGGTGAGTTCGCCGCGGAACTCCGCAGGCTCCGAGATGAGGTCAGGGAATTTCGCCCTGAGCTGGGCGGCTAGTTCGAGGGCTGTCATTGGACCGGGTCGGGTTTCCACTTGCCGGCGCTCATGCCACCTTCTTTAACGTGGCAAGCGCCGGCTCCTTCGCGACCTTGTCCTGCAGCTTCAACAACGCGTCCAGCAGGGCCTCGGGGCGCGGCGGGCAGCCGGCCACATACACATCCACTGGCACAATCCGGTCCACCCCCTGCAACACGGCGTAGCTGCGATACATGCCGCCCGTCGAAGCGCAGGCTCCCATGGCGATCACCCATTTGGGCTCGGGCATCTGCTCGTAGATACGCCGCAGCGCCAGCGCCATCTTATACGTCACGGTCCCGGCGACGATCATCACGTCAGACTGCCGGGGGGAAAAGCGCATAACCTCGGCGCCGAACCGGGAAATATCGAACCGGCTGGCGCCGGTGGCCATCAACTCGATGGCGCAGCAGGCGGTCCCCATCGGCATCGGCCAGAGGGAATTCTTGCGCCCCCAGTTCATCCCAGCATCTAAATGCCGCTGCAGCCAACCCTGCGCTGCTTCGCGCCGGGTGACTACGACGTCTCCCTCAACCTTCGAGTTGTAGCCCACTTCCGTATTCGTTTTCATAGGGGCACGCAAAGCCGGACTCGCTTCGCCAAGGAAACGTAGCCATGCGTAACTAACGCGGCAAGCCGAATCCGCGACTTTTTCCACAATCAAACGCCTCGACCCCGGCAAGGCGCGCCTCCACCAGGCTCAGCGCAGCACCCGGTTTACCGCTACTGCGAATGCCTGCAGCTATTTCAATTGACGATGCTGCCCACCTCCGCACCCCACATAAACCGCACACACACCCTATACGCGCCGGACACTCTCCGGAGACACACCGTAGGTACAATGGGACGGGCTCGGTGTCGTAATAAACTGGGGAAACGCAGCTTACGTGAAAGGTAACCTAAATTGCCGCTATCCCGGTGCATGCCGCCCGATAGCGATCGTAAAGCGGCTATGCGCAGCAACTTACGGTGTTTGTAGGCAGTAAAACTGTAAACTGCGGGGCTTGCGGCGCGGCGGGATATCCGTGATCGATTTCAATTGACAATAGCCCCTCCCGCTGAAACCAAGGCCTCCGAGACACAGCCGCCGCCAAACCGACTCCGGCGTCTCGGTGTGGCGGCTTGAGCCGCGGCGAGCGCCTATCTCTGAATCCGATAAAACTGGCTCTGGGCCGCCGCCGCCACGGAGGCCTGAAAGGAACCCGGGCTTACCTGGGTGATGAGCGCACCCGCGGCCGGAGAGGGCTTGGCAGCGACAGAGCCAGAGCTCAGCAGAGTGAAGGCCGATGCAGGGTCGCTCGCCGACCCGGTGAAGGAGATGAGGGCGATGCCACTCGAAACGCTCAAGCCGGTTATGTGCGGCAGGACCGTGCTGCCTCGCATAATCCGGTAGAACCGCACCGGCCCGTTCACCGGCACGGTGGCCTGGAAGCTGCCGCCGCTGCCCGTGATGACCGCGCTGCTCTCCGGCGAGTAACCCGTTTGCGCGACGGACGAACTCAGCAAGGTGAACATCGAAGCGGTATCGCTCGAACCCGCTGTGAAGTGAATCACCACCATTCCACCCGACACGCTGATGCTCACGATATAAGGAGCGACTACGGCGCCGCCGACCTGCAACTTCGCCAACGCCACTGTCGTCGCCTGGTTGGTGCCCGGTGGCGAGAACGCGCGCCAGCAACCGGGCACTTCATCCGTGTAGTAAACATTGCCCACCGCGTCCCAGTCCACAGCCAGGTCCTGGTGCTGAAACGGATCGGACGTCCACCTGTTTGTATAGCCGATCCCCAGGTCCAGGTTGGTGACCGGGCTTCCGTCCGCGGCGCTGTAAATCTGGAGGTTCCCGTCAACAAAGGAGAAGGCCGGCTGATAACCCCGGAACGCCGCCGCGACGTAAGTCCCCGTTGGGTCTATCGCAATGCCATGCCCCCCGCCGTTGTCCGCCGAGGGGGGCACCTCCCAATCCGCGTTCGTCTCCGGCATGTTGCTGTTGATGATCGAATTGTAGGGTGGAAAACGGAACACGCGCATCCTATCAACGCCGGTATCCAGAATGTAGGAGAGTGTATAAATGGCCCCGGTCCGATCCACACCGACCGCGTAAGGTGGCGCGTTCGTACTCATGTCCACCACCTGGGCGGGCGCGCTCGCGTCAAACGTCCCGTCGGGTTGGACACCAAACATGCTGATGCCGAGAGCGCCGACGTTATCGGCAGCCCAGAGCACAGTGTTGGTGCCCCGCCCGACCACATCGAGCCCTGTCCAATACTCGGCCGCATTCGTCTCCGAAAAGACGTGCAGCATCGAGTTGCTCGAAAGCGCGCCGTCAAAACGATAGATGTCACCCCAGGCGGACACGTCCGCCACATACACAAAGTCGTCCTCCGAGACCCGGATTTTCCACGGCGAAGCATTTCCGCCGGACCAGCCCACGCCGCCGGTAGAGAAACCACCCCCATCGGCGTAGCTGCCATCCGCATTCAGCAACTGGATTCCCGGCAGGTTCCCGTTCAGAGGCGTAGTCGGGTCACCGCTGTTGTCCCAGGCATTGGCCACGAACACCCGCCCGTAGTACGGGCTGCTGGTGTTGCGATCCACGGCGATGCCCATCGGCTCGTAGCTGTAGTTGCCGGGATTATTATCGTCGGTCGTCTTCGTCCATACCGGGTAGCCTTGGGAAGCCGCCGTGATGCTCACCGAGTACGTGCCGCCGGGAGGATCTCCGCCCCCATCGGTCTTGCCGTCCCAGACGAAGGTATTCGTGCCGCGGGCCGTGCCCGGCCCGTTGGTGATGATTATGGTGCGTATCGTGCTGGCGCCGGCGAAGACTTTGATCGCCACCCCCGCCGAAGCCGGCTCGTTCAGAATGTAGCTGATGGCGACGTTGGTCCCCGGCGCAAGAGTAATATTGGTGATGCCGCCGTTGATCTTGATGTTCGAAGCGAACACATTGGCGCGGACCGAAGGGGCGACGCTCAATGCCAGCGCCAGGGTCAACGCCAGGCGCAAACTGAAGGGACGATAGTGCAGGGTTCTGATAGCTTTCACGGTTTCGCTTCTCGTATTGTCGCGCAACAACTCTGGCGCGGGTGTATGGGCCAGACCTTCAGATTCTTAACCGGGCGCCTAAAAGGCACAAGCCTCAATTCCCGCTTTCCTCCGCCCGACAACATGGTATTTTGTATCTGGAACGAATAGAAAGAGAGCGAACGCGACCGACGCGCCGAGTTGAAAGCACTGATCGAGACCAGGAACCGCCGCACTGAACGAGTCTTCCTCGTGGGAGTGGAACTCAAGACCCGCCAGAGTGTGGCGTTGCAGGATTCGTTGGACGAGCTTTCCGAACTGGCCACGACTGCCGGGGGCGACGTAGTCGGCGACGGCATCCAGAAAATGGCCACCCCTTGCGCGGCCACGTATATCGGCAAGGGCAAAGCCGACGAGTTCGCCCGCCACTGCCACCGCGCCGACGTGGACACCGTCATCTTCGACGACGAGCTTTCCCCGGCCCAAAGCCGCAACCTCGAGCAGTTGTTCAACTGCAAAGTGCTGGATCGCACATCTCTCATTCTCGACATCTTCGCCCAGCGCGCCCGCACGCGGGAGGGCAAGCTCCAGATCGAGTTGGCCCAACTCCAGCATCTCCTGCCGCGCCTGACGCGGTTCTGGGGCCACTTGTCGCGGCAGAAGGGCGGCATCGGCATGCGGGGCGGCGAAGGTGAGACGCAGTTAGAGACCGACCGCCGCCGCGTCCAGGACCGCATTGCCCGGATCTCCCGCGAACTGGAGGTGGTCCGTCGGCAGCGCGGCATCCAGCGCAATGCCCGCCATCGCAACCACTGGGCCCTGGCTTCTATCGTCGGCTACACCAACGCCGGCAAATCCACCCTGCTCAACACGCTGACCGGTGCCGGCGTCCTGGCCGAGGACAAGCTTTTCGCCACGCTGGACCCCACGACGCGCCGCCTGCGCCTGCCGACGAACCAGAACGTGCTGCTGACCGACACGGTGGGATTCATCCGCAAGCTGCCGCACGGCCTCGTCGAGGCCTTCAAGGCTACCCTCGAGGAAGTCGTGCAGGCGGACCTGTTGCTCCACGTGGTGGACGCCAGCCATCCGGAGGCCGAGCAGCAGATTCAAGCCGTGGACGCCGTGCTCAAGGACATCGGTGCGGAAGGCAAGCCGACGGTGATGGTCTTCAACAAGATGGATCAGCTAGACGGCAACCGGAACGTGCTCTCTCGCTCCCTGGAGCAGCACCCGAACGGGGTGGCCATCTCGGCCACGACAGGCGAGGGCATCCCAGCCCTCCTGGCCGAACTGGGCAGCCAACTGCGGCCCATCCGCGAATTCATGGAACTGTCCGTCCCGCACGATCAGTCGGGGGTCATTGCGCGGCTGCATGAAGTCGGGCAGGTCGTCGAGCGCGATTACAACGGCACCACCGCCCGGTTCAAGGCCCGCATCCCGCCCCATCTCCACGAAGAGTTCGCGCCCTTCCTGGTGCGCGAGTTGCAGACCGCCTGACGTCTGGCCAGGCTTTAGCGCTTGGGCAAGTTCCGGGTAACAAATGCCTGCACCCGCGCCCAGACTTCCTCGTCGCCGGTGTTCACCATGCAGTAGGGCGCCGGGAACCGGCAGTAATCCGAGCAAGGCTTATAAGGGCACGGCTTGCCTTCGAGCCACTCGGCGGCCGGGTGCAACGGGGCAAACCACTCGGGCAACTGCGGTCCGAACAGCGTGAAGGTCGGCACGCCGCAGAAGGCGGCCAGGTGCCCCGGCCCCGAATCGTTCCCGATGAAGGCGCCCGCGCGATCCACGAGCGCGAAAACTTCGGTCACACTGCGGGGCGTGGCGAGCTGCCGCTCGCCTGCGTGCGACCACCACTCTTGCTGATCCGGGTCGCAGGCCACCTGCACGCGATAGCCGGCCTGCCGCAGCCGGGCCACCAGGCGGGCGTAGCGCTCCAGGGGCCAGACCCGCACGGGCTGGCCCGCACCCGTGTGCACCAGGACATCGCCGTCCAGGTGCGGCCGGGGCGATACGACAGCTTCGCGTGGGGGCAGTTCCAGGCAGAGAGCGTTTGCCATCACGCACCAACTCTCGTAGCGATGTGCCGCCGGGTCCGGTCGGGCCGGCTGTCCGGCCAGGATCAGCCCGCTGCCGAATCGGGCGTAGCCAAGGCGCGTCCGCGCCCGCGCCAGCAGGAGCAGCAGGTGGTCCCGCGGGTCGCCCTCCCCGCCCGCCGTCCGGCGCGCCGACAGCCCGAAATCGAAGCGCTCGGCCCGCAGCTTCGAGAGCAGGCGGACCAGCCCCAGCCAGGGCCAACGCCAGAGCAGATACTTGTGCTTGAAGGTGGTCCAAGGCGCGATGAACGGCACCACCTTGACGTCCGTCCAAAACCGGGCCTGCAAATCCCGGGCGTAGGGCTTGGCCACCAGCGTCACGTCGAACCTTTCACTCGCCGCCTGCAGGAACGGCGTAGCGATGATGAGGTCGCCCAGACCCCAGAGTTCTATGACCAGCAGCTTGGGCTTCATGGCGGGCGGCGGGCAATGAGGAAGGCGGACCAACCCAGCCAATGCACCTGCGCGGTGAACTTCTTGCGGCTGGCCGGCAGCCACGCGTAGATGGGCCACGACGCGGCAAAGAGCCAGTTCCGCGAAATGCCGCTCGCCAGCACCTCCAGGCCGACTCGCTGCACCTGCCGCGCCAGGTCCTCCGTCGGCACCGGCTTCACGTGTGTGGGATCATCATAAAAGTTGAAGGTGAAGGTTCCGGCACCCGCGCCTCGCAGCCTGGCCAGCGACACCGTCCTGGGGTGCGGCGTCTCGAAATAGATGCGGCCGCCCGGCTTTAACAGTCGCGCCGCCTCGGCCAGCAGCCGCGTCAGGTCGCGCAAGTGCTCGATCAGATGCATGCAGGTTATAGCGTCCATGGACCGATCCGGCCAGGGCAGGCCCTCGCGCTCCAGATCAGCCTGGTGGAATTTGCAGCCTTTGGGATACTTGTCAGGCTGGCCGGCCTTGTCCGCCGCAAACAGGCGCAGGTCGGGCCGCAGCTCCGCGAGATGCCGCAAGGTCTCCCCGTCCGAGGAACCCAGGTCAAGAAGCGTGCCCTCGGGTGGCGCCTTGGCCACAAACCGCGCCCGCGTATCCAGCCAGGGAAAGTGCCTGAGCAGGGTCCAGTTCATTGGACCGCTCTCTTTCGGGCTCCCCGCCTTGGCGCGCTGCCAGACCGCCTTCGAGCCTGCCGGTGCTCGTTCACCCGGCAGAGAATAGGTCGTGAGCGCGACGCTGTAAAGGGGTTCAGGAAAAAGCCGCGCGCGCAGAGCTCAGGGCCGGGCCGGGAAAGCTGGCGGAGAGACTGGGATTCGAACCCAGGGTGGGGTATTAGCCCACTCACGCTCTCCAGGCGTGCGCTTTAAACCACTCAGCCATCTCTCCAGCTATTAATCATCAACGGTTTACGTAGTCCAGTCAGCGATCGGGTTGACAATCTGATACTGACTGTGTGAAGACCAGTCAGAACGCACCAGACAAGCTGTGGCAGAAGACGCCAATGCCGAACATGGCTCGCTACGTACCATCGCGGGTGTTATTCGCACGATTCCGCGTTAAGGGCAAGCTCATTCGACGCTCGCTCAATGACACAGGTCCTTTGCGTCGCCAGGCTGCGCCTTGCTGATTTGGAAAAAGCAGAACAACAGGCGGCTGAACAGGCAAAAAGAGGACTCGCTGTTTAGGGCGTTGGCCCGCTTGATTGGGGCAGCGACCGCTTCCTGAAGATGATAATGTGCTGACGGGGAAGCGCCTCGACCGTTCGGATCCAATCCAACGGCAGCACGGACATTTCCCTTTTCACCTGCACCTCCGTCATTTTGTGAAGGGGTTTGATCGCCAAGGCGGGATCTTCGCCCCGATACTCGACGAACACTACGCGACCGCCTGGCTTAACCGAACGGCAGATCGCCTGCATCATCTCCCGAGGGAAGTCGAATTCGTGATACACGTCCACCATCAGAACCAGATCCACACAAGCAGCGGGAAGCATGGGGTCGGTGGCTGTTCCCAGCACGGGCACTACGTTGGTTATGCCGATGGCGGCCATTCGGTTCGTGAGCAGGGTGAGCATTTCCGGTTGGATATCCACCGCCAAGACTTTACCCGTAGCCCCGACCTTCCTGGCAAGGCGGCGGCTGAAGTAACCGGTGCCGGCGCCGATGTCAGCCACGACCTCACCGGGTTTGAGCCTCAGTTGTTCGATCAGGACCTCGGGATTCTCCTCCGTAGCGCGTTCCGGCCGTTCCAGCCATTCAGCCGATTCATGCCCCATGACCTGGGCGATTTCCCGTCCCATGTAGAACTTCCCAATTCCAGTAGGATCGTGGGGCTGACGAAACTCGTAGTGGTTGGTTGCAGCATTCGCCGGCAGTGGCAAATCGGCCGCTCGCAACAGGCCGACGCAAGAGAAGACGAGGCAAATGAAACCTCGCCATCGCGGGCAGGCCTTTGTCGAAAAATGCACAGCTTACGATTCGGCAAGGCCCTGGTATAAGCAAGCGATCGTTTTTCATCGTCTGCGGAGGAAATCACTGTACTTTTGATCTGTGGACCCGCTCACCAACGCCCAGATCCGCGACCTGAAAGCGAAGGCCCAACGAATGAAGGCCGCGCTCAAGATCGGGAAGGAGGGCCTAAGCCCGCAGCTTTTGGCTGCCCTCGATGACCTGCTGAATCACCAGGGGCTGGTTAAGGTGAAGTTCGACGAGTTCAAGGAGCAGAAGAAGGAGCTGACGCCTCAACTGGCCGAAAAGAGCAACAGCCATTTGGTCACCCGGGTTGGAAACGTGGTGGCGCTGTACAGGCCGAGACGCAAGGAGGACGAAAAGTGAAGCAACTGCAGATGGCGCTGCTGTTCTTCCTGGCTGCCGTCCAGCTTTCCAGTGCGGAGGAACGCATTTTCAAGCAGGAAATTCCCTCTCGATTTCTGGGTAGTCCTCGCACCATTCGCATTTATTTGCCGGCTTCGTACCACCAGCAGCCCGATCGTCGTTATCCTGTGCTCTACCTCCACGATGGCCAAAACGTCTTCAGTTCGGCCGGCACCAATATCTGCTTCGGTTGGGGCGGTTGGGAGTTGGACAAGACCGTGGATGAGCTTTGCCGGGCCGGGAAGATGCAGGAGATCATTTTGGTGGGCGTGGACAATTCCCCTGCCCGTTACGCCGAGTACTGCGGCCAACACCATGCCGGCACGAACCAGCCGATCCCATTTGAGAACTACAGCTCGTTTTTGATCAAGGAGCTCAAACCCAGGATAGATTCAGAACACCGCACCCGACCCGGGCCTGAGCATACCGGTGTCATGGGCTCCTCTTTGGGCGGGATCTGCAGCCTGATATTGGCTTGGGATCATCCGGAGGTATTTGGCCGCGCAGCAAGCCTCTCGGGAGCGTTTCAAGTGGACCAGACGAACTTCCTCAATCAGCTTCGGGCTTATGCAGGGAAAGCCAAGCCCCCGCGTCTTTACCTGGATTCCGGAGTGGTCGATTTCATGGGCGGGGATGACGGGCAGAAGTTAACAGCGGCGGTGGTTCAGGAATTGCACCGGATTGGCTGGCGAGCGGAGCTGATGCATCACGTGGACCAGAAGCCGATGACCTTGGCCGAGCTTGAGAAATCCGGGCTGCGCCAGGACAAGTGGGCCGAAGCGCAAACCAGCCAGCACAACGAGTTCTACTGGCGGTTCCGGGCTTGGCGGGCGTTGGTTTTTCTTTTCCCGCCCGTCGAACATTAATCCTGTGCAGCAATGGAGCCGTCCCAGATGACACAAGAACGCCGGTTTTCGATTTGCGCTCGCTGTTTTCTGTCTTTGGTCCTAATGGGCCTTTCTGCCGACCCCGGAAAAGCAGCGGACCTGGCACTTGGGGACCGAAGCAAACCGGGCGACGGTGATTATCAAATTGGTCCGGATTACACCGTTGATCCCGATCTCCAGGACCGAGGCAATCCCAAGGGCAAGTCCTTCGAGTTCTCGATGGCCCTGGCCAGCAGCAGAATATTCCGAGGGGACGATTCCACTCTCCAGCCCGAAAAGAAGCCCGTGCGCAGAGCGCGGAGAGTTTTCGTTTACGTGCCCGCCGCCTACAAAGATGGGTCCAAAGCGCCGATTCTCGTTATCCATGATGGTCCGGGCCAGCTCAACCTGGTGCGCAATGCGCTGGATAACCTGACTGTTTCAAAGGACCCGGACCGGAAGCTGCCGGCATTTATCGCGATCGCCGTTGAAAACGGCGGCAATGATGGCAAGAAGAGCGAGCGGGGCCTTGAGTACGACACCCTGTCCGACCGCCTTGCCCGGTTCATCAACGACGAGGTCTTGCCCGCGGTGCTCAACAACCCGGAAGTAAGGGCCGCCTACCCGCACATCGCCATTACGCGCGACCCGTGGGGCAGAGCGGTTATGGGTTGCAGCTCAGGTGGTGCCGCGGCATTGACCATGGGCTGGTTTCGGCCCGATCTCTTTCGACGGCTGATCGCCTATTCCGGCACGTTCGTGGCCCAACAGGACGAGGAGGCGCCCGAGGCGAGCAAATACCCGCTGGGGGCCTGGGAATACCACTCGGCCATGAAGCTCATCGCAAGCAGCGACCCGAAACCCTTGCGCATTTTCACGCACGTATCGGAAAACGACCTTCGCGCCGATGACCCGGAGGAAACGCATCACAATTGGGTAATGGCTGGCCGTCGCACTGCGGCTGCGCTTAAGGCCAAGGGCTATCATTACCGGTTCGTTTTCAGCCTTGGCACGGGGCATTGTGACCACCGGGTGTTCGAGGAAACGCTGGCGGATACGCTGGTGTGGGCCTGGCGCGGCTATCCGGCGGATTGACGGCTGATGGGGCTTTGCGCCCAGGCGTAAGGACCTGCGGGGAAACCGGGAATACCACGCCGGCCCGCGCCACCCGGCCAAACCCGAGGTTTCCGAGGAACGTCAATTGAAATGACTGCGAGCGTGCCAGCCATAGGCACTGCCACACATCCCCGCAATGCCGCTCCCTGGTCGGCCTTCCCGGACACCCTGCCTCCGAAGCCTGTCACTGTCACGGTTAGGCTCATCCGTTTCGCAATCAGTTACAACTACGGACCTTACGCCATATCAAGGCCACAACACCCTGACCACCCCGTCACCACACCGTATCCTCCCCGTGACCACGCCCTATATTCAATTTGAATATACGGTGTGGTCACGGGGAGGATACGGTGTGGTGACGGGGTGGTCCCGGAGGCGTCGGGGACGGGCGTGGAAACCGGCCTGGAATTGCGTCAATCGAAATGGCCAAGCAACAAATGAGCCGGAATGCGCATAGGAGGGCAAGGCAGCTAACAGACTGGTGAGCCTGACACACTGACAAAACGGCAGGAATGCGAAGCAGTCAAGGCCGGGTTCCAATCCCCTGGCGGATAGATGGGAAGGTCCTTCCCGAAAAAGCTGCGGAGCGATAGCCGACGGCGCTGGCACGGCCAGCTCGCATATCTGGACGCGGTGTGAAACAAGAGGGCCCCCGGCGGGGTCAGGGCAGGCCGCGCGCCAGCGCCGCCTGCCCTGGCTCCGCGGGGTTGCTTGAAGAGATCTCATGTACAGAGGGATTGCGAAGGAGATGAAGGCAGGAAGGACGGGGCGCGCTGCGCGGTCAACGAGCGCGAAGAGGGCTTCTAAGAGGGTTACACTTCGTCCCCGTGCTCGGCGGCGAACTGGAGGGCCATCGCCCGGGCCTTGTTTATGTCCAATTCTGACATCACGTTCTCAAGTCTGATCTGTTCTTGGTTAGCATAGGAACGATCCCAGGAATTGCCACGCTTCGCTAGGAGAGTCCACTTAAGAGCTTCGACTAGGTCTCGGGGTACGCCTTTGCCTTCCATGTAGTAGCCGCCGAGGTATAGCTGTGCGGCGTGGTGATCCTGTTCAGCCGCCTTGCGGTACCACATCGCCGATTGCACGTAGTCCTGCGTCACCCTCGCCCTTTGTCCGGCCTCGCCTCCCTCGTACAGTAAACCCATGTGGAATTGCGATTCCTTGTCCCCTGCCTCTGCCATCCTTCGCCTCTCCGCGACTTTCGGGTGTTCACCGGTCGGAGGCGGGCCGGCGAATCCTTTGAGCAAGTTTCCGAGGAAGCTCATGGCTCAGCTTTGCCTCGGTTTTGGTTTGTTGGCAACGTTACATGGAAAGCCAAGCTCTTGGAGTGGTGCAAAACCATCGTCATGATCGGGTCGTGTTGGATGGCGGCCTCGAAACTTCGGACGCCATCAGAAAATGCCTTTAAGAACTCGTCAAGGTCGACGTGGAGTTGGCTCTTGGGGCTCACGTTCTTTTGGCTGAAGAAAAAGGACTTGTCGGGGCTGTAAGAACTGAACCAGAGAGGCCTTGCTTTCCCCTGTTTCGATAGATCCGATTCGGTGCTGTACGAATGCAAAATTCCACATCGGGCGCCATAGACATCGTTCGCGTTCCAGTCGAAAGTTTTTTTCCCTGCGATCATATACTTCGTCACCCAATCCTTGAAGTCTTCGCTGTCGTGCTTCGTTTTGTTCATCGGGCGTCCCAATGAAGAGAGGATGTCAATGGAGGCGTAGAGTAAGATAAAGGCTGGGAGTGAAGGCGTTTGAAACGCCTTGCTAACGGCTTGCGTGAGCTCCTTTAGCATGCTCCTGAGTATTTGGAGGTCGGTCATGGTTTAGGAAGCGCTCGCCTGTGAGCGTTGCGCAAGCAGAATTCTAGCCGGCATATCGTGTGCCGAATAGCCAGAACAGATACAGATTTATTTGAGAATATTGACAACTTTGTCTTTGACCGCGCAATCAACGGGAAGACGGTCCGCGCACTTTGAACCATTATTTGCAGGGGATGGTTTCATTTCTGAACTGGTTGGAGCGCGTTGGGAGGATCAAGACAAACCCGCTCAAGTATGTGCCGAAAGTGGACGAGCGCGGCCAGCGTCGGCGTGTTCGTCGGGCGTTCACGGATGAGGAACTCTTTAAGCTTGTCCAGGGGTCGGGGCCGCGGGGCGTCATCTACCTGACGGCGGCACGTACGGGTCTGCGGCAGGAGGAACTGCGCCAGTTGACCTGGGCGGATGTGAACCTTGAAGCGGATGCGCCGTTTGTGGTGGTGCGTGAGGCGAGCGCGAAGAACAAGAAGGAAGAGCGCGTCTGTCTCGTGCCGGAAATCGTCGAGGCCCTGCGGTTGCATCGTCCCTCGGACTTCGTGCCTAGCGCGTGGGTATTCCCGAACGGCATTCCCCGCGCTTCCCGGTTGAAAGTGGATGCTGAGCGCAACGGCATTCAGTACCGTGACCAGTCGGGGCGGTATGCCGATTCCCATGCGCTGCGCTACACCTGGGCGACGTTTCTACAACGCAACGGGGTCGCGCAACGCTTCGCCATGAAGCTGATGCGGCACAGCGATATGAAGCTGACCGCGAAGGTTTACACGGACGAAACGCAGTTGCCGATTTACGAGGCAATCAAGGGGCTGCCTCGCCTGCTGGACCATACACAAATACGCGCACAGATTTCAGGCGCAACGGGGCAAAACGTGGCGCAAGCTGTCGCGTCCATTGAAGGGAACGGACATGCAGAAACCCCTGTAAATGGCGGGGTCTGTCACGGTTTGGCGGGGTGTGACGCAATGGGGGGAATGGAGCGAGCGAAGGGATTCGAACCCTCGACATTCACCTTGGCAAGGTGACGCTCTACCAGACTGAGCTACGCTCGCTGCCGATCAGGCGGGAATAAACTACGAGAACCGCGGACGAACGCAAGCCTGCTTTTCGCGCTTTTGCATGCCAGGGCGACGGCTGTTTTAGCGCCCTTCTGGCGCTCCGCAGGCACACCCCGCCGTCCACACTTCAGAACTGCCAGTAGCCGCGGATCCAGATGTAGCGATGGCCGCGTTTGGCCCAGAGGCCGGGCACCCACTCTGCGTGCGGCGCCGGGCGCGGGAGCCAGACGCCGTTGACCCAAACCCATTGGCCTTCCCAAGCCCAGGAGCCGGGCACCCACGAATAGGCGTACTCCGGCCCGGGCGCAGGGGCAGGCTGTTGCGGCGGAGTCGGCGGCGGGGCCTCATGCACCACGGTCGCCCCAGGCTGCTCGCCCGGCGGAACAGGGCGCTTCAGGTTGGCCGACTGGTCGGCGCAACCGATTGCGGCCCCCAGCAGGGCAAGCATCAGCACTAGCAGAACGACAGATGACTTCTTCATAAGCGACGGCTTCCGGTATATCAGCCCCGGCAGCCTCCGCCAGTTCAAAATCGGGTCCCGCGGTTCGGGGGGCGCCTCTCGGCACTGCCCCCGAGCAGTAGCGTAAGCCTGCGGCTTGCACCCGTCCCGGCAAGCTTCCAGCTTGCCGCATGCATGCGGGCGGGGCGCCAACCTGGAAGGTTGGCGGGACGACCGCAAGGCGGAGGCTTGCTCTACTACAAAATGGAGGCAGTGCCTGGCGCCGTGTGCGTCTGCGGATACGGGCTCGCTTTTACCCCGGCCGATCATCCAAACTGCCGAGCGGAACAGTGTTGCAACAGAACCTGGAGTTCAGATTCGCAGAGCGGGCCGAGGCTCCTCCCCAAGCGAGGGCCTCGTTGCCTGAGCAGTTGGAGGCGTTCGACGAGTTCGG
>Ga0335069_10001604_pt1 | contig 36172 bp, 32 predicted proteins | sample Lox_Sample_11_FD_206714 | JGI IMG/M metagenome (GOLD analysis project Ga0335069, IMG submission 206714) | Soil microbial communities from Loxahatchee National Wildlife Refuge, Florida, United States - Lox_Sample_1.1 | ecosystem: Environmental > Terrestrial > Soil > Wetlands | place: USA... | reverse complement strand
GAGGAGATACCATCCACTTTGTTCCCTTGCCGCGCTTGGTTTTACCGACCCCGGAGCCCCTTTTTTCGCGGGAGCGAAACTACCGTCCAGGAAGGTCTCGTCCCATCGCGGCAGACCCGCCTCATCCAATACGCCCAGCAGGGCCCGCCGCGCCTCTAACCAAACCCCTTCCTCCTCCCACTACTTCAGCCGACGCCAGCAGGTGGAAGGGGAAGGAAAAGTATCCGGCAGAAAACGCCATGCCGCCCCGGTTTGCAGAATCCACAGGATGCCCTCGAAACAGGCTCGGTTCGACGCAGGAGGTCGGCCACGCTTATCCCGCCGCCGCTTCGGTTTGGGAAACACCGGCTCAATCCGCTGCCACTGCGCCACGAAGATGGACGCAAACTGCGACGTTACGTCCGCCGCTGGATTGTCGAACGAACCAATGCTTGGTCGGGGCAGTTTCGCCGCTTGCTGGTGCGTCACGAGCACCTACTCTGCATCTACTACGCCTTCTTCTACGTTGCCTGCTTCTGGATTACCCTCCGGAGGTATTTTTGAAAACGCTCTAAGCACTCGCTTCCGTGCTTCCCGCATCATCGCCTCTTCGTCTCTCGCCAACTGCTCGAACATCTCTCGGATGGTCGTAGCCCTCTTGGGTTGAGTGACTACGATCTGAATTAATCTTATTTGGCTGCCGCAGCGGCGTGTCCTAACCTCATCGTTTTTCATCCCACTCTCTCTCAGTGCGTCAGCGCTTGCAGGCGGTCAAAGTTGTCCACCTGCAGCGTATTGTTATTTACCGACGCGATAGCAGCTTCGCGGAGCTCCGAGAGTAGCCGTGTCACAGTCTCGCGAGATGTCCCGATCATCTGTGCCATATCTTCATGCGTCAGCCGGCATTTGAGGACCAAAGGACTATGCTTACAACCAGCGTTCTCGACAAAACCCACCAACAATCTGGCTAGTTTCGACATGGCCGTTCGACCTCGGCCGAGCAATGACAATTCCCGGCACAGACAGAAGTATTCCGTGCTGAGTTGCTCTGCTAACCACAGGGAAAGGTCGTTGTAACAGCTCATCAGTCGATACAGAGAATCAGTTGTGACGTAACTGACAGATGCAGGCTCTAGCGCTTCGGCACTCGTATCGTTGCGACAGCCAGCCAGTGCGGCACTTAGACCAATGATGTCGCCGGGATTGGCGATACGTACCGTCAACGCTTTGCCGGCGGAGGAGGTTGCAAACAGTTTCACAGTTCCAGTATCGACGATGTACGCTCCGGAAGATTGCTCTCTCTCACGAAATAGCAGTTCCCCACGATCAAGCCACATTTCGTCAGAAGCCTCGGTGAGTGCCGCAGAAGTCGAAGGCGATAATCTATTCGTCACACTAGTCCTCCTAAGCGATCCCAATAGCACATCAGGGATCGAATTGACGTCTTCCCAACTGATCTGCAATCTGCGAGCCAGAAGCGGCCCATTGCATACGCATAACTTATAAGTGGATGCTCTCGTCAGCTGCCCATATGCGGGCAAATGACGGGCGAGTCGGACAGGGCAACTCCGACCTTGACGATGGCCTGAGTACTGATGGAGGGTAGTCGGGCCTCGCAGCACGTTCGCTACGGCAGGTGCCCAACTTGCCGACGAACTAGGGCATTGCCCGTGCATCGGCAGTGACCTGCATCCGAAAATGCTTCCCTATCGAGCACTTTCAATGGTTTACAAGCTTGTTCCTTTGGAACCTGAACTGCCCCCTTACGCATCGCGGGAATCCCTCACCTGCGCCTATCAATATGCACGATATTGCTCAATTCGTCGTTCAACATGGCTACGCGATCCTGTTCACCGCAGTTTTCGCACGGCAGATAGGCCTGCCCGTTCCCGCGAATCTGTTTGTAGTAGCGGCTGGAGCAATCGCAGCGTCAGGTAAGCTGGCACTTGTCCCTGTGGTAATCCTGGCGGTGATCGCCTGTGTGCTGGCGGATTCGGCCTGGTACGAAGCTGGGCGCCTGCGTGGCAGCAAGGTCCTCCACTTTATTCACCGTCTCACCCGAGATCCTGACGCTCACGATCGCAGGGCGAAACTCATCTTTGCGAAATATGGACCGCCGATACTAGTGCTCGCGAAGTTTGTGCCCGGATTAGACCTCGTCGCGCCACCCCTGGCCGGAACATCGCGTACCAGTCGCCTCCGCTTTTTGACATTTGAAACATTGGGCGCTTCCCTTTGGTCCGTAGCTTATTCAGGATTGGGATATATCTTCAGCAATGACCTGAATCGTGCGGCTGCTTACGCCGGGAGAGCCGGCTGGCTAGTAGGGGCTCTTGCTGTGATGGGTTTCGTCGTCTATGCAATGTATAGGCTACTTCAGCGGTACCGGTTCAAATACGAGCCATGTGTTTCGAACACTTCTCTATCTCTGCCTGTTGCTGATGTCCCGCAAGTGGTAGCTATTTCCAAGACCCTCCAAGGATTCGACAATGCCGACTGATGTTGAACTGAAGCAGCCCGCACAAGAAGATATTACGCGGCTCTTCAGAACCCGATACGGGTGTGGTCCGGTGCAGTTTGCCGGTACCGATGAAGCCCTCTACGAACGTCACCTGCTTTTTGACAATGGCGTGGATTTGTCCGAGGCTACGGCGCGCGACCGATTCGAAGCGCTTGCCCGTTCCGTTCGAGACATTCTGTCTCAGCGATGGCTCCTAACCGAAAGGACGTACGAGCTGCAAAATCCCAAGCGCCTTTATTACCTCTCGATGGAGTTTCTCATCGGCCGATCACTCGCGAATAACGTGATGAATCTCTTGCTCAACCCGCTGGCAAATCAGGTGATCGAGGACAAGAACCTTAACTTAATTGAAACCATAGAGCAGGAGCCCGACGCGGGCCTCGGGAATGGCGGACTGGGACGGCTGGCAGCATGCTTTGTAGAATCCGCTGCGACTATGCAGCTCCCGGCCATGGGATATGGACTCCGCTATGAGTACGGCATCTTCAAGCAGTCAATAAAAGATGGATGGCAGCAGGAGTTACCGGACAATTGGCTTCGTTTCTCGGATCCATGGGAGATCGCGCGCCCAAATGAGAAGGTTGAGGTAAACCTAGGCTGTTCATTTGAACTTAGTGGAGGGAGCCTCCGCCCGGTACCAGGACGCCCATCCACCCTGATTGGTATCCCGTTTGACCGTCCAGTGATCGGCTACGGTGGCAAGACAATCAATACACTGCGCCTGTGGGCTGCGTCGGCGCCGGAATACTTTAACTTCGAAGAGTTTTCCCACGGGGACTTTATCGAAGCCTTCGCGCAGACCCTCTCCGCAGAGACGCTGACACGGGTACTTTATCCGGATGACTCGAGCTACAAGGGACAAACTCTGCGGCTCCTGCAGGAGTACTTCTTAGTCGCCTGTTCGATGGCTGATGCAGTGCGGCGATTCCAAAGAGGTAACTCCGATTGGAGCTTACTCCCGTCGAAGATAGCTGTTCAGATGAACGATACGCATCCAGCCCTGGCGGTTCCGGAACTCATGCGAATTCTGGTCGATCAGGCTCACCTTGGATGGGATGAAGCCTGGCAGATCACACAAAGCACTCTCGCATACACCAATCACACATTATTGCCGGAAGCGCTTGAGAAATGGCCAGTGTCATGGTTCGAAGAAATGCTGCCCCGCCAACTGGAGATTGTCTATGAGATCAATCGTCGTTTCCTGAGCGATGTTCGCCGCCTATTCCCGGGCGACGAAGGTCGCGTTCAGCGCGTCAGCCTTATCGAGGAGAGCGCCGCGAAGAAACTTCGGATGGCAAATCTAGCTGTAGTGGGATCCCACAGCACCAACGGTGTGGCCGCAATTCATTCCGAGTTGCTGCGAACTACCACTTTAAGAGACCTGGCCGATATTTTCCCTGAGCGATTCACTAACAAGACCAACGGAGTCACTCCTCGCCGTTGGCTGCTGCTCTCGAATCCCGAGTTGGCCAGACTGGTAACCGATGCGATTGGCGAAAGTTGGATCACCGACTTGGGCCAGCTTAGGAAGATAAGTGCATTCGCAGCCGACAGTTGCTTCCGCGAGGATTTTAGAAAAGCCAAGCGCAAAGCCAAGCAGGCTTTTTGCAAGTGGCTGAAGACTGCCACCGGCCAGGTACTTGATCCTGGCGCGATCTTCGATTGCCAGATCAAACGCATTCACGAGTATAAACGGCAGTTGCTGAATGCTCTCCGGATCGTGGTTCTCTATAACCGCTTGCTCAAAGACCCTTCTCTCGAGATTCATCCAAGAACTTTCTTTTTCGCCGGCAAGGCTGCCCCGGCCTACAAGCTCGCCAAGCTGATCATCAAGTTCATCAACAACCTGGCAGGCACGATCGATGGCGATCCCGTCGTACATGGGCGCCTGAAGGTGGTGTTCCTTCCTGACTACTGCGTTTCGCTGGCCGAGCACTTGATACCTGCCAGTGACGTGTCCAACCAGATTTCAACCGCAGGGTATGAAGCCAGTGGCACAAGCAACATGAAATTCATGATGAACGGTGCATTGACAATCGGCACACGCGATGGCGCCACGATCGAGATGGTCGAGCAAGCCGGAGAGGAGAACTTCTTTCTCTTCGGCCTGACTGCAGGAGAGGTAGCCGGCAGTCGCTCCTGGTACAACCCGAAATGGCACTACGAACACGAACCAGAGACCCGCGAAGCTCTGGATTTGATGTTTTCTGACTACTTCAGTCGCAATGAACCGGGTGTCTTTGCTCCTCTGCGTGACGTGTTGCTCCAGCAGGATCACTATATGCATCTTGCGGACTTGCAATCCTACCTGGATGCAGATGACCGTTTGCGCGCGCTCTATGTCGATCGCGACGAGTGGGCTCACAAGGCAATCTTGAACGTTGCGGCTTCAGGTAACTTCTCCAGCGACCGCACCATCGCCGAATACGCCACCGATATCTGGAACGTCAAGCCATGTTCAGTGCCAGACAACACATAAACAACATCCCAGAAAGGGTTTCAGATGAAATACCTCAACTTGTTCACACTCTGGCTAGTTCTATCAGTAATAGCAGTGCCCACTTATGGGCAAGATGTCCACTACAACTATGATCGCAGTGCTAACTTCTCAACCTACAAGACCTACCAGTGGGTTGATCTCGAGGGACCAGGCGGCAAGGTGCCGGATCAATTGATTGATCGTGACATTCAGCGGGCCGTTGACGAACAACTCGGACAGAAAGGGCTCACCCGAGTGGAAAAAGGCGGGGACCTGATGGTGGGCTATCACGCCATTATTCGTGAGGAAAAGGGTGTCAACTTGAACGGCTTTGGATCGGGTGGCGGCCTCTGGGGTGGAGGATGGGGGCCGGGAGGGTGGGGTAACGGCACAGTGACCGGCCAGACTTCTACCATTCCGGTTGGTCTGCTGCTAATCGATATTTATGACCCTGCCAAAAAGCAGCTTATCTGGCGGGGCGACACAACCAAGACCATTGATTTAAAGAAGGACCCGGACAAGAACTACAGATCCCTGCAAAAAGCTGTGGCAAAACTCTTTAAGAACTATCCACCCCAGGGCAAATAGGGCAAGGAACAACTGCTTCCAACCAGGACAGAATGAGCTGTAGACCCGGAGCGCTGCCGCTCAGCGCTCCGATCCCAAGCCAAAGATTGATGAATAACGCAGGCCGAATCCGCCAATTGCTGGAATGGAGCAACTATTTGAGAGATGCCCGTCCCCAAGCACTGACATCTCCGGGGCAGTTGCGAGGGCCGGCGGATATTCAGAAGTTCTCCGTTTTCATTACCTTAGCAAAAGGTGAGTTTGGTACCGGGCATGCACTTCCCTTCTCGTTGTAGAGGAGGTCAGGTGAAACCGAAGTGGTTGTTTGTATTCTCGATGATCGGTCTAATGCACTTGTCAGCGGCAGCGCTGGAACCCAATTGCACAGAAGCTAGCAATGTCGCAACGCATTCCTCTCGTCAAGAGCACAGTGTGAAACCATGTTCGCCCACGAAGACGGAGAAACCTTCCGAAGCACCACAGGCTGGTGCAACCGGCAACGATAAGAACGATGGAACGATTGTGGTGAATGTGTGGTCTTCTTCGCGATCGGAAGACAAATCGAAGGAAGAAGACGTCACCAAGCTATCTCCAGAGTTCGCGGTTGCTGGATTGACGGTTGCAGGCAAAATGCAGAACACCGAACGGCGGCTGGAACAGTCGATCAAGCAAAGTTTTCCACTTGGTGAGTTCTGGATTCGACTCGACTTCGATTCCATCAACGACTCGCTCAGACTCGCCTCGCTGTCGGTTCGAAATGATGCGGATCGACAAGCGTTGGAGCAGCTTCAATCCCAAGTCGGTCGCCTGCGTCTTTGGAGTGACTGGCTGATACAGCAGAATCGGGAACTACGCTTGGCGGATTACTACATTACGCCATCAACATTGGACAACGACGACCGGTTCCAAAGCAGTGTGGGCTGTACCGATTTCCTGCTGTCGATGTTCGCAAGCGGGAAGTTACAGGAAGAGGACCGATCCTGCCGTTAACGTTCCATATTTACTCCGAGGCAATTATGAAGAATGCTCTTGTAACAATGACCGTCACCCTTTTACTCGGTTGCGCCGTGCTTCCAACATTCGCAGAGGCGGGCCCAAAGGACCAAAACGGTTCCTCACGCGACCTGGTTTCGCAAACGGATAATCTGACTGCCGCAAACCAACCACAAGACATCAAAGAATGGACAGAGCCTGTTTCGACCACGGTTACAGTGAGCTCAACACCGCGAGAAGAAACAGCTCAGGTAAAGCAGCATCGGTCTGAGCCCTCTTCCACTCGACCATCAAAAAATGATTGGGTGAGATGCGTGCGAAGCGACAAGTGTCGTCCCCAGAACCTGTTCAACAACAACAAATGGGACTGGGTTTTCGGACCGGCCGACGATTTCAACAAGTAGACAACACCGTATCACTGAGGTTAGCGATGGACTCGGGAAAAGAGAGGCTGCCAGCTTTCGTAAATAGCCGTAGCTTTCCGCTTGGAGTTACTCTCGGACCTGGCGGCGCTAACTTTTCCATCTTTTCCCGGAGTGCAACCGGACTCGACCTGCTGCTTTTTGATCATCCGGACGACTCACATCCTTCCTGTACTATCACCATCGACCCGTCGACGAATCGTACGTACCACTACTGGCATGTGTTCGTCCCACAAGTACAAGCGGGACAGATCTACGGATTCAGAGCCCACGGTCCTTTCGAGCCCGCCTTGGGTCTCCGGTTCGATTCGTCGAAGTTGTTGCTCGATCCTTATGGTCGCGCAGTAGTTATTCCGAAGAAATATAGCCGCGAGGCAGCGAGCTCCGAGGGCGACAACACCGCGGTCGCCATGAAGAGTGTAGTTACTGACCCTCATGCCTATGAGTGGGAAGGCGACCTACCGTTAAGGCATCCCTGGTCACGCACAATCATCTACGAAATGCATGTGCGCGGCTTCACAGCGCATCCCAACTCGGGGTTGGATAACTCGAGGCGGGGCACTTATGCCGGAGTAACCGAAAAGATATCTTATCTGCAGCAGTTGGGCATAACTGCCGTCGAGCTAATGCCCGTGTTTCAGTTCGACACGCAAGACGCTCCTCCAGGACGAACTAACTACTGGGGCTACTCGCCTGTTTCCTTCTTCGCCCCGCATCAGGGATACAGTTCGCGTGATGGAGCTCTGGCAATCCTCGACGAATTTCGCGACATGGTGAAGGCGCTGCATAGGGCTGGCATAGAAGTCATCCTTGACGTTGTATTCAATCACACCGCAGAAGGTGAGCATGATGGCCCAGTTCTTTGCTTCCGCGGCCTCGACAATCCAACCTACTACCTCCTATCTGAGGATCGTTCCCGATATGCGAACTTCACCGGTACCGGAAACACATTAAACGCGAACCATCCGGTGGTTCGTCGCATGATTGTAGACAGTCTCCGTTACTGGGTAACGGAGATGCATGTTGATGGTTTCCGCTTCGATCTTGCCTCGATATTAGCGCGCGATTCGTCCGGCGCGGTAATGGCAAATCCACCCGTTCTTTGGGACATCGAGTCGGACCCCGTACTGGCTGGTACCAAAATGATCGCCGAGGCCTGGGACGCCGCAGGGCTGTATCAGGTCGGCAACTTCGTTGGCGACAGCTGGAAGGAGTGGAACGACCGATTTCGTGACGACGTACGCGACTTCTTCCGCGGCTCTGAGAATACCGCCCAGCGCATGGCGGATCGGCTATTGGGTAGCCCAAGCATTTACATGCGACAAGAACGGGAGGCTGAACAAAGTGTCAACTTTGTGGCCTGCCATGATGGTTTCACACTCAACGACGTCGTTACTTATGATCGTAAGCACAACGAAGCGAATGGTGAAGAGAATCGGGACGGCCGCGACGACAACCGGACTTGGAACTGCGGCGTGGATGGTCCCACAAACGACGTCTCCATTGAGAAACTGCGAAACCGGCAAGTCAAAAATCTCTTCACCGCGACGATGATGTCGGTGGGTGTGCCGATGTTTGTGATGGGTGACGAGGTGCGCAGAAGCCAAGGCGGAAATAACAACGCGTACTGCCAGGACAACGAAAGCAGTTGGTTCGATTGGAGTCTTTTGTCCCAGCATGCCGACGTCCTCAGATTCGTGACACTACTAATCCGGCGCCGCATACTTCGGGAAGTTGATCATGAGCTTCATCGCGCGACCCTCGGCCAGTTTCTCCGGCAAGCACAACACGCATGGCATGGAGTAAAGCTGAACCAGCCGGACTGGTCGCCTTCATCGCATAGCTTGGCAATAAGCGCCGGACTGAAGAATGAAGGCCTATTGATATATATGATCCTGAATTCCTACTGGAAAGTTCTTGATTTTGAGCTTCCCCGATTGAACCCAGACAACAATTGCTGGCGTCGGTGGATCGACACCGCGCTCGATCCTCCCGCCGACATTTGCGAATGGCACAAGGCAACGGCAGTTAGCTCGAATCTCTACCGCGCTGCCCCTCGCTCCGTGGTGATACTCATCGCTGGTGAGAGTTCAAATGGCGTCATGCACTACCCGGAGTTTAGTTGTGGTCAGCGGATGCAGTATCCTGGTACTCGGATTTCTTGATCTTCAGGCGTCGGATCTTGTTTTGCAGCGTAGTTCGTTTTACGCCGAGTCGTTGTGCTGCTCCGGCCGGACCCGCGACTTTGCCCGACGTGCTCTTCAGGGCAGTGATGATTGCCTGCCTCTCAGTTTCCAATAAGGTCGAGCGGATGGAAAATGCCTGATCGGATACCGTCTTGATCTCCGAAGTCGGGACATTCAGTTGTTCCCCATTCGAAAGAATCACGCACCGTTCAATAAAGTTCTCAAGCTGTCGAATGTTGCCCGGCCAGGGCGCGTTAGCAATCGCCTCCAGGGCTTTCTTCGGGACCGTTTTGATTCCTTTTTGCATGCGACTGGAGAGCCGTGAAACGAAATAGTGCACCAGGAGCGGGATGTCTTCGCGACGTTCCCGCAGGGGAGGAATCTCAACCGGAAATACATTTAGACGGTAGAAGAGGTCTTCCCGGAATTGATTGTTTCGGATCATTGCGGCTAAATCTCGATGTGTGGCCGCGATCAGACGAACGTCGACTTGAATCGTTCTGGTGCTGCCCAGCCGTTCGAACTCTTTCTCTTGTAACGCGCGCAATAGCTTTGGTTGCAGTTCAGGGCTGATATCGCCAATTTCATCAAGAAATAGCGAGCCATGGTCGGCTAGTTCAAACCGGCCTTTCTTTTGCATTAACGCGCCGGTGAAGGCGCCCCTCTCGTGTCCAAAGAGTTCGCTTTCAAGGAGCCCAGACGGGATAGCCGCGCAGTTCAGCCGCACGAAGGTTCGGCCTTTGCGAAGGCTGTTGCTGTGAATCGCCCGTGCAATTAGTTCTTTTCCGGTTCCAGTTTCGCCATGCAGCAAGACGGTGGAGTCGGTCGGAGCAACAATCGCGATCTGATCCAGCACTTTGCGCAACGCCGGACTGTTGCCGACGATATCGTCAAAGTTGAACTCCGAGCGGATCTCTGACTCCAGGTAAAACCGTTCCTCTTCTATCCGATCCTTCGAGGCCGCCAGTCTGCCATAGGCGAGAGCATTATCGATCGCGAGAGCAATTTGGCTGCTCACCTGAGACAGAAGATCAAGATCTTCTTGGCCGAAGGCATCGGTCCTTTGAGATCCTGCCGCGATTACACCTAGGGGACCATTCGCGGTAGTCAGCGGCACAATTGCCAGTGACGAGATGTTCTGTCTTTTCAGCGAAGAGCAGAGCGCACCAGGAAGCTTTTCGATCTTGTTCGACGACCACAACTCAGGACGTCGCGCCCGCAAGCTCGCGAAGTGGTCGCCGGGAATGTCCGGAATTGGAACCCTCGGCAGAGCCTGACCACCCGGGAAATCAAGGACGGCACATTCCAGCCTCGCGGCCTCGCTATCGAGCAGCCAGAATCCGATGAAATCATTCCGAAAATATCTCCTGATCGAAGCGGAAGCCGAACGAAAAAGCTCGTTCATATCCAACTTTGTTACGACATGATTGTTGATTTCAAGGAGCAGCCGAAATCTATCACGATCGTCGGCAACTTGCCGGTGATATCGTGTTGCCTCGTCGCTGGCCACCGCGCTTTCAAGCGCAGCCGCCACATGCAACGATATTGACGTCATTAACTCCACATCATCCTTACTGAATTCGCCACTCTTCGTGAAAGCAAGCGCTCCTAGCTTTCGACGAGATGTTGACAGAGGAAAAATATAGCCACAGTTGGGAACTGGATTGGGAATCTGCGATGAAAACTCTGGAACGTGCGCTAACTCAGCTTGGATATTTGGGATGGATACGGGCTTTTGTTCTGCGATGCAAGTTCCAATAGCCGTTCCCGAAATACACGCTTCTGTGCCGACCTTCAAACCGGTAAGTTCGGGGTTGTAATCATTCGCCAGTAGTCGAGCCATGCCGGCCTTTTCATCCAGCAAGAAGAGATTTATGGAATCAAACGGGATTACCGCCGCGAGCATTCTGCGAAGGCTGCGAACCACAGCGTCAAGGTTCGGCTGTGTGGCGACGGTAGCCGACACATCGAGCAGAGTACGATACCTGGTTTCCGCCCCAGGGCTCACAAGGTTCATAGTGTCAGACATAGAATGTCATCAGCGGGAGCTTTCCAGCTCAAAGAGGCGGGACGACGACACGGAGCAGTTTCTTCCCGCTCGTCGTCCCTGGACAACCTTGCGTCGTACGAAGCCCTGAGCTTCGTTTCATCACCTCCGCACCGAACTGAACCAGCCGCGGTCGCGGTTACGACGTTTGTGACAAGCTGGCTCAAGTGGTTGTCTTCTACTCTTCCACTGCTGCTAGTGGATCCTCTTTCCGAAATTTCCTACTCCTCAGGACAACCGTGAGTATGCACCTGGAGTGCCGATTCGTAAGTCTCTGAAAAGAATGACGTTCAGGATTGCTGCCGATGAATGGAGTGCCCGTCGCCGGGCAAAATGCCTTTCGGCTGGGCAGCAGGTTCCAATCGCATCTGGAGATCGTCCGAGGACTGGCGTCTGCCAAATAGCCCCACACAGGGCAAAGTCACCAGGATGGCATACATCTAGCTTGGTCCTGCATGCGTTGTCTGCTCCATGCTCGGTTGTGCCTCAAAGCACTGCCGCATTTCAGCAGGGCCAGGATCAGGCATGCCAATGCTCGCAAATGAGGAAGGGTTGGCGGTAGGGGCCCTCTTCCTGGTCCTGCTGTTTGGGGGAACTCAAAACACCATTTGATTGTCATCGCGATTCGGGGCGGATTCCTGAATTACATCCAAATTCAACTTCTCACAAACGTATGAGGCGTAAGCATTACCGGCTACAAACGAACAGCCGAACCTCGCAAGCCAAAGCAGTAATTCTTCGCCCGTACTGTCAACCCAGCTGAGCCCTGAAAGATCCACTATCAGCCTGCTGGGAATTCTCTTGGAAAGAACAACGCTCCTGGCGTCTTCTACAAAGTGCCCAACGAACCTGCCCTCTATTTTCATGACCGTTGTGCTGTCCTGTTGCTGAAACTCTACCCGCACCATTACGTTCTCCGATCTGAAGGTTGCGCCCTCAAACAGGTTTTTCAATGCAGCTTGAATGCCAAACGCAACAGATGGTGAACCCGCTGAGCTCCACCTTGCTCTCTCCTCTCGGCAGGCACTGCCCACGTGCGGGCAGCGACCCGGTCCTGTCGAATACCCGTGCGCATGGTGATCCTGTCTTATCAGCGATTTAGGTCCGGCAGTACTTTGGCATCCCTCGTGCCTTAAATAAACGTGAACCGCTGCATCCACAACGAGAAAGCAAATGGCCAGAGTCGAAATAAGCAAAAACAACTACAGGGCTTTCGCTACTGTGAATGACATTCGTGGAACGTTTCGTGAGCACCGCGTGGAACTGGAATGGCTGGCCTACTTCATTACGGGCGACCGAACAACGGCGCAAGGGTGCGTTAGTGACGCCTGTCTGTTGTCGGAAGGGCACAACGGTGTGTTCCGGCAATGGCTGCTGACATGGGCAAGACACGCCACTATTCGATCGGCCATTGAGACCCAGCATGACCGTATCAAGGAAGCCGCCCGGAAATACGACCGCACCGGCTTCGTTCAATGCACGGGTGAACCGCTGAAGCAGGACGCGATCGAAACATTGGTTCGTTGCTCAGACAGTTTTATTGCAAGACTCGACGTATTGTCGCGAACCGCGCTCGTCATCTGCGGAATTCAGAGTAGTCCGATTGCTGACGCTGCGCTGATGCTTGGGATCAGCAGGTCTGTGGCTTCGGCCGCGTATTGCGCAGCTCTTGATTGCCTTGAGGCGATCCCTAGCGAACACCTGGCCAACCAAAACGAAACACAGCTGAATATCTGATGAGGTTAATCAACTGAGACTATGAGCACACTACCCATAAACCCAAATCTTAATCTGCGTCGCACCCGCCGGGCGACGACGTCACTGCGCGCTTTGGGCGCCAAAAGGAAATCACTGTGGGCCTGCATTCTTCTTAGCGCGGCGGCTTTGGCACTTTCGGGATGTGGCCATAGTCAAGCGGCGATCAAACTGCCTGATACCGAAGTGCTAGTAGCACCTCCATTTCAGCGTGACGTGCCGATTCACAATGAATGGGTGGCGATTCTAGACGGCTATGTGAACGCCGAAATTCGGCCTCAGGTCTCTGGCTACATCATTAGACAGAACTATAAAGAAGGTTCATTCGTTCGCAAAGGTCAGGTTCTGTTTGAAATTGACCCGAGACCATTCCAAGCCACTCTTGACCAGGCAAAAGGAGAACTCGCGCGAGCTGAAGCTGATCTGGCGAAGAGCACGATTGACGTTAATCGCGACACTCCTCTGGCCCAGAAAAAAGCAGTACCACAGGAGAAACTCGATAACGAGATCCAGGCTCAAAAGGCTGCCGAGGCGGGGGTCGAGTCGGCAAAGGCCGCTGTGGAGCGAGCTGAACTTGACCTTGGCTGGACCAAGGTGACATCGCTTGTGGATGGCGTGGCGGGAATCGCCGAAGTTCAGATGGGAAACCTGGTTGGTCCCAACTCTCACCTCACCTCGGTCTCCCAGGTCGACCCTATCAAAGTGTACTTCCCTGTGAGCGAGCAGGAATATTTACGGGCGAAGCACCTGAGTTCCAATGGCCAAGCACTGAACTTATTTGACACTTCGCCAGAACTGATCCTCGCCGACGGAACTGTGTATACGCATAAGGGCAGAATACTCTTGGCCGACCGCCAAATAGACAGCAACACCGGCACCATCCGCCTCATAGCAGCTTTCCCGAATCCCGGCAACATTCTTCGCCCCGGTCAATACGGACGGGTGCGTATCGAGACTGGTTTCAAGAAAAACGCTTTACTGGTGCCACAGAGTGCGGTGAAAGAGATTCAGGGCGGTTACGAGATAGCGCTATTAGGACCTGAGAACAAGGCGGTCATTCGTCCAGTGAAAGCAGGAGAGAAGGTAGGAAACTTGTGGGTCATCGAAGATGGACTGAACCCCGGCGATAAGGTCATCACCGAAGGCATAGGCAAGGTAAAGGATGGAACACCTGTGGTTCCGAAGCCTGCCACCACTCAGGAAGAGGGACGGTAAGTCATGTCGAACTTTTTCATTCGACGGCCAATCGTAGCGATCGTCATTTCCGTTCTGATGGTGATTGTGGGTGCGATTACTATCATCGGCCTGCCGGTCGCACAATTTCCCGACATTGCTCCCCCAGAAATACGCCTGCAGGCAATCTATCCGGGTGCCGATGCCGAGACCATGGAGAAAGCAGTCGCCACCCCGATCGAACAGCAGATTAACGGCGTCGACAACATGGATTACATGTACTCGCTGAACTCGACCAACAACTCGAGTACAACTCTGATGGTCGACTTTGATCTGAAGACCGATCCCAACATGGATTTGATCCTGGCACAATCACGCCAGCAACTCGCGAACGGTCAGATTCCTCCAGAGGTGAATCAGCTCGGCATCGATGTAAAAAAGTCTCTGACCTCGCCGATGATGCTGGTCGCATTGTATTCGCCAAAGGGGACGCACGACGCAAAGTTCCTGTCCAACTATGGCTACATCAACCTGAAAGAAGCAATCGCACGCTCCTACGGCGTTGGACAAGTACAGATCTACGGCATTGGCGAGTACGCGATGCGCCTCTGGGTTAAACCCGATCAACTGGCGAAGCTGGGAATCACCGTCAACGAAGTGGCCAACGCGGTGCAATCCCAGAACACGGTCAATCCAGCCGGTCAGGTAGGAGGTGAACCAGCCGCTGACGGCCAAAAGTTTACTTACGCCGTGCGCGCACAGGGCCGCCTTAGAACCCCCGAGGAGTTCGGAGACATCGTCGTACGGGAAAACAGTGATGGCGGTGTGGTCCGGGTGAAGGATGTAGCTCGGGTCGAACTGGGTTCTCAGGACTACAGCTGGATCACGAGACTGAATGGCCAGCCGTCTGCAATCATCGGTATCTACCAACTGCCTGGTTCCAATGCCGTCGAAGCTGCTAAAGGCGTCCGGAAGCTGATGGCGAAGATGAAGGAGAGTTTCCCGGCTGATGTAGATTACGCTGTAACACTGGACACTACAGATGCTGTCCGCGCAGGCATGCACGAGATCGTGCAAACTCTGTTGGAAGCTTTTGTCTTGGTAATCCTCGTCGTCTACCTCTTCCTGCAAGACTGGCGCGCCACTCTTATCCCGATGTTCGCCGTGCCTGTCTCACTCGTCGCGACCTTTGTTGCGTTTCCGTTATTCGGTTTTTCGGTTAATACGCTGTCTCTCTTCGGCCTAGTACTGGCTATTGGTTTAGTAGTCGACGACGCCATTGTTGTGGTCGAGGGTATACAACACCACATCGAACAGGGCTTGACACCAAAGGAAGCGGCTCGCAAAGCAATGGAGGAACTAACCGGCCCGGTGGTTGGTATCGCACTGGTCCTGTCTGCCGTGTTTGTGCCGACCGTTTTCATCCCGGGGATCACCGGCCGCCTCTATCAACAGTTTGCGCTGACGATCGCCATCTCTGTGATCATCTCGGCGTTTAACGCGCTAACCTTAAGCCCGGCTCTCGGCGCGTTGTTTCTCCGTCCGAAGAAGGAGTCGCATGGCCCTGTAGCAAACTTCTTCGGCTGGTTCAACCGTACCTTTGACCGCACCAGCAACTTGTATGTGCGGGCGTGCCACGGGATGATTCGGAAAGGTGCGGTGGCTCTGGTAATAGTTGCAGCATTTGGGGCCGCTGGTCTTTTCTTCGGGAAGTCTTTGCCCTCCAGCTTTCTCCCCGATGAGGACCAGGGATACATGTATATCCAAATGCAACTGCCTGAGGCATCCTCTCTTGAGGCCACATCCGATGCGGCTCGCCAAGTGGAAGCTGTGCTGAAGGAGACCCCAGGGGTGCAGTACACCAGCACCGTCATGGGCTTTAGCCTGCTCAGCCTCACCCGCACCAGCTACAACGCATTCTTTTGGGTAACGCTGAAGCCATGGGAGGACCGTAAGCACATCGACGAGCAGTTTCAGGTAATCAAGGCGAAGCTTAACCTGAAGCTTCTTACTCTTCCGCAGGGCACCGTCTTCGCCTTCTCTCCACCAGCAATCGCTGGAGTCGGAACCTCCGGAGGATTTCAGTTTGTGCTGGAAGACCGAGCGGGTAAGGATCCGGAATTTTTGGTGAACAACTTGAATAAGTTCCTTGAGGCGGCCCGTAAACGCCCCGAAATCGGCATGGTCACGACAACGTACATACCGAGCACGCCGCAGAAGTTCGTTTACGTCGATAAGGAGAAGGTGCTGAAGCAGGGGGTCAAGCTCAGCGATGTCTATGACACGCTCCAAGCGTTTATGGGCGGCCTGTTCGTGAATTACTTCAATGACTTTGGCCGCGCATGGCAAGTACGTGTGGAGGCGGAAGCGCCCTACCGTTCTAACTTGAACAACGTAGGGCAATTCTACGTGCGCAACAGCAAGGGCGATATGGTGCCCTTATCAGCGCTGACCAGCTTCGAGTCACGCTACGGCCCGGAATTCAAAATGCGCTTCAACCTGTATTCGGCAGCCCAGATCATCGGCAATGCCGCGCCGGGCTACAGTTCGGACCAGGCGACGGCGGCTTTGGAAGAAGTGTTCCACCAGACCATGCCTACGGAGATGGGCTTCGACTATATGGGCATGTCACGGCAGGAACAGAAAGCACGCGAGGGCATCCCCTCGTCGGTCGTCTTCGGTGTGTCTTTGCTATTCGTCTTCCTTATCCTCGCGGCCTTGTATGAAAGCTGGTCGCTGCCGTTCGGGGTGTTGCTGAGCACGCCGGTAGCAATCTTCGGAGCCTTTGGCTTGTTATGGTTGCGCCGTACGGTGTTAGGCATGATCTTCCCGGCATTCATGGTGCAAATCGATAACGATGTTTATTCACAGATCGGGCTAGTGATGTTGATTGGCTTGGCGGCCAAGAACGCAATCTTGATTGTGGAATTCGCAAAGGAGAAATACGAGGGTGGCAAGTCTCTGGTTGACGCTGCATTGGAAGGCGCCCGACTGCGGTTGAGACCCATCCTGATGACATCCTTCGCGTTTGTTCTCGGCTGCGTGCCTTTGTTCACCGCTACCGGTGCAGGCTCGGTAGGCCGGCAAATTATGGGTACGACCGTCATAGGCGGAATGCTCGCGGCAACAGGTCTCGCCATTTTTATCATTCCCGCGCTGTATGTGCTGGTGGAGCGGATGTCCGGTGCTGGTAAGAAAAGCGAGCACGTAGCCATATCTGAACCAACTCCGGTGGAGGCTGACTAACGTGAAAAGAATAGCTATACCTTTCTTCTTGTTCCTCTTCACGTGCGGGTGCACGCTGGGACCAAATTACAAGCGACCAAAGGTCGATGTCCCAGCTGCGTACCGCGGAGCTCCGGAACTGGAAAAGACGCAAGCACAACCGGCCACGTCGCAGCCACCGGCAAGCCCATCGAATGCCGCGTCGCCGACAGGACCGAACGTTGCTGTCACTGCAGCGGAGCAACAATCTCAGGCTACCCAGGCATCGTTCGGGGATCAGAAGTGGTGGGATGTATTTCAGGATCCGCAGCTTCAAGCGCTGATACGCACCGCCCTGCAGAACAACTATGACGTTCGTATCGCGGCTACGAGAATCCTTGAGGCACAAGCGCAGTTAGGTATCACCCGGGCTGACCAGTTGCCGAGCGTCGGTGTGGGTGCTGCTGGTCTGAACGACCGCTTCCCTAACTCGAAGCTCGCTCCTGCATTCGAAACGAATATTAACGAAGTGCACGCTTCCCTGGCATGGGAGCTTGATTTCTGGGGCAAGTACCGCCGCGCCACGGAAGCTGCGCGGGCCAATCTCGTCGCAACCGAATGGGGGCGCAGGGCTGTTACCAGCACTCTGATCAGCAACGTTGCCGCTTCCTATTTCGAGCTCCGTGCGTTGGATCTTCAGTTGGAGATCTCGAAACGGGCACTGGCTACGCGCAAGGAGTCCTTGCAGCTTACCCAAACTCTGGCAGATGGCGGCGGTGGCACCATGTTAGATGTTCGGCAGGCGGAGCAGTTGGTGGCGACAGCGGCCGCCAGCATACCCGACTTCGAACGTCGCATTCAGCAGCAGGAAAACTTCATCAGCACGCTTCTCGGAAGCAATCCCGGACCGATTACGCGCGGAATGAAGTTAACGGAACAGCCACATCTTCCTGAGGTTCCGTCCGGAATTCCCGCTCGCCTTCTCGAACGGCGTCCCGACATTCGAGCTGCGGAAGCGCAGTTGGTCGCAGCCAACGCTCAGATCGGGATAGCGAAAGCAGCTTACTTTCCGCAAATCACCTTAACCGGGAGCAGTGGGTTCGCTAGCTCGGCGCTAACCAGCCTGTTCACCGGACCGGCCGGGTTCTGGAACTTCGGCGGATCTCTCGCGCAACCAATTTTTTCCGGCGGCAGGATCAAGGCGGGCGTGCGCTTAAGTGAGGCGCGGCAACAGGAAATGGTTTTGACCTATCAACAGACCATTCAGCAGGCGTTCCGAGGGGTATCCGACTCTCTGGTTGGGTATCAGAAAAATCGTGAGTTCCGGCAGCACGAGGAAGAGCTGGTGCTCGCCGCGAAAGATGCCGCTGATCTCTCTGAAATGCGCTACCGCGGGGGTGCCACAAGCTACTTAGAGGTACTAACAAATGAAACCAATGCTTTCAATGCGGAACTGGGCCTGACCCAGGCGCAATTGAATGAACTCGTCAGTCTGGTTGATATCTACAGAAACCTTGGTGGAGGCTGGGAGTTGTAAGCGATCTCAATGCACTAAGCACTCCAGACCGGGGCCTTGGTGGCACGAGGAAGGAAAACATGACCCGGTTTTATAGCGCGTTAATTTCGCTGGTTGGTTTGGGAGTTTTGACGACATCGGGCTTTGCCCAGCAGTCCACCGCCAGGCGAGCGGCTAGAGTCCACTCCGTCCAGCAACTTGCCTCGCGCCTTCCAGACGATGCCCTCGAGCAGCTTAGTGACTCTCTCGAACAACTGGTCAGCAAGGTTTCGCCGGCCGTCGTTCAAATTGAGGTTAGCGGTCTCGGCCTTACTCAGGACAGCGGCAGGAAAAACACGGTGCTCGTTGTCCGCCAACGCGCCATTGGTTCCGGAGTGATTGTCGACCCTGAGGGGTACATCATGACTAACGCCCATGTGATCGAAGGTGCGCAGCGGATTCGAGTAGTTATGAACACGACGCCAGTGCACTCTTCGGTGATTGGCGCCACTCCGCGGGTACTGGAGGCAAAAGTCATTGGTTTACTCAAGGAAGCTGATCTGGCTCTGCTGAAAGTTGAGGCAACCAACCTGCCTACACTGCATTTCAATCTCGATCGGGAGCCCCAGCCGGGAGAACTTGTGTTCGCGATCGGCAGTCCAGAAGGCCTTCAGAACTCCGTAACGATGGGTGTAGTGAGCTCAGTGTCTCGCCAGCCTGACCCGGACAACCCGATGGTCTATCTGCAAACTGACGCGCCCATCAATCCGGGCAACAGCGGAGGGCCCTTGGTTGACATCAACGGGATGCTTCTTGGACTGAACACATTTATTTTAAGCAGTAGCGGTGGCAGCGAAGGTCTGGGTTTCGCTATTCCTGCTCCTGTCGTGAATTTCGTCTACCAGAGCTTGAAAAAATACGGGCATGTCGATCACGTCGAAATTGGTGCCGTTGTACAGACGATTACGCCAGCTCTCGCTCAGGGCCTGGGCCTGGCTCAGGACTGGGGCGTTATGGTCGCCGACCTTGCCCCCCTAGGCCCGGCAGGTCTCGCCGGCATGAAAGCCGAAGACATTGTGATCGCCGTAGACGGCCATCCGGTGATAGACCTCCATCGCTTCGCTGCCGCTCTTTATCAGCACCCCCCCGATCAAGTCGTGAGAGTGGATGTGTTGCGAGGCAGCGACAAACTGTCTTTCAACGTGCCGGCTGTCACCGTGAGCGATCGCATAGACCAGTTGACCAGCAGGGTCGATCCAGTAACGAGCCACATCGTTCGGCTCGGCATTTTGGGCATAGATTTCGACGAGGATATGCGCTCGGCGCTTCCATTTGTACGCACAGCTTCCGGCGTGATCGTGATTGGAAGAGCGCCGGGATTCAATTCCTTCGACACTGGCCTGCAGACTGGCGACCTGATTCATTCACTCAATCGGACTCCTATCGACAATGTCGAGCAACTCAAAGCGGCGACGGCAAAACTCAAGTCGGGCGATGCCGTGGTGGTGCAGATTGAGCGCCAAGGACAGTTCCAATATCTCGCGTTTGAACTGGAATAATAAGTGACCATAAGAAGAGTAGCAATCAACACCGGGGGCGGTGATGCTCCTGGACTGAACGCCGTAATCCATGGCGCGGTTTACGCCGCACGTCGTCTTGGATGGACAATTTTCGGTATTCGCGACGGATACGAAGGATTTCTCGAGCCACAGAATTATCCTAACGGCGGACTCGTCGAACTTCGTCGCTCCACCGTTCGCGAGATCTCGCATCTCGGCGGCACTATCCTGGGGACAACCAATCGTGGTAATCCTTTCTGCCGCCCCACGAAACAGCCAGATGGCACCACCAAAGAAGTCGATCGCTCGGATGAAATACTCGATTCTTTTCGAAAGCACCAGCTGGACGCCCTCATCGCGGTCGGTGGAGACGGAAGCTTAAGCCTCGCCCATAAGTTACAGAACAAGGGTTTGTGCGTTGTGGGTGTCCCCAAAACCATCGACAACGATCTCGAGTCCACCATCCTTACCTTCGGTTTCAATACTGCTGTTTCGTTTGCCACCGAGTGCATTGACCGCCTTCATAGCACAGCCTTAGCTCACCAGCGTGTGATCGTAGTGGAAGTCATGGGGCGTTTCGTCGGATGGATAGCGCTTCACTCAGGGTTGGCGGCGAGAGCAGACGCCATTCTCATCCCGGAAATCCCATACGACATCAATAAGGTTGCGAGTCATCTCGTGCGCAAGCACCGGGAAGGCAAACCATATTCGATTGTTGTGGTTGCCGAAGGAGCAAGAGCCATTGGCGCTGACGTAACCATAAAATGTAGAGAAGCGGGCCGGGTCGACCGCCTGGGAGGTATCGGCGAAACGGTTGCCGCCCAACTTCAGGCATTTACTGGCAAAGAGAGCAGGTGCGTTGTGCTCGGCCATCTACTTCGTGGCGGATCGCCGACACCTCTCGATCGCATACTTGGAGTTACTTTCGGCGCCGCTGCCATCGATGCTCTCCAGAAAGGCATGAACGGAGTTATGGTGGCTCTGAACCCACCATGCATCGACTTCGTCCCTATCAGTGAAGCGATCGCAAAACTGAAGATGGTGCCACCGGATGGCGAATTCGTTCTAGTGTCGCGCGCACTCGATATTTCATTCGGGGACTAATAGTTTGTTGTCGTCTGCCCCGTTCGCACTTCCCTTGACTCTCAGGGCGCACGTTGCTCTTCCTTTATTACCTCAAGGATAGCCGCCGAACTCGTTCGTTTCTTTGTGACTTTTATGCGGCAAGTAAGTCAGAGGTTTTCGGGTGACCCATGACAACCCGATGCCCGCTTCCATCCGGGCACAGTTCTGCTGTCCGATAGGGCGTCTTCATGCACCCGTGGTTCAAGGCGAAACCGTCAGTACAACGTTGTTGCTTACAATATTTCCAGACATAGCGGTAATCATCGTGGATTGCGTGCCGCTGACGGAATTTCCAATAGCCATGCCGGTGCTTCCTATCTTCGCCACGTTAGTATCAGAGGACCTCCAGGTGACCGCGGTAGTGGCATCGACAGAAGTTCCGTCGTTGAGGATTGCAGTTGCGGAGAAGGCCTGAGTCTCCCCTCCGCGGATCGATGCTGAACTGGGTGCCACAACAATTGACTCCACATTCGTGAGCGTGACCATCGCAGACGCGGTACCGGACTGGTCCAACTTCGTGGCCGTAATTGTTGCTGTACCGCCAGAGACCCCCATGAGAAGCCCTGAGGTTGACACAGTCGCGACACTGCTGTCGGACGACGACCATGAAACGGATGTTAGCGTTTTGGAGGTCCCATCATCATATCCCCCCACCGCGCTCAACTGTGCAGTCTTTCCCACTGCAACAGAAGCGCTCGAAGGGCTGATCGCCACAGAGGTGAGCTTCGGATTGACCCAGAAATCCGCGCACGATGGAAATAGTGTCACCATCGCGAAACAACATAGCCCTAAAACGACGTAGTAAGCAGCGGTCCTGGGACCATAGCTCCGGGTTCTTTGTTGCGAGCAGTCCCGCACACAATTACTCATGATGCCGCACTCCTTCGGTGCAGCCCTGTTAATGCACTTCGTTTGCCACAGCGAGCATTTGTAAGCTGTTGAAATCTCGACAGATACCCGTCAGAACTCACACAAGCAGCCGAGTTCGCGGCAGTTCTGCCATCCTCTGGTCATAACATCCCCTCCTTCAACGTACTCGCATCGAGGGTGTGTTAGGAGGTCCCGAAGCATGCTCCGATGATGGCAATGAAGCATTTACGGCCGGTCTCGGAGGATCATTCGTCGAAGGCGCGCGCAGTGCGTCGGCAGCTGACACCGAAGGCGTTCCAGGAGACGTACAACTCGCCGGTGTACTGGGAGGGTGACCTAGATCGGTTCGCTTGGGAAGCACAGGGGATGGGCTGAGCGGCGGGGCCACCGTAGGACCAATCGCGAGGCACTCCGTTGGACTACCCCAACTGTATTGGTTTGCACCGATTTGGCAGTAGGCGACGACACTAGCCAGCAACATGAGGGGTATTAATACGAGACCATGAAACCGAAAGCTCTTCATTCTGCACTCCATATTTACATCCTTTTCAATGCAGAACGGATGCCAAACCAGGAGCTCGTTAAGTGTTTGATTTTGTGAGTCCTGTTGACATAACTCCCTGCCTGTTCAAGGACAGTGCCCTAGCATCGGCAACGGTTTTCTCTCTCAGTGGCACCAGGTGGATTATGAGCTTGTAACAGCTAAGCCTCGGAAATGAGTCGGTGACAATTTCCCTGCTACTCTTCAGAGCCCAATGTCCCGGCAATACCGCTTTCAGAACGATTCCCGTGACAATCAAAACCGTATTCGTAGTCATGCAGCTTCCCAATGAGTTATCGAACTTCCACGACAACCAGGGATACGTCATCGGCCAGCGGACCAGCACTCCACTCCCTAACTCCGCTGAGAATAGACTGCTTCATTTCCGGCAATGGCCGTTTCGATGCTCGGGAGACCAACCTGGTTAGACCGTCAATGCCGAGCGGATCCTCGCTCTCGTTAAACACGTCTGTCAGCCCATCGGAATACAGTACCAGGCGGTCGCCCGGCCCGAGTTCAAGGTTTCGTGACGCTTCGGACACAACTGTTTCTGCCACAGACCCGAGAATACCGCTTTGCGCATCGAGTAGTTCAATGCTGTCATGTGAAACGAGCATTGCAGGGGGATGACCTGCCGCAGCAAAGATGGCGTGGTGCCCTCCGTGCGTGAACTCAACTGCTGCCATCGTAAGGTAAAAGGCGTCGATCGCGAGATGATGATGCACGAACTCGTGAACTTGACGCAGCAACCTTGCCGGTCCCAGGTCGAATTCGAACTGATGCAGAGTCTCAGAATATATCCGGTTGGCCATCAGGGCTGAGCCGATTCCATGACCAGATACATCGCAAAGGACAATGGAAAGCTTTCTGTCACTGGCTGGGTATACCACCCCGAAATCGCCGCCTATTGTGCGCGCTGGCCGGTAGTAAGTCTCGACTGTAACGTCGTTCCAAACCAGGCTTTGTGGGGCCAGCGACTGTTGTACGCGTGCTGCTAGCGCAAGTTCCACCTCCATTTCCAGTTGCCGCTTTTGCAGTAGCGCATTCGATGCCCGGAGTTGCGCTTCAATTCGCTTTTGGGAGCTAATATCGGTGACGATAAGAAGCACGTACTCGTTTCCGTCTGGCCCTCGTATGGAACGTCCACTGAAAATCGCCGGGATTTTATCTCCGTTCCTGGCAGGAAGGTAAAACTCGCTTCGCGCGCTTCCGCTATGCCGACGTAATTCGTGTTGGCGGAGTATTTCAGGTAGATCTTTCGGCGGAAATATCGCATCAGGCGTTATGCCCTCGAACTCCTCGCGGCGTGCACTGACCAGACGGAGGAGCGCATCGTTCGCAAACACCACCCGCAGATGCTTATCCAGAATCACCACTCCTTCATTAAGTTCTCCAAGTATGTGTTCCATGGACTGGAGCCAATACGGGACTAGAACTTCTGATCTGGGTGTATCTTGTTCGATACGCATTATTGTGTGCCCCCGCTGATCAGTGATCGAGGACTCTCGACTCCAGAGTTTACAGTCCATGATCGGTCGTGCTGGAGTGTATCGCCGAGGTAATGTGCAACGGCAATCTCCAGATTAAAATGCATTCCCTCTCGTCGCAGTAGCTGTCCAAGCGGGGATCGCTGTACCATCGCGAGGACTCTTGGACTCATGCCGGTCAGCCACAGTTGAACGCCATGCTGACTGTGTTTTTTCGCAGCTGCGGCGAACATTTTCAATGCGGTGTACTCCATGTCCAGGACGCCGCTTGCATCTACTGCTACGACCTTCGGCTGTGCCTTCCTGACTAGCGGCCCTATCTTGTGTGCTATCTGAGCGGCGTTAGCGAAGAAGATCGGGCCTTCTGGCCTCAGTAAAAGTAGACCCGGGAAACTCTCGTCCTCCGGATGTTCCGCCGATTCCGGCCGGAATACATTTGTTCCGGGTTTGCGCCGCAGCACATATACGGGTGGGTTCGCGACCTGGTGTGCCAGCGTCACTAAAGATACGATTATCGCGACCACGATTCCCTTCAGCGTTCCCACCAAGACAACACCTATGAAGGCCACAATCGCCCATGAGAATTCGGTGCTGCGAATGCGAAGAATCTCATGAAAATCAGTGGGCTTAATTAGCCCTAGGGAATAGAAAATCACCAGCGCCGCCAATGCCGACTGCGGCATCAACGCAATCAGTGGAGCCAGCAACAAGGCTGTCAGCAGCGCCAATCCCACAGTTACTATTTCAGCTAGTTGCGTGCGAGCTCCAGCGCGTTCATTCACGGCCGTTTGCGTGGTCCCACCCCCGCCCGGCATTGCCCCTATAAAAGCACCTCCAACGTTGGCGAGCCCCGTTGCAAGCATCTCTCTATCTGCTCTCGGCGTTGGCTCGTCTTGTCGCGCAAAGGCTCGGCCGGCCGCAATTGTTTCGGTGAAGCTCATTAAAGCCAGACCTAATGCTCCAGGCCACAGTACGCTAATCAACGATAGGTCTGGAGGCGTTAATGAAGGCACTCCTTGTGGAATGTGACCGACCAGTTCGACTCCTCGGGATTGAAGATTGAAGATGCTGGTCGCGCCGATCGCCGCCGCTACCGCTATTAATGGTGCTGGCATCTTCGGACTGAAGTGTTCTATTCCCAGCAGGAGTACGATCACTGTGAGTCCAACCAGCAGTGTCGCTAACGAGGTTCTGGGAAGTTTCTGAACGGTTGCAAAGACATTCTCAATAAATGTCCCTCTCGCGAAGTGAATACCAAGAAGTTTGGGAATCTGGTCCACGACGATCAGCAGCCCCACACCAGCTCTAAACCCAACCAGCACCGGCTCGGAGATGAAGTTCGCCACAAATCCCAGTCGCAACAAACAACCTACCGTCAGAGCGGCACCCACTAATAACGTTAGAGTCGGAATAGCGCGAAGTGCGGATGCGGAGTTTCCGCCCGGAACCGCCTGAGCCAGCACGGCAGCAGTCACTATTGCCAGGGTTGTGCTTGTGCTGACGCTGAGCACGCGCGATGTGCCGAACACTGCATAGATCAGCATCGGCAGCAACGCGGTGTAGAGCCCTACCTGCACCGGCAGCCCCGCCATCATCGCATACGCCATTGCCTTGGGAATGATGACTGCGCCAGTGGTTAACCCTGCTACCATGTCGGGCCGCAACCATTCACGACGGTACGACGCAACCCAGTCTGGTAACAGGCGAAACAACCGATTTATCCACATACTTACCACCGCTGCGGGATTATTCGAACCTGCCGTTTTGGCTCTGCATACCCTTTCGCTTTTTGCCGCGGCGGAAGCTTCGGAGCCGGGTACGGGATCTCCTCGTAGGGGATGCTGCTGAGGATGTGCGTAATGCAGTTCAGGCGGGCTCGCTTCTTATCATCCGAGGGAACGAGGTACCAAGGCGATGCCACTGTATCTGTCGCTGCGAACATTACGTCTCGCGCACGCGAGTAGTCGTACCAGCGCCGGTGCGATTCCAAGTCCATAGGGCTGAGTTTCCAGCGCTTAGAAGCATCTTCGATACGCGCGAGAAAGCGCTTGTGCTGTTCCTTCTCCGATATTTCCAACCAATACTTCAGAAGGATGATCCCTTGGCTGATCAAGAACCCCTCGAAGATGGGACAGTCCCTGAGAAACTGCTTGTGCTCCTCTTCGGAACAAAAGCCCATAACGTGCTCAACTCCAGCGCGGTTATACCAACTGCGGTCGAAGATGACGATTTCTCCGCCTGAGGGCAGCTGTTCGATGTACCGCTGAGCATGAACTTGGGTTTTCTGCCTATCCGTCGGCGCGGGAAGGGCTACTACGCGAAAGATGCGCGGGCTGACACGCTCGGCTATGCGCTTGATCATCCCACCCTTTCCGGCAGCGTCTCGTCCTTCGAATAGGATCACCACCCGAGCATTCGTTTCCTTCACCCACTCCTGCAGCTTGACGAGCTCAACCTGCAACCTAAACATCTCGGCCTCGTATACCTTGTTGCTGATCTTCTGCTGGCCCTCGACGAGCCCTCTAACGTTAGAACTAGACATTGATGTTTGTTGCTTCGGCATTTTCGATTTCTTGTGCATATTCTTCTTTGGTTAGCTCACCCTGTTGCCATTCTCACGCAGGGGCTTTTTCATCTACTTCCACTTTGTCTGATCTCAACCTCAAAGAAAAGCCCAGAAAGGGTTTGGACTTTCACTCTTTGGGAGTCGTTCCACCTCATGCACTCGGCAAGGTCACACCAACCTGCGCCGCAACGACCTCGGCCTGCTCCGGCGATTTCGCAACAGGAAACCCTTGTGCACGCCAAGCCCTGAGCCCCCCTTGCAACACCCAGACGTTGTTGATACCTATCCGTTGCAAATCCATCGCTCCTCTTGCCGGCACGGCGTCTCCTCCATAGGACGAATACAGAACGATGTCAGCATCCTTAGGAACAGTCAGGTGGGGAGTATTACGTAACCGCAACGGATCAACCCGCATGGCACCCGGAATAACCTCTCGACTCTCGCTGTCAGCTTCGCCCTCGAAATTCAACAGATCGAGAACTGCAACACGGCTCTTGGATTTCAGTTTGCGCGCCAGCATTGCCGGACTAACTCGGCGCAGCCGAAGCCGGCGGATCATCCGTAACAGCATCAGTCCTCGCCAAACGGCAAAAACACTGAGAGGACCAAGGATCATCGCACCTAGCACGAAGCTAAACTGCTTGACCCAGCCGATTGCAACATCCAGCTCGCTCGAGAACAGATGGCCAAGTGCCGTATAAAACGTCGACCAGAGAAAGGCCGCTAACAAATCGAAGGCAAGGAAGACTGGGAGCGACACTGCTTCCGCTCCGGCAAGTGGGGGCATTAGCAGGTTCAGTCCGGGAACGAACTTCGCGACCGATAAGATGGGAGGACCATAGCGGCGAAACTGTTTGTCTGCATTTTGGGAACATCTTCGCGGGTCAGCCGCAAACCTGCAGAGCAGCCGCAATATCTGAGATCCCCAGCGGCGGCCGAGGCAAAACCATACTGTATCCGCTACCAGGCAGCCTATCATCCCCACGAGGACAATCACGCTCGGCTGCATCTGTTCCTGCGCAGAGAGAGCACCCGCCGTCATAAGAAAAACAGGTGATGGAAAGGGCAAACCGAGCTGTTCGGCAAGAACGGCTAAGAACACAGCCGCATATGTCAGGTGACCGGAAGTAATCACGAATGCACCTCATCTGGATCTATCAGCATCCTCGTTGATGGTTTCGCGAAGTGCATCAATAGATGGAACTACAGCTCCATGGCTGTCTTTATTCCTCGGCGGTTCGTCGGTTCCTGAACCCAAGCCCGCTCGTTAGGGCCTTGCTTCCGTTCCTGCATCTAGGTACGAGCTTGTTGACAGCATTTTGGGGGCCACAATACACAGGTTCCACAATAGGTGGTGCTCTAGCTCAACGCCACTCCCAACCACACTGGCAGCGGACCGAGTGACCCAGTTGCCACTTTCTCAGCAGCGCTTTGCAAATCGCGCATGATCTCATCCACATGGCTACTCCTTTGCTTCTAACTGTGCAGGACGAGACTTGTTCATCCATTCACTGCACGAATCATCGCCCTGCACTTCTCAGCTAGTCGATTGTGAATCTCGTATTCGTCGCGAATCGCAGCGAATACTTCATCTCGAACACTGGACGGGATACTTTCGAGACATTCCAAGCAGACGTCGAATGACATCTCCTCATGCGGATGCTTGATGCACTTGATGGCCATTTCCTCAACCTCCGTACTGCATATCCTAGGCCGGTTGTAATGGCGAGCATTGTCCGATGGAACGATTTCTGGCGCGACCCCAGATCGGGGCAAATCGTAGACCCTTGCAAGCGAGTCGGAACGTCCTTTTGAGTCTTCACAAGTCCACGAGTGTCACTGCCCCGATTTCTTTCATATCCAGATCGTCGGTATGCCCATCGGCGGGCAGCTGACATCGATTTGTGGACACCCCCCTTCCCACCTCCTAATGAAACGGAATGACTTAACCGGGCTACTGAATTGGTAGTCGCCGTGCGCTACGTAGATAAGAGTGAACTTTGTTCATACGAGGTTATTGCAATGATGAAACAACCGAAGCACGGCACGCTGCTTCTGATAATGACGTTGGTTACACTGGCACGACCGTCATTGCAGGCGCATGCGCAAGCTCTACCATCCAGTCTCAACTCGTCCATCGAACTTGTCAGAGCCGGCGCTCAGGCTGAAAGAGCCGCTATGATCAGTGCAGGAATGAATTTCACTGAAAAGGAGGGAGTGGCGTTCTGGCCAATTTATCGACAATATGAGTACCAGCGATCCAGGCTGGATGATCGCCGGGTTGCCGTCATTAAGGAATACATTGAGAAGTACCCGTCGCTCACAGACGCTGAAGCCAAAGACATGGTGTCGAAGATGCTGGACTACGACGCAAAGCTCGTTGCGCTGAAGAAGACTTATTTCAGGAAATTCAACTCAGCCCTTCCAGCGGTTACGGTTACCAAGTTTTTTCAGCTGGAACGTCGTATCGACTTGATGATGGACATGAGAGTCGAATCGACTCTTCCCCCTCTCGCTCAATCGCAGAGCGAACCGGAGAACTAAAGCGAGGCGGCAGCAAATTCTGGTCTAAGTCCAATGAGCAGCCCAGTCGCCGGCCAATGGGCACTGATCTCAAGCCAGACACATTGGCCTCACCTCATTCGTTTTGGAACTTCAGAAGTGGGTGGAAGCAAAAGCGATCAGCGGACTTCATGATCAGCTACGCCGCATTCGCAACTTAGAACTTCTCATCCCCTGATGTGCCCATTCCCATTCTTGGAGCCAGTTTCTGCCGCATCTTCCTTCACATTGGAATTCCGACATTCTCCCCCCGCATTGTGGGCAGACCAGGTTCAGAATCGATGAAATGATCCGCGCATTCAATTCACCCGGCGACGCTTCAAAGTTGCTCATGAATCCGTCTCGTATCGTGAGATTCGGCGGGGCACGGAGACGGGATCAAAACAACGGGAGGTTTGCCGCGCGGGTTTGTGCGCTGTTTGACGCTCCGAACTGGTTGGCCGCGGAGTCCGTGTCTGCCCATCTTTCCGTCGCCTCGCTTGGCCTTGAGACTGCAATCACAGTGCCAAGGTGAATGGTGCAAAAGCGACAGAAATAAAGTCATTCAATTGTTTCCACTGACACGGAACTCAAAATGCCAGACAGAGACCTGGCAAATGCCCGTATTTGGGCGCCTTGTGGGTTCAGCTAAGGTGTCGCACCTCAGATGAGATCTCCGCTAAGAACTTGAGTCGGAGCTTGGTTGACGAATGATTCCCAATTGTTCAAGTGTGGCATCGCAATTGCGGACAAACATGGCGAATGAGAATTCGGTTCCTTTTGCCAGGTTCGTTTTCGCCCGCTTACGGGAGCCGACAAGGAGACTCAATCGTGTGGAAGTTAGCTTGTGTCATCGCTCTATGTCTCATGGCATTTCCGTTGTTTGGTCAGTCCACCTTGAAATATCAGGTCGCGACAATTCTTAGCGTCAAGCCCCATCAGGAATCTGGAGTTCGTGCTTCGGATCTCACCAGCTATGACGTTACTCTCAGAGTGGGCGACACGGTCTACGTGGCGCTGTACACGCCGCAAGCAGGGCAGGTTGAAGCAAAGTACGCCGCTGGTCGCGACCTACTCGTGTACGTTGGTAAGCAGACTATTAGCTACAACGATATTCTTGGTCGATCTTTCGAAGTGCCCATAGAGAGTCAGAGACCGGTTGCGCTCGCCAAAGCGGGCCCTCAGTAGCATCAGAGCTCCCAGGTAGTGCGTTGTCAGAAACAGTCACTTCAGGAGAAAAAGAAGATGGCGACGCCGTCTAAGTTCCGCATCGATGTTGGCGTTCACGATCTGCTGAACAGTTCCCACGCTGGTAAACCTATGGCGGTTCCGCCTAAAGGACTATCGCTTCCGGAGCCTATCTTTCCCCAACACCCGGAAAAGCTGCATGATCCGGGCCCGGAAGCGCCGCCCTCGGGCAACCGCAAATGGGGCATGCGGCCAATCTTTCGCGCGATGCGTGGCTGGCTCTACCCTTACGTGCGTTCCCGCGTTCTGCCCGGAGACTTCCATCCCATCACCGCTTACCTCTTTGTCGAATATAAGTGCAACCTGGATTGCTGGTATTGCTGGTCATTCGACAACCGGGTAAAAGGGATGACCGAGGATGTGGCGCGCAGATCCATTGATTGGCTTTATGATCACGGCTGCCGTGTCCTCGCGTGCATGGGGGGCGAACCGCTCCTCAGGCCGGAATTCATTCAAAAGGTCGTCTACTACGCCGCGAAGAAGGGCTTTTGGGTGTACATTGCCACGAACGGGCGTTTGCTCCGGCCTGAACTGGCTGATCGTCTCGGTGACGCGGGTGTTGCTGTTTTCAACTTTGCGCTGGACTCCTGGGATCTGAAGCCCAGCCTTCCTAAAGCCTTCGTTCCCGTGCAGAAAAACCTGGAACACATCCTGCGCAAGCAATACGTCTACGATTACCTCGTGTTCTTCAACATCAACATCTGCCGCAACAACCTTCAGGACGTGAAGATGTTGACCGATTACGCTCACGACCATCGCATTGCTACCGATTATCACATCAACGAGACACCCCTGCTCGAGCAGGATGAGCATTTCAACCACATAGGAGAAAACCCTACGTATTTCCGCCCTGAGGACTGGCGGGAGCTCGACAACTTGGTCGATTGGATCATCGCAAAGAACAAGGCGGGATATCAGATGGTCAATTCAGTCCAGAGGCTCGAGGAAATGAAGACGTTTCTACGTATGTCGTCAGGGCTCGACATGCGAGAGGTGGGATGGTACGGCGACGGAAAAGGTTCAGCTATTGAAACAACAGAGAAATTGAAGAAGGCCGCCGGCGTTGTACAGGGCGAAGGCGGCGATCTGAACTTTGCCGAGTGGGACTGCCGCGCGGGGCAGAACAACGTCATCATTCGTACGGACGGCACCGTGGGTCCGTGCTTTCCCATGTATTCCGCTTCCTTTGATTGGGGCAGCATCGACCGGTGCAACCTCGACCAGAATCAACTCGCGGACATGAAAAAGACGTGCCAGAAACACTGCTTCTCGACTCTCAATCACAACCTGGCGTACTGCTACAACGACGCACGGGTAATTAAGTGGATGTGGGAAAACGTTAAACGCGGTTTTCGCGGCGGCCTCCGCAGCTTTGAGGATTGAGGGGCTATTCCGCAATATTCTCTCCTGCGGCGCTGAGGTCAGAGCCGTCGGTGTAGCACCCGCCATCAACGAGCCGAGATGCGCGGATGCATCGGTTCTCGTTGCTGCAAGGCGATCACTCAGCACCACTTCGAAACTCCCCATACAAATAGAGAACCTTAAGCGGCTGATTGCATAAGCCGCTGCCCATAGATGGGCAGTGCCGCGATGTAGTGCCAGTCTTTGGGCTGGGCCCATCAAATGACTGTTGATTCCCCAAGACTTGCAACTGCCCACCGCGGAACTCTAACTGCTGATTCAACAGCAAGCCGCACTTGAAGGGGAATAAGCTACGTGTCGAACAACGACCACAAAGCACCCGATGATGCCCGTATCGAGATTATCGCCGGCACAGATTGCACTCAGGTCAACTTATACGGCCCAATTGACATGGAGTCATCACCTGTCGTGCGGGATCGCCTTCTCACGCTGCTGCAAGCTCCTGATTCGAAAAAGGTAAGTATCGACTTGTCAGCGGTCACGCACTTCGACAGCTCCGGTGTCGCCAGCTTAATCGAAGCTCTGAAGATCGCCAGGAGTCATAACACCGAACTGAGCTTACAAGGGTTACAAGGACGACTATTTCGCTTCTTCGAGATCACGGGGATAGCCAACCTCTTCAACAGGAGCATTCCACGATGAACCACTCTCGTAAGGCCAGTCTAACCTCCCATGTTCTCGAGTTCACCGGCACAGAGACGCTTAAGGAGCTCGATTACATTGGGAGCCTGAATATCCAGTGGTGGGCTACTCTGCGGGGAATTCGCAACGCTTTGCCCTTGGTCGGCAATCGATATCGCTGGCGCGCGGCGGTTCACCAAATGCTCGATATTGGGGTACACGCGGTGCCCATGGTGGCGCTGTTGGCAATGTGCAGCGGGTTCATTCTCGCCATGCAGGGCGCATCGGAATTGCGGCGCTTCGGAGCTTTGCATTACGTAATCGACCTGGTCGCGATTGGTTTCACACGTGAACTCGGTCCCCTGCTGACAGCCATTGCCGTCAGTGGACGCTCGGGATCGGCCTTCGCAGCCGAGATCGGCACCATGAAAGTCACGGAGGAGATCGATGCTTTAAAGGTCATGGCTTTTGAACCACTGGAGTTTTTGCTGGCGCCAAAGTATCTCGCATCGCTGGTCTCGGTTCCCTGTCTAAATATCGTATCCAACTTCTTCGGCATCCTTGCGGGCGGGCTGTTCATGTTGTTCAGCACGCACCTCGCTCTTCCTCTCTATTTTCATTACGTACTCAGTTCCATTGCGTTACGCGATTTGATGGCAGGTCTTATCAAGAGCCTGGCATTTGCCACCATCATCGCTCACGTGGGGTGCCTGGAGGGCTTTCGCGTCCGTGGCGGTCCAGATGCCGTCGGTCGTTCCACCACGGCCGCGGTGGTCCGTTCAACCTTCATGGTCATCGTTGCCGATGCAATCTTCACTGCCATCTTCTATTTCATGGGAGCCGCGTAATGAGCTTGATTTCTGTGCGCGATCTCGTAGTGGAATACGACGGCCGGCGCGTGCTCGATGGTGTGAACCTCGACATTGAGCCTGGCGAAGTCACGGTTCTGCTGGGTGGCAGTGGCTCCGGAAAAAGTACATTGTTGCGTCAAATCCTCGGCTTGGAACGACCGATGTCGGGCAACATTCTGATCAAAGGCATCGATATCACCCGCTGCGCTCCCGCGGAATTGTCGAAGATCCGAAGCTCTATAGGAGTGGCCTTTCAGAGTGCGGCTTTGTTCAATTCCTTGTCGATCGGGGAGAATGTCGCTCTCACGCTCCGGGAGCACACCCGGCTCGCCCCCTCTACTGTCGATCTGGTCGTTTGGATGAAGCTGGCAGTAGTTGGTTTGGCAGAGTTCGGCGGACTTCACCCAAAAGAACTCTCTGGTGGCATGAAAAAGCGTGCGGCAGTCGCCCGTGCCCTCGCGCTGGATCCTGAGTTGCTCATGCTGGATGAGCCTTCAGCCGGACTCGATCCCATCGTAGCCGCGGAATTGGATGAACTGATCCTGTTTCTCAAGGACACCTTCCAGATCACCGCGCTGGTTGTCACTCATGAATTGGCGAGCGCATTCCGAATCGCTGACCGGATCGCGATGCTATCGAATGGCCAATTCATCGCCGTCGGAACAAAAGACGAGATACGGGCAAGCCAACATCCACGTGTTAAGCAGTTCCTAAATCGCGTGCCAGACAACCCGGTACATGCGCCTGCCGTTGCAGGCTACCTGGAACGATATGTGCGCAGTCAGGAGGCAAACTCATGAGTACGGAAGCGAAGGTCGGTGCTTTTGTTCTTAGCTGCTTCGCGATTCTCTCGTTCACTGTTATCTGCCTGCTTAATGCACAGTTCGGTGGCGGCACCGTGCCCTATCGCACTTATCTTCGGTATGCCGGCGGATTGGAGCCTGGAGCGTCGGTGTTGTTCGGAGGCATCAATGCCGGCAAAGTGACGGCGGTGCGGCCCTGGTCCGCGGATCCTACCCGCATCGAGATTCTCCTGGAGGTCAAGAAGGAGACTCCGCTGAACGAGAAGTCAGTGGCGAAGCTCGGATTCACTAGCGTCATGAACGGCGCAGCATTGTCCATTACCACCGGTAGCAACGATGCCAAGCGGCTCGCACCCGGCTCAGTGGTTGCCTCCCAGGAAGCAGCCAGCCTGGATGAGATCGCCGGAAAAATGGCGACTGTCGCAGATAACGCGAACCGCTTGATCCTCCAGGCGCAGGAGGAACTCAACGGCGTTAGCGGCAACCTTAATCGACTGCTCGTGAACCTTGACACCATGACCGGTCCGCCGAATCAGAAAAAGGTCCAGGCAATTCTTGATAACGTTGACCGCTTGGTCGCTGAAGAACGGCCCAAAATTGCCCAGCTAACAGAACAATTAGCTAAAGTTAGTCAGCATGCTGATGACACCGTTCAAAACGTGAATGGCACCGTAACAGATTTGCGTCAGCCCATGAGGCAGGACTTGATTCAGTTGCAGACCACCCTGGAACAGGCCGGCAGCTTGCTGCAGTCGATGCAGTCGATTGTGCGGGCCAACGACGACAAGATCAGCGACACAATGGAAAACCTGCGTGACGCAACCGACAACCTGAATCAATTTACGAATTCCTTGAAGCAGCGACCCTGGAGCCTGGTTCGCATCAAGCAACCTCAGGAACGGCAGGTTCCGAAATAACATTGGCCAAAGAGGAGAAGGAGACATGAAAAAGATTTCGATGGTTCTTGGTTTAGGTTTGGCACTCTTGCCTGCTCTGGCCGGTTGCGGCGGAGTGAAATCGGCCAAATACTATGCGCTCAACCTGCCTGCGGCCGCGGATCCTCCCGCACCTGATAACGTTCGGACATCCATTGCAGTTCGGCAGTTCCGGTGCCCGAACTACTTGCGGCAAGGCCCGATTGTGTATCGACCTTCGCCGGAACAAATCGGCTTCTATGAATATCATCGCTGGGCAGCAGATCCAAGACAGGTTGTGACAAGTGCGATCGTCGACACCCTTCGTGCCAGCGGCCAATTCGCCACGGTTTCAATCTACGACGGGCGTCATGATAATGACTATGTATTCACCGGAACTATAGAGAAGCTTGAGGAAGTGGATTACGAGTCCGGAGTCAAGGTAGAAGTTGCATTGTCTGCGCAAATCACCAGGATTTCGACGGGCACGACAATTTGGGCGAACTCAGTTTCTGAAGTTGAGAACGTGTCAGAACGAACCATGCCTGGAGTAGTGGCTCAGATGAATAAGGCTACGGAGCTCGCGATCGCGAAACTGCTCTCCACCTTTCCAGCCCAACTGGCGAGCAGCAAAAAGACCCAAGGTGCGATGAGGTAGCATTCTCCCCATCGACACATAGAGGAGAAGCAGACTGCCTCGCTTCACTCAATGTCTTAATGCCGTAAACCAAAGCCTCACCTGCATTCTCCGATCTGCAGCAACAAATCGATCAACTGTGCGTCATGCCCGCCGAAGGGCGCAA
>Ga0335069_10001603_pt1 | contig 36190 bp, 27 predicted proteins | sample Lox_Sample_11_FD_206714 | JGI IMG/M metagenome (GOLD analysis project Ga0335069, IMG submission 206714) | Soil microbial communities from Loxahatchee National Wildlife Refuge, Florida, United States - Lox_Sample_1.1 | ecosystem: Environmental > Terrestrial > Soil > Wetlands | place: USA... | reverse complement strand
AGCTTCTTGTAGCTGTCGCCGCGGAACAGCCACGCGTTCCACGCCCAATTGCCGGCGTAGTAGCGCATCGCGACCAGAAACGAGACCTTCGACGGAACGAGGTTGCCGATGAGCGGCAGGAGAATCAGCCCGACGATCAGATAGACGGTCAACGGCGCCGAGGCGATGTCGAGCACGGTGACATCGGGATGGCCGGCGAAGAGAAAGAACGCCGCATAGATGCTGACCAGGTTCCACTCGAAGACCGCGCCGGCTGGCATGTTGCCGAGGATGAAGCCGTGCAACATCAGCACCAGGACCATGCCGATGACGAGCAACGGGCCGGTGTGACTCACGAACAGCAAGGTCAACGGCGCAGCGAATTCGAGGAAGGTGCCGGCGTGCGCCATCAGCTTACCCAATCGCGACGGCGCGAAATTCTCGGGATACGATATAAACATCCGTCGACGCACCGCGGCGTTTTTGACCAGCGGGTTGTTCACCACCATGACCGGGATGACGTACCCGAAGGCGACCGTGAGCTTCGACACGCCGGCCCAGAACCAAATCGCGAGTTGCACCGCCTTGCAGGCGGCAATCCAATTTCCGGCCAGCAGAAAACAGACGATCATGGCGAAGTGATGCTCGACGCGCGCGGCGAATAGGATCGTCTTGTCGCCGAGTCCGCACAGCGGCAGGAGGACCACGATCGGCACGAGCTGCGCGGCCCCGAGCGCCGGCGAGATGAGCGCGCGGAACAGGGACGCGACAAACGCCGCATAGAGCGCAACGTCGAGCCATGTGCGTGTGATGCCGCCGAACACCGGCAGACTCGGAAACGGCGCCAGCTTCGTGGTTCCCGGCCGCAGGAAATGCAGGAACGCAGTGAACGGCGGCCAGATGTGAAAACCGAGCGGGCCGCTCATGCAGCCGAAGCCGAGCACCTCGATCGCGCAGGCCCAGATGAACGCCTTCTGAAACGCAATGCCTGCATGCCACCATGTGCCGACGTGCGATGGACTTCCCAGTCCGGGCGTGAAGCTGCAGAACCACATCCACGCCAGCACGAACAAGCACAGCTTGACCGCGTGAAAGGCGTACGCGGCGATCGGCAAACCGATCCCCTTCATCACGTAGCCTTCGCAGCCTTCACGGACCAACTCGGAGAAGCTCTTCCGTGCCGGCTCCGGCGGCTGTGACTGCGCCGCTCCTTCACCCACGTGCATTGGTTGCGAACCGTCCACGGGGCTGGTTTACCGCAATTCGCGCGCGCTTGGCCATAGCGATCGACCCGAGCCGCTTGCCGACCTATCTGATCAAGCCGGCGCGCCGCAGGTTCACGCTTGCAACCAGCGCTGAGTGGCGCTAGCCGACAAGCGCTATGAGACTAATGGCACGATGCCTGAGGGGTCAGTCGCCACCGCTCGGGCGGCCGTGCGACATCCCTCGCATACAATGACACGTGCGCAGCCACTCGAGTCCGCGGCCGACGGCTGGGTGCTGTGGGGGTCGGAGCTGTCGCCGTTTGCGCTCAAGGTCGAGGCGCTGTTGCGGTTCGCGGGCGTGGGGTTTCGCTGGTTGCCGGCGAGCGGAAGCTTCTTCGAGGCATTTCGCTTCGATCGACGACGGCGCCGACTGGTAGCGCGGCGCCTCCCGCTCACCTGGCCGAAGATGACCGATCTCGACGAGTTTCCGCTGGTGCCGTTCGTGTTCGGACCCGCGGGCGAGAATCTCTACGACTCGTCCGCGATCGCTGCATGGCTCGATCAGCGCGTGAATTCGGCCGCCCATTCACCACTGCTTCCGACCGGTGATGCCGCGCTCCGGTTTGCGGTGCGACTCATCGACGAGGCGCTGGACGAAGTCGGGCTGTATCTCGTGCATCACAACCGCTGGGTGGTGTCGGCGCGCGACAACGACGCCGGCATGCGCTTGGCGCGCGAGATGCGCGCGTTGTTCGGCCCGCTCGCCGTCCTCGTCGGTTATTCGTTCCCGGGCCGCCAGGTGCGCCGCCTGCCCTATCTCTTTAGCGTGGCGCCATCCGACGCCGCGGGCTTCGACGATCTGCCGGCGCGCTTACGACCGCCGTCACGCCCGGGCTTCCCGCCGACGCACAAGCTGATCGAAGGCGCGTTCGCACAGTTGCTCGGCGCGATTGAACCGATGCTGTCAGCGCGCGCCTATCTCCTCGGTGAACGCTTCACGCTAGCCGATGCAAGTCTGTATGGACAACTCGGCATGAACCGCAGCGACCCCGGCGCGTGGAGATGGATTCGTCGCGATGCACCTGCGACCGCTGCATGGATCGAGCGCATCGCACGCGGCGACTTCCACCCACAGCGACCTGATGGCAGATTGTCGCTCGATGATCCGATCGCGCCGCTGCTCGACTGGATTTGCCGGACCCTGGTGCCGCTGATGCAGCAGAACCATGACGCGTGGCAACGCCATCACGCGAACGGCGAGACCCGCTTCAATGAAGCCGCGTTCGACGCGGGGCGGGCGTTGTATGACGGTACGTTGCTCGGCCAACCGTTCCGCAGCGTCGTGAAGACCTTCCAGGTTCGGGTGTGGCGCGACCTTCGCGCCGAGTGGGACGCGCTCGCGCCAGCCGATCGCGCGCGGCTTGAAACGTTGCTGCCAAGCGCACATGGACTCGACCACACCGGCCTGTCACTTAACTCGGCCGCACTCGCGAGACCGTCGTGACGTCGATCGCGCGACGCATTGCGCCCTTGGTCGCGGCCGCGTTCACCAGTTCGCGCACGCGCGACATTCGGCGCTGGCTCGCGGAGCGGCGACGGCGGCTGCGCGGCGAGCCGCACCGCGTACGCTACTTCCATCAAGTCGATGATCCATACAGCTACCTCGCGTCGCAGGTGTTGCGCGAGCTGATCGATCGCTACGACATCGAGATTCAACCACATCTGGTTGGGCCGCCGTCCGACGCGGCGGCACCGGAGCGCCAGCGGCTCGAAGCGTTCGCGTGCCGCGATGCCGCCGACATCGCGCCCGGCTACGGTCTCGCGTTCCTAGCGCATGACGCGGTGCCGGATCCTGAGGTAGTAGACCTCGCGACACGCATTCTGTGCGCCACCGTCGCCTCCGGCCGATTCGTCGCCGTCGCAGCCGAGGTCGGACGCGCGCTGTGGAGTGGATCGCGCAGCTCATTGGGAGACTTGGCTCGACTCGAACCAGCGGCCGATCCCGCCGCGACGCGCGCGGCAGTCGAGGCTGGCACCGAACTCCGCCGGCGACATGGGCATTACCTCGGCGCGATGTTTCACTACGGCGGCGAATGGTACTGGGGCGTCGACCGTTTGCACCACCTCGAACGGCGTCTGCAAACGCTCGGCGCGTTGCGCCCCGACCGGGGACGCGGTTCGATCATTCGTCATCCGGACTTCAGCGATGCGCCGAGCATCGACCCGAGCGCGCGCGTCACGCTCGAATTCTTCCTCTCGTTGCGGAGTCCCTACACGTACATTGCGATGGAGCGGGTCTCCGCGCTGGCGCGGCGGTATCCGATCGACCTTGTACTGCGTCCGGTGTTGCCGATGGTGATGCGCGGGCTACCGGTCCCGAGCGTCAAGCGCATCTACATCACGCTCGATACCAAGCGGGAAGCCGACGACGCGGGCGTACCGTTCGGGCGAGTCTGCGATCCGGTGGGCCGACCCGTGGAGCGCGCGTTCTCGCTATTCGGCTGGGCGCGCAGTCAGGGGCGCGCCGCGCAGTTCCTGCTCTCGTTCGCCCGCGCCGCGTTTGCCGAGGGCGTCGACACCGGCGAGAACTCGGGTTTGCAGCACGTGGTCGAGCGCGCCGGCCTTGCGTGGATCGACGCACAAGCGCACCTCGATCGCGACGGCTGGCAGGGCGAATTGGAGGAGAATCGCGCCGCGCTGTTGGCGATGGGGCTGTGGGGTGTACCGAGCTTCCGCGTTGCTGGTGGCAACGAGCGGGACGATTTCTCCACCTGGGGCCAGGACCGCTTGTGGCGTATCGAGCAGGAAATCCGCCGGCGTCTGGCGCCACCTTCGCCCGCCCGCTGAACTGCCGTTTCTTACCGGTTGGAATCGGGTTGTACCGTCCGGGAACGACCCGTTCCGACTGCGGCCTCTGAGACTCCGGATGAAATCGGCATTCCTGCGGCCCGTTACTTGCTGATCTCACCGGGGTGAGGGGAGGCGCTTGCCGCCCCCAAGTTTAGGATGACCCCGACGATTGGTCCGCGCGAGATTCCGTTCAACTACACGTCTGCAGACGACCGCCAGGCGATCACCTGGCTGCTCGGCGACGACACCTGGCGCAAGCTCGAAGCATTACGGGCCCGCCGCGTCACCGGTCGTTCGGCGCGGCTGTTGATGCGCTGCTTCGGCGAACTATTGGTGCATCGCCGCAATCCGTTTCTTTACCAAGAATTGATCGCCGACTCGCGGCGCCAGCGCCAGTTCTTCACCAGCGTCGATGCCGACCTCGGCATCATCGAGTCCAACGCCGGCGACGAGTCGCTCGTGCTTGAGGTGTTGGCCACCACACGCGCGTACGTCGACGGATTCCGCGAGGAAGTCGTCGCGATGCCGCATCGACGACGGCGTCTGCTCGCGATCCTCGGACCGATCGTGGGGAAGCAGAACGTGCACTTCGATCCGTTCACGCTGGTGAGCCATGCCACCGACGCCACCGATTGGCGACTGCACCTCCCCTTGGCGGTGATCACCCCGACCGACGAGGCGCACGTGGGGCCGGCGCTCGCGGCGATCGCGGCGATCGGACTCCACGCGATTCCGCGCGGCGCCGGCACCGGGCTCACCGGCGGCACCGTTCCGTTGCGCCCGGATTGCGTAATGATCAACACCGAGAAGCTCAACCGCATCCACGGCATCACGGACGAAGCGTTCGTGCTCGCCGGCGGCCGCCGCGTCAGCGCTCCTGTGATGCGGCTTGAAGCCGGCGTCATCACCGAACGCGCGATCGAGTACGCGGCCGAGCGCGGGCTGGTATTCGCCACCGATCCGACCAGCGCGTGGGCGTGCACCATCGGCGGCAACATCGCCGAAAACGCCGGCGGGAAGACGGCCGTGCTGTGGGGCACGTGCATCGACAACCTGCTGGCGTACGACATGGCGATGCCGGACGGCGCTTGCTACCGGATTCGGCGCACCGATCACCAGCTCCGCAAGATTCTGCCGAGCGACTCGCTGACGTTTGAGGTTCGCGACGCCGCGGGTGCCCTGCTCCGCACGGTCGAGTTGCACGGATCGGACATTCGGCGGCTTGGCCTGTGGAAGGACATCACCAACAAGACGCTCAACGGGCTGCCCGGCGTGCAGAAGGAAGGCACCGACGGCGTCATCACGTCTGCGGAGTTCATTCTGTATCGGCAGTACGAAGTCCGCGCGACGCTCTGTCTCGAATTTTTCGGGCCCGACATGGACGAGGCCAGCCGCGTCATCCTCGAACTGTCGCGCGCATTCCCGAACGACGGCGGGGCCGTGCTGCAAGCTCTCGAACACTTCGACGACGAGTACGTCCGCGCGATCGGTTACAAGGTTAAAGCCGCGCGCGCTGAGACCCCACGAGCCGTGTTGTTGATTGACGTCGTCGGTCACACGACCGGCAACGTGGAGCGCGCCGTCGCGCGCGTTCGCGAGTTGCTGGGGCCTCATCGCAACACTTGCCTGTTCGTCGCCAAGGACGCCGACGAGGCGAAGGTGTTTTGGGCCGATCGCAAGCGGTTCGGCGCGATCGCCGCGCGCACCAACGCCTTCAAGCTCAACGAAGATGTCTGCCTGCCGCTGGATGCGCTCGCCGAGTTCGCGCGCTTCTGCGAAGCCCTCAACGTTGTCGAGGAGCGCCACAGCCAGCACACCTTCGTGCGACGCACCGAGGCCGTGCTGAAGAGCGTGTCGCCGCAGCCGGATGCCCCGTGGCTCGCGGACAAGATCGTCTCGGCACTGGCCCTATGCGAGCGAGCGCTCGCGAATCTCACCGCAGCCGAGGCGACGGAGGTGCGCAGCCTCGCGATTGCCAAGTCGCTGCGTGAAGGCCTGGCGCAGCTCTTGGGTAGCTATGAGGCCCTCGTGCGCGACATCGAGTTGGTGTACGCCGACGTGCGCTCCCGGCGGATCGTGATCGCCACCCACATGCACGCGGGCGACGGCAACGTGCACGTCAACATCCCGATCTTGTCGAACGACCGGATCATGATGAAGCGCGCCGAAGCCGTGGTCGATCAGGTGATGGAAAAGGTCGCGGCGCTCGGCGGGGTGTGTTCGGGCGAGCACGGCATCGGCGTGACCAAGCTCAAGTACCTCGACCCTGAGCGCATCCGCGATCTCGCCGAGTATCGTCGCGAGGTCGACCCGCGCGGGACCATGAACCCCGGTAAGCTCTCCGACTTCGACGCGATCACGCACATCTACACGCCGTCGTTCAACCTGCTCGAACTCGAAGCGCGGATTCTGCAGCACGGCAGATTGGAAGCGCTGGCGGGCAAGATCGCCACCTGCGTCCGCTGCGGCAAGTGCAAGCCCAACTGTTGCGTGTTTCATCCGGCGCGCGGACTCTTCTACCATCCGCGCAACAAGAACCTCGCCATCGGCGCGCTGATCGAAGCGCTGCTGTACGAATCGCAGCATGAGCGCGCCGCGAGCTTTGGCATGCTGCGCCACCTCGAAGACGTCGCCGATCACTGCACGATCTGCCACAAGTGCCTGAAGCCCTGCCCGGTCGATATCGACACCGGTGAGGTCTCGGTGTTGGAGCGCGAGATTCTCGCCGCGCACGGCTACAAGCACACCGCACCGGCAACCAAGGCGACGTTGCGGTATCTCGAGAGTCGGTCGCCGGCATTCAACGCGGCGTTTCGCGCCGGCGTGCTGCAGCTCGGCGGACAGGTGCAGCGCCGGTTGGCGCGGCGATTCGGCCCGTCGTGTGCGTGGGCGGCACTGCGGTCGCCGGTGTCCGCCGCCGATGCCCTGACGCTGCGCGACGTGCTGCCGCCGTGCGACGCCAACCAGGCGCTGCTGTTCGAGCCCGATGGTGACGTGAGCGGCTCGGTGTTCTACTTTCCCGGTTGCGGGTCAGAGCGACTCTTCGGAAGCATATCGATGGCGGCGCTGCACGTGCTGCTGGAACTCCGCACGCGCGTGGTCGTGCCGCCGCCGTTTCTGTGCTGCGGATTTCCGCACCGCGCCAACGCGCAGAGCGATCAGCACGGCCGCATCGTCTTGCGCGACAGCATCATCTTCGCCCAAATCCGTGAGATGTTCGCCTACCTCGACTTCGATGCGGTGACGGTTACCTGCGGCACCTGCCGCGAAGCGCTCGGGCAGATCGAGATCGGCAAGATATTCGACGCGCCGGTGATCGATGTCGCGCGCTACGCGGTTGACCGCGGGCTGCAACTCGATAACCACGATCGCTGTCTCTATCACGCGCCGTGTCACGATTCGCTGGACGGCAAGGCACCGGTGGCACTGAGACGGCTGGGCTTCGAGGTCGTGGCAGTACCGCACTGTTGTTCGGAAGCCGGCACACTGGCGCTGTCGCGGCCCGACATCACCGATGCGATGCTCGATCGCAAAGCCGAGTCGATCCGTGCCGCCCTAGTGGAGCATGCGGGCGGCCGCGAGATCCTCACCAACTGTCCGTCGTGCATCCAGGGTCTCGGTCGCACGGCGAGATTGGGGATCTCGCCTCAGCACGTCGCGGTGGCACTCGCACGCAAGCTTTCCGGCGAGCGTTGGATGGACGCCTTCCGCACCCGCGCGGCTCGCGCGACCGCAATCCGATTCTGAGCGCACCGCCCCCGTCGCAATTTGCGACGACCCGGGCTGAAGAATTCGGCCGCGTGCTCGTCCTAGGAAGCGATCACCCAAGTTGACTGCAGGTCATCGCCGTGTGGTTGCTGCCGTTCCCCGCGTGTCCAGAATACGAGACAGCCGCCTCATCCCAGCAACACCCAGTGCCTCTCCAGCGGGCAGTTCGTGACTCGGGTTCAGCCGAAGTCCTTGGGGAACTTAGACGCACTGCGTTGGTGCCGCTCTTGCACCCTACACGGCTGCACTTGCGATTGGGCCGTCTGCGCAGGGGGGCAGGGGGTTCAGTGAAGGAGGACAGTTCATGGCGAAGCATTCACCACGAGAAAGCTCACCGATGGGAGGCTCAGGGATGAAACTGGCGGCGAGCACGTCGACCGGCGAACTCGGAAGTCATCGGAACGAAGTGAGTTCGGGCAAGCTCGGTTGCGCGCCGCGGCCTGCCTTGCTGTCCCTCTCTCGCGCGGAGCGTTCGGACCTCGAACGGCTGGCTCAACATCACCCGACGGGACTGGCGAGGCGTGCGCAGCTCATCCTCGCGCGCACCGATGGATACACGCTGAAGACCATCGGCCGTCGGTTCGGCGTGCATCCGGACACCGTACGCCGCTGGCTGGTCCGCTATGGAAGTCGCGGACTCGCCGGCCTTCGCCACGGCAACCTGGGTAAGTCGCGCAATTTAGTGTTCGACACGCCGATCCGGGAGGAGATCCGCCGCCGCGCCAACACCGATCCCACCGTACTGGGCGAGCCGTTTTCGTCGTGGTCTCTGATCAAGCTGCGCGATCATCTGATGCGTCGCGAGGTCGTCCACACGATCAGCCACGAGTCGCTGCGCCAAATCCTCCGCACCGATCCGCCGCAACGCTATTGGCGGATGCCGCGCGGCGGCTGAATCGAGGGGCGGCTTATCTCGCTCCTCCACTTATCCTGAGTTTCGCGCGGAGCATCCTTCAGGTTCCGTTCGCCAACGGCTCACCGGCCTCTGCGCCGTTCCCACCGATTTCGTCAAAGCATCGGTCGGCGCAGCCTGTCATCCAATCGTTACGCGTCTGTAACCAAACCATCATGTAGGCGCCGGCTGTCGCCGCGTCTTCCTGCACGACATGGGCTTGTGTCGCCCAGTGCCTCAACCAAAGGAGGGTCGTTCAGATGCAGAAGACGGGAGCGTGGCGGAAACCGGCACACACCATAACCGCAGGGCTATTCGCGCTGGTAGTAGTCGCGTCAGCAAGCTCTGCGAGAGCGCAGGCGGCACCAGCGGATTCGCAATCGGGACAGATTCAGCAGTTGCAACACGAACTTCAACAGCTCCAGCAACAAGTGCAGGCGTTGTCCAACAAGAACGGCGTTCAGTTCGGCGGTGTAAACGTCAAGCTTGGCGGCTTCATTGAAGCCGCAGGGATCTATCGGACCCGCAATGAGGTTGCGGACGTCGGCTCAGACTACAACCAAGGCATCCCGTTCAACAGTTCGCCCTTGGCGCACGAGAACGAGACCCGCTTGTCGGCGAGGCAGAGCCGCTTGTCGTTGCTGGCGACGGGCGACGTGTCGCCGGAAACACACTTGGCCGCATACTACGAAATGGATTTCCTGGCATCGGGTGTCACTTCGAATTCGCGCGAGAGCTTCAGCTACACCCCGCGCAGCCGGCACCTCTACGCCACACTCGACCGGGACGACTGGGGCTTTCATCTGCTCGCCGGCCAAAACTGGAGCCTGATCACCACCAACACCAAGGGCATCATTCCGCGCCAGGAACAAATTCCGCTGACGATCGACGCCCAATACGTGGAAGGATTCAACTGGTTGCGCGTGCCGCAGTTTCGCGCGGTCGAGGATTTCGGCCACGGACTGTGGGTTGGTGTCTCCGCAGAGAGCCCGCAAATCGTCACGTCGCCGATCACTGCGCCCAACGGGACCAACTACACCAACAGCGGCAACGGCGCCGGATTGCTCAACAGCACGACAACCTACACGAACGACGTCGTTCCCGACTTCATCGGCAAGATCGCCTACGAGCCGGGCTGGGGTCACTATGAATTCAAGAGTCTCCTACGCACCTTCACCGCGCGCGCGGCCGGCGCGAATCGCTCGACCACCGGCTACGGCTTCGGCGGTGCCGCCACGATGCCGATCGTCCCGAAGCTGCTTGAACTGCAGCTCAGCGGCCTCGGCGGCTACGGCATCGGTCGATTTGGTTCGGGGCAGCTTCCGGATGCCGCCTTCAAGTCGGACAACATCCATCTCACCGCGATTCCCGAAGCGCAGGGGTTGGTTGGCCTGATCGGTCATCCCTGGACCGGCAATGATCTCTACATCTACGGTGGATGGGAACACGCCGATCGCGCCGGCACCACCGATCTGTTGATCGACAAAACCACCGGCAAGTTCGCCGGCACCGCCGGGTACGGGTCACCGGAACTCAATGTTAGCGGCTGTGACGTTGAGGGCGGGACCTGCCAAGCGCAAACGCGAGACCTGCAACAGATCACCGCGGGATTCTGGCAGGACCTCTACAAGGGCAGTTTCGGTCGCTTCGTCGTTGGCTTCGAAGGCGGCCAAATATGGCGCGACGGCTTCTCCGGAAAGGGCGGCACACCGAGAACCAACATCGCGATCTTCATGACGTCCGTGCGCTACTACCCATTCTCGTGACCGGCAGTCGGCCGGACTTGCGACACATCGACTCGGAGGGAAAAATGACCACGACGATCATTCGCGCTGGCCTCGCACTTCTGGCGGCCGCTTGCCTCGTGTCCGCCGCGCCGGCGTCTGCGCAGCTCCAGATCAACGGCGCGGGGGCAACCTTTCCGTATCCGATTTACTCGAAGTGGTTCGACGCCTACGTCAAAGTCGATCCCAGCGTCCGCTTCAACTATCAGTCGATCGGCAGCGGCGGCGGCATCAAACAGATCACCGAGCAGACGGTCGACTTCGGCGCGTCCGACGGACCGCTGAGTGACGATCAGCTCAAGGCGGCTCCAGGACACCTGCTGCACTTCCCGACCGTGATGGGCGCGGTTGTGCTGACCTACAACGTTGCCGGCGTTTCCGGCGCGTTGAAGTTTACGCCCGAGGCAATCGCGGGCATCTATCTTGGCACGATCACCAAGTGGAACGATCCCGCCTTGACCGGGCCGAACCCAGGGGCGGCGCTCCCGAATCAAGACATCATCGTCATTCATCGCTCCGATGGCAGCGGCACGACGTACATCTTCAGCGACTACTTGAGCAAGGTGAGTCTCGATTGGCAGCGCAAGGTCGGGAAAGGCACGTCGGTGAATTGGCCCGTGGGTCTCGGCGGCAAGGGCAACGAGGGCGTCACCGGCCTGGTGAAGCAGTCGCCCAACTCGATCGGGTACGTGGAACTGATCTACGCCATCTCGAACAAGCTGCCGTTCGCCCACATCAAGAACCGAGCCGGCACCTTCGTCACCCCATCTCTCGAATCCGTCACCGCCGCCGCCGCCGGATACGCCGCACAAATGCCCGCCGACTTTCGCATCGTCATCACCGATGCGCCGGGCGCGGCCGCCTATCCCATTTCCGGCATGACGTGGTTGTTGGTTTACGAGCAACAACACGACGCGGCGAAGGGGCAAAAGCTGGTGCAGTTCCTCGATTGGATGATGCACGACGGTCAGCAGTACGTATCGCAGTTGGACTATGCCCCGCTGCCCCCGGAGTTGGTGGCGAAGGAAGCCGACGCACTCCGTCGTATCACCACCGCCGACGGTAAATCGCTGGCGAGGCAGTGACGCGGCGGCACGTCGTCAGGTACTCGGCAGGCCGCTTCCCGCATCACGATCGAGCGCAGCCTTGGCGATCGAAAAGGCGGCCAGGGCGTTGATGTAGCCGGCGTCATCCTCGGTAAAGCGTCGCTGCGCGTCGGTCAACTCGATGATGTTGCCGAGCCCCGATTCGTAGCGCTTCTCCGCCAAATCGAGCTCGGCTCGCGCGGCCGCCACCGTCTGCTCGGCGCGGCGGATGCGCTCGCGAGACGCCTGCCAGTCGAGGTAACCGCTTTTCACCTGCAGGAAGATGCGTTGGCGGAGATCATCGATCGCTTGCCGAATCGCGTCCTGATGCAACTTGGCTTCGGCCACTTCGTGATCGGTCAGGAACCCGTTGAAGAGCGGCCAACTGACGATCACACCGACGTCGAAGTTGTTGCTCGCCGGCAGCTCTTGCCCGCGCGCGCTGTACCCGGCGGTGGCATTCACCGTGGGCAAATAGTCGCTCTTGAATTGCGCGATGTGTGCGCCGGCCGCGCGCGCTTCGTCCACCAGCATCTTCAGATCGGGGCGTTGATCGAGCGCGGCCTGAAGAAAGGATTCCAACGGCTCGCCGATCTCCTCGTACGTCAGCACGTCGGCCTGATGATAGTCGGGCGCGTTGGAGCCCAAGCCCATCGCGTTGTCGAGTGCGACCTTGGCGTCGTCCACCCCATTGCGGGCGTCGACCAGGTGCAGCTTCGCACGCGCCAACGCGGCTTTGGCGGTGTAGGTGTCAATCTCCGGCTTCAAACCGGCTTGGGCTTTGACCTCGGCTTCGTGCAGATGCTCCTGCCGCTGAGCCACCGCCTGTTCGAATACCTTCACCGTTTGTTTGGCGGCGAGTAGATCGTAGTAGTGCTGCGTCACGTGGAAGACGAGGTCGAGATCGACGAATCGCAATCGGGCGCGAGCAACGTCGGCGTCGGCACGCCGTTCGTCGATCACACCGCGTGTCCGGCCAAAGTCGAAGAGATACTGAAAGGCCGAGACGCTCATCAAATAATTGTCGAAGGTTGCGGTCGAATTCACGCCGCGGCCTTGACTGGGAATGCGCGGTTGACCGAGCACGCCCAGATAGGTGGTGTCGCCAATGCCGTTGCTGGTTCCCCGCAGGTACTCGGCTGCCCCGAAGACTTGCGGGAGCAGCGCCGACTGCGCCTGCCCGACCCGCTCTTGGGCCGCACCGGCTTCGGACTGCGCCGCCAAGCGGGCCGGATGATAGCGCAACGCAATCGCGATCGCGCGCTGCAACGTGAGACGCGCACCGGCTTCGAGCGGCACATCGGCGGCACCGACGGGCGTCGCCACCAAACCGGCCGCCGCGATGCCCGCGACCCACGCACCGAACTTGCTGATCCTCATCGTGACTCCCGAGTCGATTCGTTCAGTCGACGCGCGCGGTTGCGACCGCCGCCTCGCTGTTCACCAGCAGGCTGTGCACCTGCTCCCCATCGCTGAGCGCCGGCGTGAAGTTCTTGACCACCTGCTCCGTACCGCTCAGGCCGGCCGCGATTTCCGCGCGGTTGGCGCTGGTGAGACCGATCGTCACCGGCGTCCGCGCCAATTGACCGTCCTTCACCACGTACACGGCGCTCTGCCCCTTGACGGTGCCAACCGCCGTGGAGGGAACCTGCAGAACCTGGGGATGACGCGCCAACTCAATGCTGACGTCGGCGTACATTCCCGGGTAGAGCAGGTGTTGCGGATTGTCGAGATCGACTTCCGTCAGCATCGTGCGAGTGGCGAGATCCAAGGCATGCGCGAAACGAGCGATCGTGCCGTTGAACTCGCGCCCGGGGAATTCGCGCAGCGTCAAGGCCGCCGGCATTCCTTCTCGGATGAGACTGGCTTCCGCTTCCGGGACGTAAATGTACACGCGCAGCGTGCTGAGATCGGCGAGGCTGACAACGGGCGACGTGCCGGGCTTGTTGGGGCCCGTGGCCCCAGCGGCGGCGCCGCCTTGCGATCCGCTCGCCTGAATCAAGGCGCCGGGATCGACAAATCGGCCGGTGACCACGCCATCGAAGGGCGCGACAATGCGCGTGTAACTGGCGAGGGCTTCCAGCTCTTCCACCTCGGCCTTCGCCTCCTCCCACTGCCCTTCGGCGATGTCGACGTCCTCTTGCGCCACCAAACGATGATCGCTCTTCCACACGTTTTGGAGACGCTCGTAAGTGCGGCGCCGAATCTCCAAGCTCGCGCGCGCGCGCCGCAACTTTTGCTGCAGCTCCGGAACTTCGATCTCGGCGAGCACCTGTCCGGCTGTGACCGCATCGCCTTTGTCGACGCTGATGCTCTTCAGATATCCGCTGACCTTGGCGTACAAGTCGGCTTGATAGAAACCCACCAAGTCGCCGGGCAAGGTGATCGCGCGCGTCATATCGCCGCGTTGCGGCTGCACGACCGTCACCGTGTTCACCGTTGCCGCGGGCGGCGGATCGCTCCACGCCCCGCTACAGCCGGCAATCGCTGCCAGCGGCAGGAATGCGACCGCGACCTCAACCAACCGACTGCGCTGCCTCACCATTGTCCCCCTCGTCGTGCATAGATGATCTCGTACACCGCCGGTACGAGAGCGAGCGTGAGCACCGTAGACACCGCCAAGCCTCCCACGGCGGCCCGGGCCAAAGGGGCCGACGCTTCCGAACCGGCCCCCAACTTCATCGCGATCGGCAGCAGTCCGACGATCGTCGCCAGCGCCGTCATCAAGATCGGCCGCATGCGAATGCGCGATGCGTCGACCACCGCGCGGCGCAGCGGCTCACCCTCGCGACGCCGCTGATTGGCGAAGTCGACCAAGAGGATCGAGTTCGACACCACGATCCCGACCATCACGATCGTCCCCATGAACGACTCGATGTTGAGCGTCGTGCTCGTCACGAGCAACGTGATGATCACGCCGATCAGCCCCATCGGCACGGCGAACATGATGATGAAGGGATCGACGAACGAGCGGAACTGCGCGACCATGACCAAGTACAGCAAGACCAGCGCGGTACCCAATCCGAAGCCGAAACTCGCGAACGATGCCTGCATCGCCGCCACCGCGCCGCGAAACGTGAGGTTCATGCCCTTGGGCAGCGTCAAATCCGCCAGCGCGCGCTGCATCGCGGTTTGCGTCCCCTTGAGGTCGTCACCGCGGGGCGAGGCGAGGACGTCGACGATCCGCTGGATGTTGTAGTGTCCCGCTTCCGCCGGCTGCGTCTCCGGCGACACGGTCGCGACGTTGCGCAGCAGAACCGTCTTGGGATGCCCTTCACCGCCGTCGCTCCCGTTCGCACCCATCACCGGGATGTTCAGCAGTGTTTCCAGCGACTGGATGTCTTGCTCGGGATACTGAACGGTGAGGAAATAGTCGTTGCCGCTCTTTGGATCGATCCAGATCGACGGCGCGATCATCTGGTTCGACGTCAGCGCGGTAATGATGTTGGTCACCACATCGCGTTGGTTGAGTCCGAGACGTCCGGCCTTCAGGCGATCGACCCGTACGTCGAGCGACGGGTACCCGGACTCTTGCGGAATGAACGCGTCGGCAACCTGCGGCAGGCGCCGAACGCGCCGTTCGATCTGCTGCGCTACCGCGTGTAGGTCGTCGTAGTTCGGCCCGCTAAGTTGCACGTCAATCGGTGCCGCCAAACCGAAATTCAAGACCGCATCGATGATGCTCCCCGATTGGAAGAACGTCCGCACTTGCGGCACCTCGGTGCGGAGACGTTGGCGCAGTTCGTCCATGTAGTGCCACGTCGATTGTTGGTGGTCGGCCGTCAGGCTCACCATGACGAAGCCTGAGTCGCTTGCCGCGTTGGGCGAGTAGATCGCGGAAAAGCCCGGTGCCAATCCGAGGTTCGACACGACCATCGACAGGTCGTGCGGCGGAATGACGTTGCGCACGAGCTGCTCGAGGCGGGTCACCAGCGCTTCGGTGACCTCGATGCGCGAGCCGCGCGGTGCGCGCAGGTTGACGATGAATTGGCCGGCGTCGGTGCGGGGGAACAGTTCGGTGCCCAACCAACGATAGGCCGACATCGACACCACGAAGAGTGCACCCACGAACGCCAGCACCCAGTACTTGCGATCGAGTGCGCGATCGAGGGCATACGCGTACCAGGTCGCGAAGCGTTCGTAGACCCGGTTGAAGGCGCCGAGAAATCTGCGGCCTTCGCCGCTCTCCTCCGCGTGCGCCTCTTCGGCCGTTAGAAACCGCGCGCAATAGATCGGGATCACGGTCATCGAGACGACGTAGGATGCCAGCATGGAGAACACGACGGCCAGGGAAAGCGCGCTGAACAGATACTTGGCCACCCCGGCGAGAAACATCACCGGGAAGAACACGATCACCGTCGTCAACGTGGAAGCGAAAACCGGCAGGGCCACCTCGCGCGCTCCGTCCCCCGCCGCCTCCCCGGGCGACTTGCCCATCGCGAGATGGCGGTCGACGTTTTCCAACACCACCACCGAGTCATCCACCAACCGCCCGATGGCGAGCGCAAAGCCGCCCAACGTCATCACGTTGATCGTCGAGCCGTTCATGTACAGGCCGAATGTCGCCGCCAAGATGGACAACGGAATCGACAAGAAGATCGCGAAGGTGGACTTGAAGCTGCCGAGGAACAGCAAGATCATCAACGAGGCGAGCACCGCGGCCGAGCCGGCTTCGTGCTGTAGACTCTCGACTGCGGCCCGAATGTAGGTCGATTGATCGAAAATGCTGTTCAGCTTCATCCCCTCCGGCAATCCGATGATCTTCGGCAACAGCGACTTGACCCCGTCGACGACCGCGATCGTGTTCGCGTTGCCCTGTTTGAGGATGGGAACGTAGACGGAGCGCTGGCTGTTGATCCGCACGACGTTCTGCTGAATCTGCGCCGCGTCCTCCGCGTGCCCGATGTCGCGCACCAGCACGGGAGCCTGGCCGTCGCCGACTTTGACCGGGACGTCGTTGATCCATTCGGGATCCTCGATCAGACTATTGGTATCGACGAAGTAGTCGGTGTCGCCGATCTTCGCATCGCCCGCGGGAATGATCAGATTGGCGTCATTGACCTTGCGCACGACGTCCATCAGGGTCAATCCGCGCGCCTGCAACGCCTCGCGATTGGCGTAGATCATCACTTGGCGATACTTGCCGCCGAACGGCGGCGGTACCGACGAGCCGCCGACCGTCGCGAGTTGGTTGCGCACGTTGTACTGGGCTTGGTCACGCAACTGCGCCTCCGAGAACCCTTCGCCCGCAACCGTGACCAGCGTGACCGGCAGCGACGACGCATCGAACTTCAGCACCAACGGTGGCAACGTGCCGGGCGGCAAGTGCCGCAGGTCGGCCATTGCGAGATTGGCCAACGAGGCCGCGGCCGTATCGATGTTGGTGTCCGGTTGAAAGAAAACCTTGATGATGCTGACGCCCGGCAGCGAACGCGACTCGATGTGCTCGATGTCGCTGCCGAGCGTGAAGAAGCGTTCGAAGCGGGTCGTGATGTCGCGTTCCATCTCCAACGGCGGCATGCCGGGATAGAAGGTCGCCACCACCACCGCCGGAATTTTCAGGTTCGGAAACACGTCGACCGGCATGCGCGAGAAGGCGATCAGACCCAGCAAGACCGTGATCAGCGCACCGACGATGATCGTGTGCGGAAAGCGCAACGAGAAGTTCGCCATGGTAGTCGATCCCCTACTCTCGAATACTTTCCGGCCGGCGCTGCGCGCGAGGGCGGCGCTCTCGTTCAAGCGGGACAATCGAGTATGCGGGCTTCGGACGAATGCCCCACGCCTCGGCCTGACTGCGCAATCGCTTCATGAGCCGACCACGGGCACGAGCGATGCGAGAACGGACCGTGCCCACCGGGCTGTTGGTGAGACGGGCAATCTCGGCGTAGCTAAAGCCCTCGATGTCGCAGAGCGTTACTGCCATACGCAGGTCGGTCGGCAATGCCGCGATCGCCGCGCGGATTTCCTGCAACGCGACGTGATGCGACAACTCTTCATCGCCGCTACAGAGCGCGGCCGTTTCGGGACTCTCCGTCTCGCTCAAGTCACCGGATAAGAGGAGTGGAGCCGATTGTTCGCGACGGTGCCGTGTGATCGCTCGGCGATGAAGGATTCGCATCAGCCACGCCTTGCCGTGCGTGAGATTGCGCAGTTCACGATAGCTCTGAAACGCCAGTTGATAGGTCTCCTGCAGCAGATCGTCAGCGTCGGACGGATTGCGCGTGAGCCGCAACGCGACGGCGCGCAGTGAGCGAAAGTTACCGAGCGCCATCGCCGCAAAGTCCGCTTGGGCGACTGTCGCTGGACTTGGTTGCCGCGTGTCGTCGGAGACGACGCGCGGCGTGGGAACCATGGGTTCTACAACCGGACCATCCGCCTCTCGGATGGAGCCGATAACTGCATTGAACATCTTTAGCTCTCCTTGGACATCGGAGCCCGAACTCGACACCGGAATTCGGGCTCGCGACGCAGGAGGGCCGTCGCCAACCAAGTTCCGGCAGACGAAGAAAGGGAGCGACCCGCTGGGTCGCTAGTCGGAGAGCACTAGTCGGACAACTGAGAGTTGGCGGTCGGACGAGGGGGGATCTTCAAATGGCGAATTGGGAGCGGCGACAGCGCCATCCGCCGCCGCTTCAGCATGAGAAGCAACACACCCAGCAACGGCGCCGCCACAATCACGGGCTTCCGAGCCGGCTGCGAGCTGAAGGGGGGCTCGTGCTCGACCGAGGCCTCCGAGCGCAGGTTCAGTCTCGTCAAACCACGGCCGAGCGCCCTCGTGATCGCGTCCGCCGGCCGGATGCCCGGTCTCGCCACGGTCACAAATACCGTGACGGCGATCAGAACCAACAGGCCGATTTTCCGTATCAGCGGAGTCACGCGGCGATCCCCTACGTTCACGTCCGACGATTCGCGAGAAAGTTTATTCATTCGAGGAGGACGTGTCCAGCCGAAATCTCCGCAAGGGAACTTCTGACACGACCGCCGCGTCTGTAGGGCAAGGAGTACTTGAAATGCCACGTACGCGGAACACCACGCCACCTGCCCCACACGTGCTCGCGCCGGTTGGTGTGCGAACTGGGCTGGCACTCTTTGCCCTGGCAATCACCACGGGCTGTGCGCCCCGGATGCACACCATTCCGGTCGAGCGCGGCGTCGACTTCGCCGCCCATGCTGACCACAACGGGTTGGTGATCGACACAATGCCGGGCGCGTCGCCGGCGATCCTCGTTCCCGCCGGCTGGTCGTCCGGACCTCACGGTCCGCGGTTCCTGCTGAAGGCCCACGACCAGACAATTGCGGCGTTGTGGTTCCCGCGGGCCGGCAAGATGGTCGTCCGACAGAGTGCCGACCCGACGTCGGCACTCATCGGCGAGGTCGATGCGACCTGGAACCGCGGTGCGATCCAACTCGCGTTCAAGCCCGCGGACGGATCTGTCTACCAGACCGCCGAGTTCGACCGCATCGACGGGCGAGTCGTCACCGCGGCGCTGAGCTCCAACGTTCAAACCAATCTCGATGTGCGTGGCGTGTATCGTGCCGACGTACATAACGCGAGCGGCGCGCCCGTGGGTTGGCTCCGCGTGCAGATCAGCCCATATCAAGCTGCGAGCCGGATCTACGACGGCGATGTGCCACCGCCGCTCAATGGCCCGCTGGCGACCGCCGCCGTTGCGATGATCGATGCCGACGTCGATTACATCGAAGATCACGCATCCAACGTGTACCTCGGCAATTAGCGTTGATGTGAAAAAAACTTCACCACAGAGCCGCGAAGACACGGAGAAGACAAGGAACTCGGAAGCTCGCAGGGGTCGTAGAACCGCGCGCCGGCGTCTTCGAGGTTCGAGATCGGCTCGGTGTCGTATTCCGTGAACTCGCGGCAGAGCCCGTCGGGGGTGCAGCCACCGTTGGTGAGGCTGTTGCCGTTCGCGTCGTAGTGCCCCCGCACGGCTCCATACGGCGAGTAGCGAACGTGTTCGAAGGTACCAAGCAACGTGCTGATCACTTCCGCCGAGCCCAGATGGTTGAGGTGATAGAACTTGAGGCCCAACGTCGCGAGGGCTCCGGCGGTCACTGCGCCGATCCCGCCGCCGATCGCTCCCGCCTTCAGCGCCTCGCCGGCGCCATTTGACGCGGCCGTGATCGCGTTCAACGCAAAGACGATCAATGCTGACTGATCTGGGCGGGCAACCAGGTCCACTGTGTGTCGTCGATCTGAGTTTGGACGACACGTGGAGGGATATTCTCGTAGCGCCGCAGCTTGAACCTTCCGTGACGGTCCGCGGTCATCCAGAGCGCGGTCATTTCCTTACGGATGAAAGAAACAGTGCGTTGACGGCACCAGCCACATGGTCTCGAACTCCTGACGCAAGGGGCCGATGCGAGCGGTCCAGTCGCGCGTCGCGGGATCATTGCGGCGGGTCGCGTACCACCGGCACAAAGCTTGGAAATCCGGGGCGGCCCACAAGACCAACGCTTCGTCACTGCGCATCGGCACCGAGTAGGCTCCCATCAACGCAAAGCCGTGTGCGCGCAAGAGCGGGCGCAGCAACTCGCCGACAGCAGCGAGGTACTCTTCGCACTTACCCGGCAACAAGCGCACGATGCTGTGCACGCACACCCACGCCTTCAATCCGCTGCCGCGCAGTTGCTCGCGCGTCGGCGAGAAGATGGTCGGTTCGAGTATGCGATCGAAGCCGCCGCTGCGCCACTGCGTCGCCTTGCTCCACCACGGTGCGAGATGCGGATCCTTCTTCTCAGGAAGAAATTGCCGCTCCAACCCCGCGGCCCAATGAGCCCAATCATCCATCTCCCACAGGTTGACCACCCGCGGCCAACGATTGGTGCTGCCGATCACTTTCCAGGTGCCGACCAGGCGCGAGATGCCGTCGCGCTCTGAATGCTGCGCGCGCTCGCCGACCGTGTCGAGATACGCTTGCTGGCCGTCGCCGATGATGTCGATGATCTCGTGAAGATAGAGCATGATCGATCGCGAGATAGCAGCGGCGCGACCCGATGGTCAACGCGTCGCGGCTTCGAGCGCGAAAGTCTCGCGCAACCCGTCGACGTAGGGTCGATTGCGCCAACCGAGATCGCGCGTGACTCGGCGGTGATCGAACGATTGCCGAAACGGCGCCGGCAACGGCAGCCACCACCAGGGCGTCGCGCCGCCGGCTTCACGCCATGCCTCGGCGAATTCCCAGAAGGTATGATCGTCGCCGGTGACGTTGTAGGCCTGACCGATGGCGATCGGCTTTTCGAGCGCCAACGCGACGGCCTCGGCGACATCGCCGGCGTACACCAGCGGAAGGCCGAGCCAGCTCGGCACGATCGACGCCGGCCAACTCAGCAACCACTTGACCACGCCCGTGAAGTTGGGATCGAACGCGCCATAGATCCCGCACGGGCGCACGGTGGTGAGGTCGAGGCCGTACTCGCGAGCGAGCTGCCACGCGAGTTGCTCGGAGAGCGCCTTGGAGAGCGCATACGCGTTGATCGGGTTCGGTCGATCCCTCGCCGAGAGCTGTGGGGTGTCTTCATCGATCGTTCCGCTTCGGGTGCGGTACACCGCGACCGAGGAGACCTGCACGACGCGTTTGATCTGCGCGTCGCGCACCGCGTCGAGCACATTGCGCGTGCCTTGGATGTTGGTGCGCTGATGCTCCTCCCAATTGCGCCGGTTGAGGGTGGCGAGCTTGCGAATGGAGAACAGCGCGGCGTTCGACACCACGGCGTCCGCGCCGGCGAACCCGTTCGCCAGCGCCGCGCAGTCGGTCAAATCCGCTCGCCGCAGTTCCACACCGCGCTCACGCAACTCGGGCACGCGATCGGGATTGCGCACCACGCCAATGACGTGCGCGCCGCGTGCTTGCAGCGCGTCGACGATGTAGCGGCCGAGAAACCCGGTCGCACCGGTCACCGCGATTCGCTTGTCTTTGAGTCTCATCAGTAACCTGGGGGCGCCTCGAAGCCGCCGACTACGTCGGCCAGCCGGCGGGCGAAGTCGATCGGCGTGCGGTCTTCCAAGTAAGGCCCGACGATCTGGATGCCGACCGGCAAGCCGGAGGGCGTGCGTCCCATCGGTGCTACCGTCGCCGGCAGCAGCGCCATGCCGACCAGTCCCGCCCATACGAGTTGATCCCAGTACGAGCGCTCCTGGCCGTTGACGCGGATGGTGCGGGCGTTTTGGTCCGGGTTGTGATCGTGCGCGATCGCGGCCGTTGGCGCGATCGGGCAGAGCAGCACGTCGTAGTCGCGGAACAGTGCCGCCCAGGCGGCGCGATAGCGCTCGCGCGCTTCATGCGCCCGCAACCACTCGCGATGACGTATGGTGCTGAAGTGGGCGAGTCGCGCGAGGCGACTATCATCGGACGACGTGGTGGCGGCCAACCCCACGAGTCGCTCGAATTGCTTCTCCGGCAAGCCGGCGGTCGTCACCGGATAGACCAGGCGCAAATAGTCGCGATCCGCGTCGGCCAGCGTGAAGCCCGGCCGAGCCTGCTCATCGACTCGCACGCCGGCCTTGCGCAAGGCGGCAACGCCGGCGTGGAAGCGATCGAGCACCGCGGCATCGACCGGGCACGCGGGATCGTCGAGCCACGCAGCGACACGATACTCACGCAGCGACGCGCGACGCGGCGGCGGTATCTCGAGGCGCCAGGCAATCGCGCGCTGATCGTCCGGCCCGGCGAGCACCGACAGTGCGAGGTCGAGGTCATCGGCGCGGCGCGCGAGCGGGCCGAGGACGCCGATGTCGGCCTCCGACAGCAATCCTGGAGGTGGCGGGATGTGACCTCGCTGGGGGATGATCGCATGAGTGGGTTTGTGGCCGTAGACGCCGCAGTAGTGCGCGGGGTTGCGGATCGAGCCGCCAATGTCGCTGCCGAGTTCGAGTCCGCACAATCCCGCCGCCAACGCTGCGGCGGCTCCCCCGGACGACCCACCGGGCGAGCGACTCAGGTCCCACGGGTTGTTGGTCGTGCCGAAGATCGGATTGTAGGTCTGCACGTCCATCGCCATCGTCGGGAGATTGGTTTTGCCGAAGATGACCGCACCGGCAGCACGCAGACGGCTCACCGCGGGCGCGTCGGCGGCGGGGACGTGAGCGGCGAACGCTTGCGCTCCCGAGGTGGTGCGCAGGCCGGCGGTCTCGATCGCGTCTTTGATCGTGATCGGCAGACCGTGCAACGGCCCCCCCAGTTCGCCGCGTGCGAGCGCCGCGTCGGCGGCGTCGGCGCATTCGCGCGCCCGATCCATGTCGAACGTCACCACTGCATTGATGCGTGGATTGAGTCGCTCCACGCGCTGCCAGTAGTGATCGAGCAGCTCGCGGCTTCCAAGTTTACCGGCGCGCAATGCGGCGGTTAGCTCGGTGGCCGATTGGAAGGCGATGTCTGACATCGGTTATTCTCCACGATGGTTCGGTGCGAGTTCTTCCAACCGTTCTCCTATCACGCGCAGGAGATAAAGTTCACGCTCGACGCCGGACGGGGTGACCCGCAGCATGCCCGTCGCGCCGGTGACCGGTCCGAGGTTGTGAAGGGTGTCTAGCATCCCTGCGCGCGAGGTCGCGCCGCGCTGCATCGCCGCGGACGCCAGTGCGGCTGCATCATAGGCTTGCGCGGCAAAAATATCGGGCGCCTCACCGTACTTGTTGCGGAAAGCGTCGACGAAGGCGCGTGTCGCCGGGCGGGTGCTATCGGGGAAGAAGCCGGCGACCACGATCGCGCCGTCGAGGGCGCCGCCGGCGCCGGCGAGCGTCGTCGGATCGTTCCAGTCGTTCGGACCGAGGAGGCCGACCTGCGGCAACGCGCGGCGAAGCGCGCCGCCGATCGCCACCGCGGCCGAGGCGCTGTCGGGAAGGAACACGGCATCGAGCGTGCCCCCGCCTTGTTCACGCGCGCGCGCGACCTGCGTCGCGACGTCGCGTGTGTGCGGATCGTATGATTCCGTCCAGGTGACGCGGCCGCCGCGACGTTCGACGGCGGTACGAAACTCCACGGCAAAGTCACGGCCGTACTTATCGTCGGGCGCCAAGACGCCGAAGCGGTGCCATTTCCGTTGCTGCGCATCCGCGGCGAGCGCGGCGACTTGCTGCGCGCGCGTCATCACCGGCTGCAGGACGAACCGGCTCGCGAGACCTTCGCGCTGTGCCAGCAGCAGCAGCGGGACTCCCGTCGATTCCGCCAGCGGCGCGACCGCCTCCGCTTCGTGACTGCGGAGCGGACCGATGACGGCGACGATCTCCGCGCGCGCGGCCACGTCGGCAAACGCGGCGCGCGCCGTCTCCGGCGATCCGTGCGTGTCCTTGACGACGACGCGCTCGAAGTCGCTGCCGAGTGCAAGCTGAATCCCCTCCACGGCGTGTTCGCCAAATGCGCGATATGGTCCGGTCAGCGGCAGCAACGCCGCAACGCGTGCCGGCGAATTGGGAGCGGGCGTGACACTCGTTCCGGGAGTCTGATCCTGCGTCGCCGAAGCCGTGCCGGGATGGTGATCGGACGCCGGTACGGCGGGATGCTCGATCCAGTTCCGCACCAACGGATCGCCGACGACTTCGAGCGCGCGATCGCGCTCGGGTGCGCTCAGCGCGGCGGTCGTGCGATCGATGCGACCGCGCAACGTCGCGCGGTCCTTCTGATCGGTTGCCCGCCACGCCTCGGCCCAGGCGGCAAGCGCGCTCACTCGGTTGCCGAGCGCGAGTTCCGCGTCACCGCGCAACGTCGCCACTTCCGCCCAGCGATCGTGCGGAAAGCGATTCGACAATTCATCCAGCGTCGTCAGACACGGACGGTACTCCTGCAGTCGATATTGGCTGAGCGCGAGCTTGAACCATGCGCGCGGCACGTAGGTCTCGTCGCCGGGAGAGTTGAGGAAGCTTCGATAGCCGTCGATCGCACCGGCATACTCACCGCGATCGAAGGCGCGCTCCGCTTGAGTGAAGGCGGCCGCGGGCGGCGCCGGGGGATTCGCTTCAGGCGCACACGAGACACACAATGCGGCAACGAGAATGACGACCGCCTTCGTCGGCGGCATGAGCGAACGGCGTGCTCGCGACGCCCCCAGCAGCTCGGGACTCGCCAATCCCCCACGCCGCGGGATCAGCCGAACATCTCCTTGACTTTGTCGAGGAAGCCCTTGGTCAAGGGCTGCAATTCTTCGCCGCTGATGCGAGCGAACTCCTCCAGCAGCTCACGCTGTTTGGCGTTGAGCTTGCGCGGCGTCTCGATCGTCACCCGCACCAGTTCGTCGCCGCGGCCGTAGCCACGCACATCGGGCACGCCCTTGCCCTTCAGCCGGAAGACACTTCCGGATTGCGTGCCGGCGGCTAGTTTCATCTTCATCTTGCCGTCGAGCGTGGGGACGTCGATCTCGGCGCCCAGCGCCGCTTGCGTGAAGCTGATCGGCACCTCGCAGACGATGTCATTCTCCTGGCGACTGAACAGCGGATGCTCGCCGACCGTGAGGACGACATACAGATCACCCGGGGAACCGCCGTTGCCGCCGGCCTCGCCTTCGCCGCGCAGTTTCAACCGCGAACCGCTGTCGACTCCGGCTGGGATCTTGACGCTGAGCGTCTGCGTGGTTCGGCCGACGCCGGAACCGCCGCAGCGCCGGCAAGGGTCTTTGATGACGGTACCCTGGCCGTTGCACTGGCCACAGGTCTTGGCGATGGTAAAGAAACCCTGCTGAAAGCGGACCTGGCCCGAGCCGCGGCACGCCGAACAGGTCGCGCGGGCGGCGCCGTCCTTGGTGCCTTGGCCCTTGCAGGCTTCGCACGCCACCAGGCGCGGAATGGTAATGGTTTTCTCGCCGCCGAAGGCGGCCTCTGCGAAACTGATTTCGAGATTGTAGCGCAGGTCTTCGCCGCGCCGGGAGCGCGAACGGCCTCGCCCGGAGCGTGTGCCGAAGAAGTCGCCGAACAGATCGCTGAAGATGTCTTCGAACCCGGCGGCATTGAAATCAAAGCCGCCGGCGCCCATGCCGCCTTGCTCGAAGGCCGCATGGCCGAAGCGATCGTACTGCGCGCGTCGATCGCCGTCGCTCAGGATCTGATACGCTTCGGAGGCTTCCTTGAATCGCTCTTCGGCGGCCTTGTCCCCCGGATTACGGTCGGGGTGATACTTGAGCGCGAGTTTGCGGTACGCCTTTTTGATTTCGTCTTCGGTCGCGCTGCGGCTGACACCGAGCACCTCGTAATAGTCGCGTTTCTGCGCCACGTCTCCACCTTCGCGTATCGTCTATCGCCTGCCGCTGATCCCCGACCCTGCGTTGCCTCGAACGATACGCGATAGGCGATCAGCGATACGCGAGCCCTCAGAATACAAAAGCCCTCCCCGACAGTCGAGGGAGGGCTTTTGCTTCCGTACCGTTGAATCGATCGCGTTACTTGACCTCTTCGAAATCGGCATCGACGACGTCGTCCTTCTTGCCGGCGGACGGATGCGGTTCGTGCGGCGTCTCCGGGCCGCCGCCCGCGGCAGCGCCGTCACCCTTTTGCGTCGCCTTGGCGTACATGGCTTCAGCCAGCTTGTGCGACGCCGAGCTGAGTTGGTCGAAGGCCGCCTTCATCTCGGCGGCGTCCTGCGATTCGAGCGTCTTCTTGGCGCGTTCGAGGGCTTCCTCGATGTTGGTTTTGGTTGCCGCATCGACCTCGGCGCCGTGATCCTTGAGCGACTTCTCGGTGGTGTAGACGAGACTGTCGAGTTGATTGCGCGCTTCGACGGTCTCGCGCCGCTTGTGATCCTCGGCAGCGTGCTCTTCGGCGTCGCGCACCATCTTCTTGATCTCGCCTTCGCTCAAGCCGCTCGACGCGGTGATGCGGATCGACTGCTCCTTGCTGGTACCGAGGTCCTTCGCGTTCACGTGCACGATGCCGTTGGCGTCGATGTCGAACGACACTTCGATCTGCGGCACGCCGCGCGGCGCCGGGGGAATGCCGATGAGATCGAACTGACCAAGCAGCTTGTTGTTGGCCGCCATCTCGCGCTCGCCTTGGAAGACACGGATGGTCACCGCGTTTTGGTTGTCGGCGGCGGTCGAGAACACCTGGCTCTTCTTGGTCGGGATGGTGGTGTTCTTCTCGATCAGCTTGGTGAACACGCCACCCAGGGTCTCGATGCCGAGCGAAAGCGGCGTCACGTCGAGGAGCAGGACGTCCTTGACCTCGCCCTTGAGCACGCCGGCCTGAATCGCGGCGCCGACCGCGACCACTTCATCGGGGTTCACGCCCTTGTGCGGCTCCTTGCCGAACAGCTTCTTCACGTGTGCTTGTACCGCGGGCATGCGGGTCATGCCGCCGACGAGCACGACTTCGTCGATCTGGCTCGCGCTCAGGCCGGCGTCGCGCAGCGCGGTGACGCACGGGCCGTCGAGCTTGTCGAGCAGGTCGGCGCACAGCGCTTCGAGTTTGGCGCGGGTGAGCTTGATGTTGAGGTGCTTCGGTCCGCTCTGGTCGGCGGTGATGAAGGGCAAGTTGATGTCGGTTTCCATCGAGGTCGACAGCTCGCACTTCGCCTTCTCGGCCGCTTCCTTGAGCCGCTGGAGCGCCATGCGATCCTTGCGCAAATCGATGCCCTGATCTTTTTTGAACTCGTCGGCGAGATAGTCGATCACGCGTTGATCGAAGTCTTCACCGCCCAGGAAGGTATCGCCGTTGGTCGACTTCACTTCGAAGACGCCGTCGCCGAGTTCGAGGATGGAGATGTCGAACGTACCGCCGCCAAGATCAAAGACCGCGATCTTCTCGTCCTTCTTTTTGTCCAAGCCGTACGCGAGCGATGCGGCAGTCGGCTCGTTGATGATGCGGAGGACGTTCAGCCCGGCGATGCGGCCGGCGTCCTTGGTCGCCTGGCGCTGACTATCATTGAAGTACGCTGGCACCGTAATCACCGCCTCGGCGACCTTCTCGCCCAGGTAGTCTTCAGCGGTCTGCTTCATCTTCTGCAAGATGAAGGCGGAGATCTCCGCCGGGCTGTAGTTCTTGCCGCGGATTTCGACCCAGGCGTCGCCGGTGTCCGACTTCACGATCTTGAACGGCGACACCTGGATCGCCTTCTGGACATCCGGGTCGTCGAACCGGCGCCCGATCAGCCGCTTCACGGCGGAGATGGTGTTGTCGGGATTGGTGATCGCTTGTCGGCGGGCGATCTGGCCGACCAGCCGCTCGCCGGACTCGGTGAACGCGACCACGGACGGCGTCGTGCGGCCACCTTCGGAGTTGGCGATCACCACCGGATCGCCGCCTTCCATGATGGCGACGCACGAGTTCGTGGTGCCCAGATCGATTCCGATTACTTTACCCATGATGTGAGCCTCTCTTTCGGGGCCGGCGAGGCCTGGCGCCGCGCCGGCAGTGCTGAGGAATTAATCATCATTCGGATCGCTTTCAACGGCCTTCTCGGGACGGCTCGACACGGTCACCTGAGCCGCCCGCAGCAAGCGATCGTGCAGGAGATAGCCGGGCTGATACTGGTCGACGACGCGATTGGGTTCTTCATCCGGCAGTTCGACCCGAGCCAATGCTTCATGTTGCGTGGGGTCGAACAACGCACCGCGCGCCTCGATCCGTTTGACGCCATGCTTCTCCAGCAGATCCAGGAGGCTTCGCAGCACCAGGCTGACTCCCTCGACGAGTGGCTGGCCGTTGCCGCCACCCTCAGCGTGACTGACCGCACGTTCCAGGTTGTCAACCACCGGCAGCAGATCGCGGATCAGCGGTTCCTGCGCGAATCGAAGCTGCTCGGCACGCTCGCGCTGCGTGCGTTTCTTGAAGTTGTCGAGATCGGCCACTGCACGCACGTAGCGATCGTAATTCTCCCGTGCCTCGGCTTCCTTTTTCATCAGTTCGGTACGCAACCGCTCCGTCTCAACTGCAGCAGTCGGTTCCCCCGACTGACCGGCGGCCTTGGGCTCGGCAGACTCGGGGGTCTTGTCCTTGCTCTCCGAACTCATGCGCCTCCTCGAGATTGCTTCCTTAAGTAGGGACCGCCGCAGATGGAGCCTGTTTGGCCGGTCGGCGGCGCGCGGAAAGCTAATGATGGCGGTATACCTTGTCAAGGTGAGGGGGCGGTGCTAGCTGCGCACCATGCGGCCATCGCAGGCCGGGCTGGCGATCATTCTGCGGGCACGGGCCTACCGCGAAAGCGACAAGATCGTCACCTTTCTCACTCGCGATTTCGGAAAGCTGACCGGAATTGCGAAGGGGGCGAAGAACTCCCGCCGACGTTTCGCCAATTGCCTCGATCCGCTGACGGCCGTACGGGTCTACTTCCGCTCAAAGCCGGCCGCGACGTTGGTTTTCATGGAGAGCTGCGATCTCTTGCGGCCGGCGACCATCTTCGCCGAGCCGGTGAAGTTCGCGTACGGCAGCTACCTCATCGAGCTGACCGACCAACTCACCGGCGAAGCGCATCCGGTACCCGAGGTATACGATCTGCTCGACGGCGCTCTCACAGCACTCTCAGACGGCATCGCCGCCGCCGCCTTCCTGCGCGCCTTCGAGTTGCACTTACTGCATCACGCCGGCTACGAGCCGCACCTCGAAAGCTGCGCCGCATGCCACCGCTCACTTGCCGAGCGCGACCGGGTGTTCCTCGATCCCCTGCAGGGGAGTCTGGTGTGCGGGATCTGCCGAGGGCCGGATCAGTCGTGGGTACCGGTTGCAGGCGAAACCGTCGCGATGCTCGAGCGCTTGAAGGGAACGACGCTGCCCGACGCCCAGACAGTGCGCTTGCCCACCGTGCTCGCCGCCGAGGCCGCACAGTTGCTCGGCCGGTTACTGTCATTGCACGTCGCACGACCGCTCAAATCGGTGGGATTGATCACGAACCTGGCGCAGCCACGTTCGTAGCACCAACGCGTGCGGAAATCCCGCGCAGAGTTCATCAGATTGCCGCCCCCTGCCCTGCGTGATACACGAAGCCCCTTCGACTGCGAGCGCCATGTCCACAACCGTAACAATGGAGAAGATCGTCAACCTCGCCAAACGGCGGGGATTCGTGTTTCAATCGAGCGAAATCTACGGAGGTTTTGGCAGCACCTGGGACTATGGTCCGCTCGGCATCGAGCTCAAGCGCAACATCCGCGAGTCGTGGTGGCGCTACATGATCACCTCGCGTGATCACATCGTCGGCATCGAAAGCGCGATCCTGATGCATCCGCGGGTGTGGGAAGCCTCGGGACACGTCGCCGGATTCTCCGACCCGCTGGTCGACTGCAAGAAATGCAAGGCCCGCTTCCGCGCCGATCACGTGGCGCAGGCGCAGTGCCCCGAAAAGCCTTCGAAACATCCCGGCGAATGCGGCGGCGAGCTGACCGAGGCGCGCCAGTTCAACCTGATGTTCAAGACCTTCGTCGGCCCGGTCGAAGAAGACGCATCGGTTGCCTTTCTGCGTCCCGAAACCGCGCAGGGCATGTTCGTCAACTTTCTCAACGTGCTGCAGTCGGGCCGTCAAAAGCCGCCGTTCGGCATCGCCCAGATCGGCAAGTCGTTCCGCAACGAAATCACGCCGGGCAACTTCATCTTCCGCACCCGTGAGTTCGAGCAAATGGAGATGGAGTTCTTCGTCAAGCCCGGCCGCGACGACGAGTGGTTCGAGTTCTGGCGCACCGAGCGCATGCGCTGGTACACCGAGCACCTCGGTATCAAGGCCGAGCATCTGCGCTTCCATCACTACGCACCGGACGAGTTGGCGCACTACGCGAAGGCGTGCTCCGACATCGAATACGAATACCCGTTCGGTTGGAGCGAACTCGAAGGCGTGGCGAATCGCACCGATTTCGATCTCAAGCGCCACGCCGAGTACAGCGGCAAGGACCTCAGCTTCTACGACGAAGAAACCAAAGAACGCTTCGTCCCCTACGTCATCGAGCCCGCCGTCGGCGTCGATCGCATTCTGCTGATCTTGATGCTCGATGCCTACGACGAAGACGTCGCGGAAGGCGAGACCCGGGCGGTGCTGCGTTTCAAACCGTGCGTGGCGCCGGTGAAGGCCGCGGTGTTCCCGCTGCTGCGCAAGGACGGCCAGCCCGAAAAGGCCCGAGAGATTTATACGCTGTTGAAGCAGCGGTGGACGGTCCAGTACGACCAGGCCGGCTCCATCGGCCGCCGCTACCGGCGGCAAGACGAGATCGGCACGCCGTTCGGCATCACGGTGGATCATCAAACCATGGCAGACAACACCGTCACCCTGCGTGATCGGGACTCGATGCAACAGGAACGGGTGCCGATCGATCGTTTGGTCGACGAGTTGCAACGACGGATAGAAGGATGAAGCAGAAAAAGAAGTCGGCGGCGAAAAAAGCAACCCAGCGCGCACGCGCAAAGAAAGCGGCTGCCAAGCGTTCAAAGGCTCCGGCGATCAGCCAGACGCGATCAGCCAAACGCAGCGCGGCGAAACGGCGCTACGTCTACGCATTCGGTGGCGGCAAGGCCGACGGCAACGCGAGGATGAAGGCGCTGCTCGGCGGCAAGGGCGCCAACCTCGCCGAAATGGCCGGACTCGGGTTGCCGGTGCCGCCGGGTTTCACGATCTCAACCGACGTGTGCACCTACTACTACGATCACGGGCGCAAGTACCCGGCGATGCTCCGAGCCGACGTCGCCGCACACCTAAAACGCGTCGAGCAGATCGTCGGCAAGCGCTTCGGCGATCCCGCCAATCCCTTGTTGGTCTCCGTGCGGTCGGGCGCGCGCGCGTCGATGCCCGGAATGATGGACACCATCCTCAACCTCGGACTCAACGACACCACCGTCCAAGGCGTGATCGCGCTCACCGGCAATCCGCGCTTCGCCTACGATTCGTACCGCCGCTTCGTCCAGATGTACGGCGACGTGGTACTCGATCTGAAGCCGACGTCGAAACACGAGATCGATCCGTTCGAGGAGATCCTCGAACGCAAGAAGCACGCGCGCGGCGTCAAGCTCGACACCGGCTTGACCGCCGACGACCTGCGCGAGTTGGTCGGCGAGTTCAAGGCCGCGATTCGCGAGCGCAAGGGCGTCGATTTTCCCGAAGATCCGTTCGAGCAGCTCTGGGGTGCGATCGGTGCCGTGTTCGGCTCATGGATGAACGATCGCGCGATCGTGTACCGCAAACTCAACAACATTCCCGAGGACTGGGGCACCGCGGTCAACGTCCAGTCGATGGTGTTCGGCAACATGGGCGACGACTCCGGCACCGGCGTGGCGTTCACGCGCGATCCGGCCACGGGCGAAAACATCTTCTACGGCGAGTACCTCATGAACGCACAGGGCGAAGACGTCGTCGCCGGCACACGCACGCCGCTCGCGATTGCGCAGCTCGAAGGCGAGAACGCACGCGTCTACAAGCAACTCGTCGACATCCGCCGCACGCTCGAACGGCACTACCGCGAGATGATGGACATCGAGTTCACCATCCAGCAGGGCACGCTCTACATGCTGCAGTGTCGCGTCGGCAAACGCACCGGCAGCGCGGCGATCAAGATCGCGCTCGACATGTGCGATGAAGGGCTCATCAAATCGCGCGACGCGCTGCTACGGGTCGAACCGGATCAGCTCAACCAGTTGCTGCGCCCGACCTTCCGTCCGGCCGACAAGGACCGCGCGGTGCACGAGGAACGCCTGCTCGCCAAGGGCCTCAACGCCGGTCCCGGCGCGGCCACCGGCAAAGTGTACTTCAACGCCGAGGACGCCGAGAGTGCGGCCGGTCGCGGCGAAAAAGTCATTCTTGTTCGCATCGAGACATCGCCGGAAGACATTCGCGGCATGGCCGCCTCCGAAGGCATCCTGACCGCGCGCGGCGGCATGACCAGCCACGCCGCGCTGGTCGCTCGGCAGATGGGCAAAGTGTGCGTCGCCGGCTGCGAGCCGCTGCAGATCGACTACCGAGCGCGCGAGATGCGCGTTGGGGGACGCGATCTCATCATTCGTGAAGGCAACGACGTCTCGATCGACGGCAGCACCGGCGAAGTGTTCCGCGGTCACATCGACACCCAGCCGAGCGAAGTGGTGCGCGTACTGGTCGACCGCTCGCTCGCACCCGCCGAGGCGCCGGTCTATCAGCAGTACGCCAAGATCATGCAGTGGGCGGATCGGGAGCGGAAGCTGAAGGTTCGCACCAACGCCGATCAGCCGGACCAATGTCGCAACGCGATCGCGTTCGGCGCCGAAGGCGTCGGCCTGTGCCGCACCGAGCACATGTTCTTCGGCGAAGGCAAGATCGAACCGATGCGCGAGATGATTCTCGCCGAATCGGTCGACGAACGACGGCGGGCGCTGGCCAAGTTGCTGCCGCTCCAGCGCGCCGACTTCGAGGGCATCTTTCGCGAGATGGGCGGCAAGCCGGTCACCATCCGCACCATCGATCCGCCGCTGCACGAGTTCCTGCCGCACGACGACGCCGGCCAGCGTGAGATCGCCGCGCAACTCGGCATCCCCGCCGAACGCGTCCGCGCCCGTGTCGAAGCATTGCACGAATTCAATCCGATGCTCGGCTTCCGCGGTTGCCGCCTTGGCATTGTCTTCCCAGAGATCACCGAGATGCAGTCGCGCGCGATCTTCGAGGCGGCGGCCAACGTGCAGCGCGAGGGCACCAAGGTCGAACCGGAAGTAATGATTCCGCTGGTCGGCCATGTGAAGGAGTTGAAGCTGCAGGCCGACATCGTCCGTCGGGTCGCCGACGAGGTGATGAAAGAGACCGGCGTGAAGTTCAAATACGCCGTCGGCACGATGATCGAGATCCCGCGCGGCGCGCTCACCGCCGACGAGATTGCCGGCATCGCCGAATTCTTCTCCTTCGGCACCAACGACTTGACCCAGACGACGCTCGGCGTTTCCCGCGACGACGCCGCGCGCTTCCTGGTGCCATACGTCGGGCAGTTCGAGATCTACAAGAAGGACCCGTTCGAATCGATCGACCAGGAAGGCGTCGGCACGCTGATGCAGATCGCCGCGGAAAAGGGGCGCCGCACACGCCCGAACATCAAGCTCGGCATCTGCGGCGAGCACGGCGGCGATCCCGACTCGGTAAAGTTCTGTCACCGCATCGGCTTGAACTACGTGTCCTGTTCCCCGTTCCGTGTCCCGATCGCGCGCCTCGCCGCCGCGCACGCTGCGCTGGGAGTGGGCGGCGAGAGCGAAGCGTAGACGCAAAACGCTGGCGCGTACGCAAAGTCTCTCGATATCGTAGAGATGCGAATCGAAGCCTGGCGACTTGGGCTCTGGTACCTCCGTTTGACTTAGTTCACTTGATGATCAACAAGATAGGCATGATCAAGATCAATATTCATGAGGCGAAGACGCATTTGTCCCGCTACCTTGCGCGACTTGCGAAGGGCGAGTCGATCGTCTTGTGCAACCGGAACGTGCCAATCGCCGAGATTCGGGCGTTGCCGACGCGACCGCTGAAACGCCGGCCGATCGGCCTTGCCAAGGGCAAGCTCAAGGTATCGCGGCGGTTCTTCGAGCCGCTCCCGCCGAGTCTGCTTGACGCGTTCGCGGGCGAGTCGTGATGAAGCTGTTGCTCGATACCTGCACGTTCTTGTGGATTGTTGCAGGGTCCCCGGAGTTGTCTGACCGGGCGGCTGAGGTGTTCTCAGATCCGGACAACGAGGTCTTCTTTAGCGCGGTGTCCGCGTGGGAGATCGGAGTCAAGCACGCGCTTGGACGACTCCCACTGCCAGATGCACCGGATCGATTTGTTCCCTTGCAGCGTCGCAAGCACGAGATCGAGGCGTTGCCGTTGGATGAGGAGTCGGCGCTGCACCTGGGCCGATTGCCGGCGTTACACAAAGACCCCTTCGATCGGATGCTGGTGTGTCAGGCGATTGCTCATGGGCTCGTGGTGTTGGGCCCGGATCCGCTGATCGCTCAATATCCGATACGAACGCTCTGGTAGGAACGTCGTCACAGCATTTCGCCCATCATGCGAACGTTGGAAATCGTCCCCTACGATCCGCGGTGGCCGGCGCGGTTCGAGGCCGAAGCCGAGCGCATTCGCGGCGCGCTCGGACGGTTCGCGCTGCGGATCGACCACAACGGCTCCACGTCGGTTCCGGGACTTGCCGCCAAGCCGGTGATCGACATCCAAATCTCCGTCGCCGATCTCGCGCCGATCGATCGCTATCGCGCGCCCCTCGAAGGGATCGGTTATGTGCACGTGCCGAATGCGGACGACGCGTTCTGTCCCTACTTTCATAGACCGCGCCACTGGCCGCATAGCCATCATGTGCACGTCGTCCGCGCCGGCGACGCCGAAGAACGCCGCACACTCGCCTTCCGCGACTATCTGCGGGCGCACGCTGATGCGGCGCACGAGTATGCCGTGCTCAAAACCCGACTGGCGGCGCAATGCAACGCCGACAACTCGGCATCACGCGAAGCCTACGCGAACGCGAAGGGCGAATTCATCGAGCGCATCATCGCGGCGGCGCTGACGGGTATCCGCGCGAACTGTGATGGATGAGCCAGAGTTCCTGCGACGCATCTGCGACACGGTGCACGGCTATCTCGAAGTCGGCAACGAAGTCTTCGACGCCGATGGCGCGCGGTTCGTGCGGAACCGTAGCTGTCCGCGGCGCTACGATGCCAACTACGTCTCCCACGTTCACTGCACCCGCGATGACGCGATCGACCAGTTGCTCGATCGCACCGAACGCGAGTTCGCGGGCTTCCGCCATCGCCGATTCGATCTCGATCCGTTCACGCCGCAAGCTTTCGTCGCCCGCCTAGTGCTCGCTGACTACGCCGGCAGCGATACCGTGCAATTGGTTCTCGACGGTCCCGTACGTGCGCGAGTGCCACAAGTGGGCATTCAACTCGTCGAAAGCGAGACGCGCTGGGCGGCGTACCGCGAACTGATCACGCTCGAATGGAGCGAGCGATCGGACCACATCGAGCCCGAAACGATCAACGACTTCATGACCAACAAGCGCTGCCAATCATCCGAGATCCGTCACCGGCTCGCCGAGCGCGACGGGACACCGGTCGCTTATGTGTCGTCGTGGCCCGGGCGCAACGGCATCGGGATGGTCGAGGACGTCTTCACGCACCCCGCGCATCGTCATCGCGGCATCGCCAGCGCCTTGATCGCGGACGCCGTCGCCGACGCCCGCGCCCGCGGCGCCGGTCCGGTCGTCATCGGCGCTCGCGTCGACGACACGCCCAAGCATATGTACGCGGCGATGGGCTTTCGGCCGGTGCTGCTGACGACGCAATATCTGAAGGTCTTGAGCTGATCCCTTGCGCGCTCGGGCGGTGCGGTGTTAACTGCGCCCCAACGATGCGCGGCAATGGAGGCGGCATGATCAAACGCATTCTGGTCCCGGTGGATTTCTCGCAGACGTCATTGCAGGCACTCGACTACGCGATCGAGTTCGGCAAGCCGTTCAAACCCGAGATCGTCGTCGTGTTCGTGGTCGAGCCGATCTATTTCACCGCACCCACGGACCTCTATGCACCGGCGGCGAACGTCGGGATGCTAATCGAGGAACAGCGCCGCATCGGTCGCGAACAGTTGGCGCATCTCGCCGCCGATTTGAAAAAGCGCCGGGTGAACGCCCGCACAATCTTGCAAACCGGGACCGCGCACCAGGTGATCACCGATACCGCCAAACGGTTGAAGGCCGACCTCATCATCATGG
>Ga0335069_10001602_pt1 | contig 36192 bp, 23 predicted proteins | sample Lox_Sample_11_FD_206714 | JGI IMG/M metagenome (GOLD analysis project Ga0335069, IMG submission 206714) | Soil microbial communities from Loxahatchee National Wildlife Refuge, Florida, United States - Lox_Sample_1.1 | ecosystem: Environmental > Terrestrial > Soil > Wetlands | place: USA... | reverse complement strand
ACTACCCGTTCGGCATGTTCGCCGTACCGCGGGAGCAGGTCGTCCGCGTCCACGCATCGTCCGGAACGACCGGGAAGCCGACCGTCGTCGGCTACACCCGGGACGACATCGACACGTGGGCCGACCTCGTGGCGCGCTCGATCCGCGCCGCCGGCGGGCGCGCTGGCGACATCGTGCACGTCGCTTACGGCTACGGGCTGTTCACGGGCGGGCTCGGCGCGCACTACGGCGCGGAGCGGCTGGGCTGCACGGTGATCCCGATGTCCGGCGGCCAGACCGAACGGCAGGTGCAGCTGATCCGCGACTTCGCGCCCGACATCATCATGGTCACGCCGAGCTACATGCAGGTGATCATCGAGGAGTTCGCGCGCCAGGGGCACGATCCGCGCGAGATGAGCCTGCGCGTAGGCATCTTCGGGGCCGAGCCGTGGACCGAGGCGATGCGCCGCGAGCTCGAGGCGCGGGCCGGCATCGACGCCGTCGACATCTACGGGCTGTCCGAGGTGATGGGGCCCGGCGTGGCGAGCGAGTGCATCGAATCCAAGGATGGGCCCGTGGTCTGGGAGGACCACTTCTATCCGGAAATCATCGACCCGGAATCCGGCGCCGTCCTGCCTGACGGCGCCGAGGGCGAGCTGGTCTTCACGTCGCTCACGAAGCAGGCGCTGCCCGTCGTGCGCTACCGGACCCGCGACCTGACGCGGCTGCTGCCGCCGACGTCGCGCAGCTTCCGCCGCATCGGGAAGATCGTCGGCCGGTCCGACGACATGCTGATCATTCGCGGCGTCAACGTGTTCCCGACGCAGATCGAGGAACTCGTGCTGCAGAACGACCGGCTTTCGGGGCAGTACCAGATCGTCGTGAGCCGCGACGGCCTCCTCGACGAGGTCGAGGTCCGCTGCGAACTGCGGCAGGAAGCCGGCGGCGCGGCCGAGATCGCGCGCCAGCTGGAGCACCACATCAAGTCGATGATCGGGATCAGCGCCCGCGTCGTCGTCGGCGCGCCCGACAGCATCGAGAGGACGCTCGTCGGCAAGGCGCGCCGCGTCGTCGACAGGCGGCCGCGCTGACGGCGCGCCCGCCGGTGGCAGGAAGCGGCAGGAGAGCACGCGGCGAAGGAGGCCGCCACGCATGGATCTGGAAGCAAAACGTCCGGCGACGCCCGCGGGCCCGGCCCCGGAACGCGCGGCGGAGCTGCAGCGTCGCTTCGACGAGCGGATCGACGCCGGCGACTTCATCGAGGCCAAGGATTGGATGCCGGACGACTATCGCCGGACGCTGGTGCGGCAGATCAGCCAGCACGCGCATTCCGAGATCGTCGGCATGCTGCCGGAAGGCAACTGGATCACCCGCGCCCCGACGCTGAAGCGCAAGGCGATCCTGCTCGCCAAGGTGCAGGACGAGGGCGGCCACGGCCTCTACCTGTACGCCGCCGCCGAGACGCTCGGCGTCAGCCGCGACGAGATGCTCGCGGCGCTGCATGCGGGCCGGGCGAAGTACAGCTCGATCTTCAACTATCCGACGCTGACGTGGGCCGACGTCGGCGTGATCGGCTGGCTCGTCGACGGCGCCGCGATCATGAACCAGGTCCCGATCTGCCGCTGCTCGTTCGCCCCGTACGCCCGCGCGATGATCCGCATCTGCCGCGAGGAAAGCTTCCACCAGCGCCAGGGGTTCGATTCGCTGCTCACGATGATGCGCGACGGCACCGAGGCGCAGCGCGCGATGGTCCAGGACGCCGTGGACCGCTGGTGGTGGCCGTCGATCATGATGTTCGGCCCTCCCGACGAGCACTCGCCCAACTCGGCGCAGAGCATGCGCTGGGGCATCAAGCGGGTCTCGAACGACGAGCTGCGCGCGCGCTTCATCGACGCGACCGTCGAGCAGGCCAAGGTGCTCGGCGTGACGCTGCCCGATCCGCTGCTGGCGTGGAACGAGGCGCGCGGGCACTACGACCACGGTCCGATCGATTGGGCGGAGTTCAAGCGCGTGGTCGCCGGCGATGGGCCGTGCAACCGCGAGCGCCTCGCCGCCCGAGTCAAGGCCTGGGAGGACGGCGCGTGGGTTCGCGAAGCGGCGCTGGCGCACGCGCGCAAGCGCGAGACCGCGGAGCCCACGCCATGACGAACGACGCGACGACGGCGCCGCAACCGGCTGCCGGCGAATGGCCTCTCTGGGAGGTCTTCGTCCGCAGCCGCGCCGGCCTCGACCACAAGCACTGCGGCAGCCTCCATGCCGCCGACGCCCGGATGGCGATCCAGATGGCGCGCGACGTCTATACGCGGCGCCAGGAGGGCAGCAGCGTCTGGGTCGTGCGATCCGACCAGATCGTCGCCAGCGATCCCGGCGACAAGGAGGCGTACTTCGATCCGATGGAAGACAAGGTCTACCGGCACCCGACGTTCTACCGCCTCCCCGACGCGGTCGACCACATGTAGCGGGCCACGGGAGCGGCGACGATGCAAGCCTCGATCCGGCCGAGCGGCCGCCCCGACGTCCGCTACCTGCTGCGGCTCGGCGATACCTGCCTGATCCTCGCGCAGCGCCTGTCCGAGTGGTGCGGCCACGCGCCGGTCCTCGAGGAGGACATCGCGCTCGCGAACATGGCGCTCGACCTGATCGGGCAGGCGCGCGGCGTGCTGTCGCGCGCCGCGGCGCTCGACGGCCAGGGCTTCGACGAGGACGGGCTGGCTTTCCTGCGCGACGAGCACGACTACCTGAACCCGACGATCGTCGAACTGCCCAACGGCGTGGACGGCCGCGAGCGCCCCGGCGACTTCGCGTTCACGGTCGTGCGCAATGCGCTCGTCTCGACCTGGATGAAGGCGTGGTGGGAACGGTTGCGGGCTTCGCGCGACGCCGAACTCGCCGCGATCGCCGGCAAGGCGGCCAAGGAGGTGCGCTACCACCAGCAGCATGCGGCGGACTGGGTCGTCCGCCTCGGCGACGGCACGACCGGGTCGCGTGACCGTTGCGTCGCGGCGCTGAGGCGCCTGTGGCCCTACACCGCGGAACTGTTCGAGGACGATGCGGTGGACGAGGCCGCGCGCGCCGCCGGCCTCGGCCCGGTCGCCTCGGAACTGCAGGCACCATGGCGGGCCGACGTCGACGCGATCCTGCGCGAGGCGACGCTCGAGGCCCCGGCGCCGTCGGCGTTTCGCAGCGGCGGCCGCGCCGGCCGCCACTCGGAACACATGGGGTACGTCCTCGCGGAGATGCAGGTCCTGCAGCGCGCGTACCCGGGGGGCGCGTGGTGACGGCGAGCGACCGCGTCGAGCGGGCCTGGGGCGTGCTGGCCGGCGTACCGGATCCGGAGGTGCCGGTGGTCTCGGTGCGCGACCTCGGGATCGTGCGCGACGTCGAGGACGACGGCGGCGGCCTGCGCGTCGTGCTGACGCCGACGTATTCCGGCTGCCCCGCCACCGAGTTCATCGCGCAAGCGGTCGCCGCGGCGCTCGAAGGCGCCGGGCTCGGCCCGGCGCGCATCGAGATGCGACGCTCGCCGGCGTGGACGACCGACTGGATCAGCGCCGCGGGCCGCGAGAAGCTGCGTGCCCATGGCATCGCCCCGCCGGGCCCGGCGCCGGGCCCGGCGCCGCTGCGTTTCGTCGCGAACCGGCGCGAAGACGTCGTGCCCTGCCCGCGCTGCGGCAGCCGGCAGACCGAGCGGATCTCCGCGTTCGGCTCGACCGCCTGCAAGGCGCTGCTTCGCTGCCGCGCCTGCGGCGAGCCCTTCGAGCACTTCAAGCCCCTCTGAACAGGCCCTAGCCCCCTCGACCATGAATGCGCTGTTCAACGACCTGCGCGTGCGCCGCATCGAGCCGGACGCGGGCGAGGAAGCCGTGATCGTCACGTTCGAGGTGCCCGCGCCGCTGCGCGAGGCCTACGGTTTCACGCAGGGCCAGTACCTGACGCTGCGCAAGCTCATCGACGGCCAGGAACTGCGCCGCTCCTATTCGATCTGCGCCGGCGTCGACGACGGCGAGCTGCGCGTCGGCGTCCGCCGCGTGAAGGGCGGCGTCTTTTCCAGCTGGATCTGCGAGAAGCTGCGTCCGGGCGACGCGATCAGCGTGATGGTGCCGCAGGGACGATTCTTCGTGCCGATCGAGCCGCGATCGCGCCGCCATCACGTCGGCGTCGCGGGCGGCAGCGGCATCACGCCGATCCTGTCGATCATGAAGACGGTGCTGGCGCGCGAGCCGCTGTCGCGCTTCACGCTCGTCTACGGCAACCGCCGCCTCGGCTCGACGATGTTCAAGGAGGAGCTGGAGGACATCAAGAACCGCTACATGAGCCGCCTCGTGCTCCACCACGTCTTCTCCGACGAGCAGACCGACGCGCCGTTGAACCAGGGCGTCGTCGATCGCCGCAAGGTCGCGGATTTCCTCGCCACCGTGCTGGCGCCGGCCGCCATCGACCATGCCTACGTCTGCGGCCCGTTCCAGATGAACGACGAGGTGCAGGCCGCGCTGCTCGACGCGGGCGTCCCCGCGGAACGCATCCACGTCGAGCGGTTCGGGATCGCGACGCCCGCGCAGCAGCCGGTCGGCGCCGTGATCCACGAGGCGCGGCCCGACGACCCGGAGGTCGCCCGCGTCGCCGTGATACGCGACGGCCTGCGGCGCGAGATCGAGTTCCGTCGCGACCAGCCCAGCATCCTGGACTGCGCATCGGCCGCCGGGCTCGAGGTGCCGTTCTCCTGCACGTCCGGCGTCTGCGGCACGTGCCGCGCCAAGGTCCTCGAAGGCGAGGTCCGGATGGAACGCAACTTCGCCCTCGATGCGCGCGAAGTCGCGGCCGGCTTCGTCCTCGCGTGCCAGGCGCATCCGGTGACCACGCGCGTCGTGCTGTCGTTCGACGAGCGCTAGCCGTCCACGCGATGGCGCGGGGAAGGGCACCCGGCTACGAGGACCAGCGCGTCCTGATCCTGGATCGCGCCGCGCTCCTGTTCGCGCGCAAAGGCTATGTCGCGACGTCGATGAACGAGGTCGCGGAGGCCTGCGGGTTGTCGAAGGCGACCCTCTACCACTACTTTCGCGACAAGCGCAGCCTGCTGTTCCATATCACGCACGACAACGTCGCGCGGCTGCGCGCGATCGTCGCCGAGGTCGCCGCGCGGGAGCTGGCGCCGGAGGCATGCCTGCGGGAACTCGTCCGCAGGCTGGTCGCGGCCTACGCCGGCGCGCAGGCCGCGCACCGCGTGCTGACCGAGGACGTCCGCTTCCTGCCGCCGCCCGAGCGCGAGCGCGTGCTGCAGACCGAACGCGAGATCGTCGCCGGGATTGCGCGCGCGGTGGCCGGCGTCAGGCCGGACCTCGGTACGATGGCACTCGGCAAGCCGCTCGCGATGCTCCTCTTCGGGATGATCAACTGGATGTTCACCTGGATGCGGCCCGACGGCGTACTCGACTACGATGCGATCGCGCCGGTCGTGGCCGACCTTTTCGTCGGCGGGCTTCACGCCGTGCGCCCGCCGCCCGCGCGGGCGGCGCCGCGCGGCGGGCGGCGCGCGACCGGCAGCGCCGCGACCGGAAACATGGCGCCCTCGAAACAAGCACTCGGAGACAAACGATGACACTGAAGAACCTCCTCGTCCTGGCGGCCTGCGCGGCGGCCATGACGGCGGCGCTCGCCGACGTCAAGGTCGGGATCACGATCTCGGCGACCGGCCCGGCCGCGTCGCTTGGCATCCCGGAGAAGAACACCGTGGCGCTGCTCCCGTCGACGATCGGCGGCGAGAAGATCGACTACGTCGTGCTCGACGACGCCAGCGATACGACGCAGGCCGTCGTCAACACGCGCAAGCTCATCACGGAGGACAAGGTCGACGTCGTCGTCGGGTCGACGATCACGCCCAACTCGCTGGCGATGATCGACGTCGTCGCGGAGGCCCAGGTGCCGATGATCACGCTCGCGGCGTCGGCGCGCATCGTCGAACCGATGGACGCCAAGCGCCGCTGGGTGTTCAAGACGCCGCAGAACGACATCATGATGTCGCTCGCGATCGCGGCCCACATGGCCGACCACGGCGTGAAGACGGTCGCCTACATCGGCTTCTCCGATGCCTACGGCGAGGGCTGGTACGACGTGTTCTCGAAGGCGGCGGACCTGAAGAAGCTGCAGATGGTCGGCAACGAACGCTACTCGCGCAGCGACAGCTCCGTCACCGGCCAGGTCCTCAAGATCATGTCGGCGCACCCGGACGCCGTGCTGATCGGCGGTTCCGGGACCCCGGCCGCGCTGCCGCAGAAGACCCTCAAGGAGCGCGGCTACACCGGGCGCATCTACCAGACGCACGGCGTCGCGAACGCCGATTTCCTGCGCGTCGGCGGCAAGGACGTCGAGGGCACGTTCCTGCCCGCGGGCCCGGTGCTCGTCGCCGAGCAGTTGCCGGCGGACTATCCGGTGCGCAAGAGCGCGCTGGAGTACATCGCGCGCTACGAGGCCGCGCAGGGCAAGGGCACCGTCTCGACGTTCGGCGCGCACTGCTGGGACGCGGGGCTGCTCCTATCGGCCGCCGTGCCGGCGGCGCTGAAGAAGGCGAAGCCCGGCACGCCGGAGTTCCGCGCTGCGCTGCGCGACGCGCTCGAGCAGGTCCACGGCCTGGCGGGTGCGCACGGGATCTTCTCGATGTCGCCGGCCGACCACCTGGGGCTCGACCAGCGGGCGCGCGTGATGGTGAAGATCGAGAACGGCGCCTGGAAGTACCAGCCGTGAAGCGCGATCGGGGGATGCAGCGCGACGTGACGCCGGCGAAGCCCGCCGCGCCGGGCGCCGGATGCCTTCCGGGCGGTCCTTGGCCGGGCCGGCGCCGCCTTCTTGCCGCGGCCGGCGCCGGCGCGCTCGCGGCGCCGTGGCGCCGCGTCGCCGCGCAGCAGGAGGCGGAGTTCGCGTACAAGTTCGCCAACAACCTGCCGCTGACGCATCCGCTGAACGTTCGCGCGAAGGAGATGGCGGAGGCCATCCGCGCCGACACGAAGGGCCGTGTCGACCTGCAGATCTTTCCCAGCAGCCAGCTCGGCTCCGATACCGACGTGCTGGCCCAGGTGCGGTCCGGCGGCGTCGAGTTCTTCACGCTGTCGGGGTTGATCCTGGCGACGCTCGTCCCGGCGGCATCGATCAACGGGATCGGCTTCGCCTTCCGCGACTACGACACGGTGTGGAAGGCGATCGACGGCGAACTCGGCGCGTTCATCCGTGCGCAGATCGCCAAGGCGAACCTGGTCGTGATGGATCGCATCTGGGACAACGGATTCCGCCACGTCACGTCGTCGACGAAGCCGATCGCGACACCGGACGACCTCAAGGGCTTCAAGATCCGCGTGCCGGTGTCGCCGCTGTGGACGTCGATGTTCAAGGCGTTCGATGCCGCGCCGACATCGATCAACTTCGCCGAGGTCTATTCCGCGCTGCAGACGCATCTGGTGGACGGCGAGGAGAATCCGCTGGCGGTGATCGCGACGGCGAAGCTCTACGAGGTGCAGAAATACTGCTCGCTCACGAACCACATGTGGGACGGCTTCTGGTTCCTCGGCAATCGCAAGGCCTGGGAGCGCCTGCCGCCGGATCTCAGGGCCATCGTCGCGCACCATGTCGACGCCGCCGCGCTGAAGCAGCGCCAGGACGTCGCGCAGCTCAATGCATCGCTGCAGCAGGACCTCGCCGCCAAGGGTCTCGTCTTCAACCAGCCGAAGACCGATGCGTTTCGCGACCGTCTGCGCCAGTCCGGCTTCTACGCGGAATGGAAGGCGAAGTACGGCGACGAGGCCTGGGCGCTGCTGGAGCGGTCGGCCGGCAGGCTGGCATGACGGTGTCGGACGGCGCCGCCGCCGGGGGGTCGCGGATGTTCAGGAAGATCCTCATTGCGAACCGCGGCGAGATCGCCTGCCGCGTCATCCGGACCGCGCGCCGGCTCGGCATCGCGACGGTCGCCGTCTACTCCGAGGCGGACGCCAACGCGCGGCACGTCCGCGTCGCCGACGAGGCGATCGCGATCGGCCCGGCCGCGGCGCGCGAGTCGTATCTCGATGCGGCGCGGATCCTCGACGCGGCGCACCGCGCCGGGGCCGAGGCGATCCACCCGGGCTACGGGTTCCTGTCGGAGAACGCGGCGTTCGCCTCGGCCTGCGAGCGCGGCGGCATCGTCTTCATCGGGCCGCCGGTGGCGGCCATCGAGGCGATGGGGTCGAAGTCCGCCGCCAAGGCGCTGATGGAGCGTGCCGCGGTGCCGCTGACACCCGGCTACCACGGCGCCGAGCAGGATCCCGCCTTCCTCGCCGACCAGGCACGGCGGATCGGCTATCCGGTTCTGATCAAGGCGAGCGCCGGCGGCGGCGGCAAGGGGATGCGGCGGGTCGACGACGAACGCGACTTTGCCGCCGCGCTCGCGTCGTGCCGGCGCGAGGCGGCCGGTGCATTCGGCGACGACCGGGTTCTGGTCGAGAAGTACGTGCTGCGGCCGCGCCACATCGAGATCCAGGTCTTCGGCGACCGCCACGGCCGCTGCATCCATCTGTTCGAGCGCGACTGCTCGGTGCAGCGGCGACACCAGAAGGTGATCGAGGAGGCGCCGGCGCCCGGCATGACGGCGGCGCGGCGCGCCGCGATGGGCCAGGCGGCGGTCGACGCCGCACGCGCGGTCGGCTATGTCGGCGCCGGAACGGTCGAGTTCATCGTCGACCCGGATGGCGCGTTCTACTTCATGGAAATGAACACGCGGCTGCAGGTCGAGCATCCGGTCACCGAGATGATCACCGGCCTCGACCTCGTCGAATGGCAGCTGCGCGTGGCGGCCGGCGAACCGCTGCCGCTGGCGCAGGAGCAGCTCGCGATCGACGGCCACGCGATCGAGGCCCGGATCTACGCGGAAGACCCGGATCGCGGTTTCCTGCCGTCGACGGGCCGGCTCGTCCACCTCGCGACGCCGGCGCCCGACGCGCACGTGCGCATCGACAGCGGCGTCGAGCAGGGCGATGAGATCACGCCGTACTACGACCCGATGATCGCGAAGCTGGTCGTCTGGGGCTCTGACCGGCGCCAGGCGCTGGCGCGGATGCGCCAGGCGCTGGCGCGCTATCGCATCGTCGGCGTCGCGAACAACGTCGATTTCCTCGCCCGGCTGTGCGCGGCCCCGTCGTTCGCCAGCGGCGACCTCGATACCGCGCTGATCGAGCGCGAACGCGAGCTGCTGTTTCCGGCGACCACGGAGGTTCCGGACGACGTCTGGCGGCTGGCGGCGCTCGCGGAAGTGCTCGAGGAACAGGCGCGCGCCGACCGCGGTGCGCTCGGCGCCGCGGACCGGCAGTCGCCGTGGCGGGCGCGGGACGGCTGGCGATTGAACGGGCGGGCGCAGCGCCTGCTGACGCTGCGGGACGGCGAGCAGTCGCGCACCGTGGCGATCGAGTCCGTGGGCGACGCCTATCGCATGGCACTCGACACGGCACCCGGCGGCGGCATGGCGCCGGCCGTCAGCGTTCGCGGGTCGATCGCCGAAGGCGACCTGCAGGCCGAGGTCGGCGAGCGTCGCCTGCGGGCGGCGGTCGTCGCGGCCGGCGAACGGCGGCACGTGTTCTTCGCCGGGCGCTCGTGGCCGCTCGCGCGGGTCGATACGCTGCACGTCGGCGGCGCGGGCGACGATGCGCACGGCGGCCTGCGGGCGCCGATGCCTGGAAAAGTCATCGCGCTCCTCGCGCGGCCGGGCACCGTCGTCGACAAGGGGGCGCCGCTGCTCGTCCTCGAGGCGATGAAGATGGAGCATACGATCAGCGCACCGCGCCGCGGGCTCCTGAAGGCGTTCCGCTACGGCCCCGGCGAGCAGGTCGCCGACGGCGCGGAACTCGTCGATTTCGAGGGGACCGAAGGGTGAGCGACGCCGTCCGCGTCGTCGAGGTCGGGCCGCGCGACGGCCTGCAGAACGAGCCCGGCAGCATCGCGACCGCCACGAAGCTCGAACTGATCGACCGCCTTGCCGCGACCGGCCTGCGCGAGATCGAGGCGACGGCGTTCGTCTCGCCGAAGTGGGTCCCGCAGATGGCCGATCACTCGCGGCTGATGCGGCGGCTGCCGCGGCGGCCCGGCGTGCGTTATCCGGTGCTGGTCCCGAACCTGCGCGGCTACGATGCCGCCGTCTCCGCGGGAGCCACCGAGGTGGCGGTCTTCGCCGCGGCCTCGGAGGCGTTTTCCCGCCGCAACATCAACTGTTCGATCGACGAATCGATCGACCGCTTCGCACCGGTCTTCGAGGCCGCGGCGCGGCAGGGCGTTCGCGTCCGCGGGCACATCTCATGCGTCGTCGCCTGCCCTTACGAGGGTGCGGTCGCGCCGCAGCGCGTCGCGCAGGTCGCTTCACGTCTCCACGAGATGGGCAGCTGCGAGATCACGCTCGGCGACACGATCGGCGTCGCGACGCCGCTGCCGCTGCTGAGGATGCTGGAGGCGGTCGCCGCCCGCGTGCCGATCGAGCGCCTGACGGGGCACTATCACGACACCTGGGGGATGGCCGCGGCCAACGTCTACGCCTCCTACGAGTTCGGGATCAGGTCGTTCGACGCGTCGGTGGCGGGGCTGGGCGGCTGTCCCTATGCGAAAGGCGCCACCGGCAACGTCGCGACCGAGGACCTCGTCTACCTGTTCGACGGCCTCGGGGTCTCGACCGGCGTCGAACTGGCCGCGCTCGTCGAGGTTGCGGCGTGGATCTGCGCACGGCTCGGCCGGGCGCCCGCGTCGCGCGTCGCCCGGGCGTGGCTCGCGCGCGGCGGCGCGGCGACGGTCAAGCCCGGCGGAACGTGACGACCAGGACGTCGCGGCATCCGGGACGCGCCGGATCCAGCGGGCGCACCGCCGTCACGCCGTGGTACACGCGCCCGTCGTCGACGAACGCCGCGTCGAGCGGCTCGGACAGCGTGAAGCTGCCGATTTCGCGGCGCTGCAGGTCGTGGATTGTCGTCACGCCTTCGGCGATATTCGCGCGGGCGACAAGGACGACGATGACGAAATCGACGCCGTCGCGATGCAGGCCTTCCGGCGTCGGCTGTCCCGGCGCGTCGGCGCGCGCCTCGATGCGGAACTGGTGGCATTCCGCGTGCCACGTCGACGGCCGCAGCGCGGGCGGCATGACGTCGCCGAACAGCGCAGCGGACCGCTCCATGATCGAGCGCAGCAGCGGGTGGTCGGCGATCGCGTCGGCGATCGGCATGAACCAGCGCTCGACGCCGCCGTTCAGCGGGTTGTAGTCGCGGCTCTGGTAGTGCGGCTGGTGCGGCTTGCGCTCGATCGACGGCGCGACGCCCGGCGCGGGTGCGGCGACGGAGAACGTCGCGAAGCGGCGCCGACGGTAGCGGCCTCCGTCGGCCATGTACGTGTCGACGCCCAGATCGTTCCAGCTGGCGGCGAAGGTTGCCCAGCCGGAGACGGCCGCGGCCGGCAGCAGCGCAGCGAACGCTCGGCCGTGCAGCCGCGCGAAGCCGCGCTCGCGGATGGCCGTGGCGAGCGCATCGGTCGCGCCGCCGGCAATGCCGGGATCCACGTCGTGGGTACTCATCGCCCCTATTTTGCCTGTCGACGGGATACCTCTATAGTCGCCCTGCGATTCGATCCAGGGGGATACGCCAAATGAGCCATCGCTACCACGTCCGGCCGCCGTCATCCGCGGGCAGGCTGCTCGTCATGGCCGTGCTCGCCGCCGCGACGCACGCCGTGACCGCGCGAGCGGCGGATGCGCCGCCGCTCGCCGAACATCCGATCGTCGCCGCCGTCGCGCGCGGTGACTGCCCGGCGGCCGTCGAACTCCTCAACCGCGACAGCGAGGCCAACGACCCGCAGGCCATATTCCTGGCCGGCCGGATGCTCGACGAAGGCATCTGCGTGAAGCAGGATCACGACGCCGCGACGCGCTTCTTCTCGCGCAGCGCGGAGCTCGGGGACAACGAGGCCAAGCTCGAGCTCGCGGCCAAGTTCGGGCTCGGCCAGGGCACCGAACAGGATTACGCGAAGGCCGGGGCGATCTGCCATGCGGCCGGGATCGACCCGGAAGGCAAGGTCTCGCCGTATGCGCTGGGTTACGCCTGCACGGTGCGTTCGATCGCGGCTCGGCTGGCGCGCGATTCGATGCCGCCGAACGCGATACGCCCCGGCGCTTCGGGCATCGCGCAGGTCGAGTTCCGCACCGCGTCCTCGACGCTTCGCGTCCGCAGCGCGCCGCGGCTGGCCGTCGAATCGGATGCGCCGACCGGCTCGATGATCCGCCGCGGACGCGGCGACTCGACGCATGCGATCGAGGAGGCCTGGTCCGGGGCGCTGGCATCGGTTCCCAAGCCGGAGGCCGCGCGCCTCGACGACCAGCCGGTTGCGTTGCCGCTGGATGTCGGCCCGATGCTCGTGGTCGGCGCGGCGAATGCGCCCAAGGACGACTCCGTGGAGCTGCTGCGGGCGATGATGCGGGGGACGATGTCGGTCGGCAAGAGCAGCGGCGCCGCCAACTGACGCCGCGACGGCGACCGATCGACACGCCGGCGCGGTCCCTGCAGCGCGCATGTACGCCGCCACGATCGGGCTGCAGCGCTACGGGTTCGCGGACCTGAAGCAACTCCTCGCGCAGGCGTCGCCGCTGCGCAGCGGCGACGTGCTCGCGGGCGTCGCGGCACCCAGCGGCGAGGCCCGCGTCGCCGCGCAGATCGCGCTCGCCGACGTGCCGCTGGTGCGCCTCCTGCAGGAACCGGTCGTGCCGTACGAGGACGACGAGGTGACACGTCTCATCGTCGATGCGCACGATGCCGCCGCCTTTGCGCCCGTCGCGCACCTCACCGTCGGTGGCCTGCGCGACTACCTGCTGTCGGAGGGCGCCACGGCGGAGAGCCTCGCGGCGCTTGCGCCGGGACTGACGCCGGAAATGGTCGCCGCGGTCGCGAAGCTCTGCCGGCTGCAGGATCTCGTCGTCGTCGCGCGCAAGTGCAGCGTCGTGACGCGATTCCGCTCGACGATCGGGCTGCCGGGGCGCCTTTCGACGCGACTGCAGCCGAACCACCCGGGCGACGACCCGCGCGGCATCGCGGCAAGCATCCTGGACGGCCTGCTCCTCGGTTCCGGCGATGCGACGATCGGCGTCAATCCGGCGGGCGACAGCCCGGAGCGCATCCGCGCGCTGCTGCATGTCCTGGACGAGATCCGCGAGCGCCTCGATATCCCGACGCAGAGCTGCGTGCTCGCGCACGTCACGACGACGCTCGACCTGATCCGGCTCGGCGCGCCGGTCGACCTCGTGTTCCAGTCGATCGCCGGCACCGAAGCGGCGAACCGCGCCTTCGGCATCGACCTCGCGCTTCTCGACGAGGCGCACGCCGCCGCGAGCGCGCTGCGGCGCGGGACGGTCGGCGACAACGTGATGTACTTCGAGACCGGCCAGGGCAGCGCGCTGTCGGCCAATGCGCACCACGGCGCGGACCAGCAGACGCTCGAGGCCCGGGCCTATGCGGTCGCGAGGCGGTATCGTCCGCTGCTCGTCAACACGGTGGTCGGCTTCATCGGACCGGAATACCTCTACGACGGCAAGCAGATCATCCGCGCCGGTCTCGAGGATCACTTCTGCGGCAAGCTGCTCGGCCTGCCGATGGGCTGCGACGCCTGCTACACGAACCATGCGGAAGCCGACCAGGACGACATCGACGCGCTGCTCGCGCTGCTCGTCGCCGCCGGCGTCAACTACGTGATGGGCGTGCCGGGCGCCGACGACGTGATGCTCGGCTACCAGAGCACGTCGTTCCACGATGCGCTGGCGATGCGGCAGCTCTTCGGGTGCCGCGCCGCGCCCGAGTTCGATGCCTGGCTGCAGCGCGTCGGCGTGCTCGGTCCCGACGGCCGCCTGCGATCCGATCGGACGCCCCATGCGCTGCCGGCGCCGTGGCGCGACGTCCTGATCCGGGGCGAATGATCGACGTCCCGATCGTGCCGGCCGCCGATGCGGCGTGGCAGGGCCTCCGGGCGCTGACGCCGGCGCGCATCGGCCTGCCGCGTAGCGGCGCAGCCCTGGCGACGACCGCCGTGCTGGACCTCAGGCTGGCGCACGCCCGGGCGCGTGACGCCGTACATGACGCACTCGACGGCGAAGCGATGGCGCGACAGCTGCAGGCGCTCGGACTCGAGACGCTGTGCATCCGCAGCCGGGCTGCGGACCGGCGGACGTACCTGATGCGTCCGGACGCGGGACGACAGCCTGACGCCGATGCGGCAGCACAACTCGCGCGCCATCGCGGCCGCTACGATCTCGCGATCGTCGTGGCCGACGGCCTGTCGGCGCGCGCCGTGCACGCGCACGCGTCGGCGCTGGTGCGTGACGTGCTGCCGCCATTGCGCGACGCCGGCTGGCGCGTCGCGCCCGCGGTCGTCGTTCGCCACGGTCGCGTCGCGATCGGCGACGCGATCGCCGCGAGCCTCGGAGCCGACGCGGTGGCGGTCCTCGTCGGCGAGCGCCCCGGGCTGTCCGCCGCGGACAGCCTCGGCGTGTACCTGACATGGCGACCGGACGCGCGGACGACCGATGCTTCGCGCAACTGCATTTCGAACGTCCGGCCCGCCGGCCTTTCCTGCGCGGCGGCCGCGCTGAAGCTCGTGCACCTGCTGCGCGCAATGCGCGCCCGCGGCATGTCCGGCGTCGCGCTGAAGGACGAATCCGAAGCGGCCCGGCCGCTGCCGGACGAAGAGCGGGCGTGACGGCGCGCCGCGCGCGGCCTTCCTGATGCTGCGCATCGTCGCCGCCCATCGCGTCGAGACGCTCGTCGAGCGCCTGCTGCAGGCGCTCGACGAGCCGCCGGCTTCGCCGTTCGATGCCGAGCACGTCATCGTGCCGAGCGCCGCGATGCGCCGCTACCTGGCACTGCGGATCGCCGGGCACCGCGGCATCTGCGCCAACGTCCGCTTCTCGTACCTCGCCCACTGGCTTTGGGAGCGGATTCGCGCCTTCGTCCCGGCGGTGCCCGAGGAGTCGCCGTTCGCCGCGGAAGTGATCGTCTGGCGGATCCTGCCGCTGCTGCAGGACCGCGCGTTCGTCGCCCCGCACCCGCGGCTCGCAGGCTATGTCGGCGACGCCGACCCGCAGATGCTGCACGAACTGTCCTGCCGCATCGCGCAGCTCTTCGAGCAGTACGTCACGTACCGCCCGGAGTGGCTCGCGGCCTGGGCGGCGGGCCGGTCCGCCGGGCTGCCGGTCGACGGCGCCGACACCGCGGTGCTTGAGGACGAGGCCTGGCAGGCCGCGCTGTGGCGGCGGCTGCGCGACGGGCTCGGACGCCGGGTCGGCGACCCGATCGCGGAGTTCTTCCACGCCGTCGAGACGGACGCGCCGGGGGAGCCGGCCGGCACGCGGCTGCCGCGCCGCGCGCAGGTCTTCTGCCTGCCGTCGATGCCGCCGCTGTACATCCGGATGCTGCATCGACTGGGCCGCTGGATGGACCTCGATCTTCTCGTCCTCAACCCCTGCCGCGAGTACTGGTTCGAGATCGTCGATCGGCGGACCTTGAGCTGGCTACGCGTGCGCGATGCCGCCTCGCACCACGAGGTGGGCAATCGCCTGCTCGCGGCGTGCGGCAAGCAGACGCAGGCGCACCTCGACCTGCTCCTCACCGAGATCGCGGATGCCGTGATCGACGACGCGGGGTTCGACGCCAGCGGCTCGGCGACGCTGCTCGGACGCGTCCAGGATGCGATCCTGGAGCTGCGCGAGATCGATCCGCGTTCCGTCGGCACCGCGGCCGACGGCGTCCTCGACCGCAGCATCGAGGTGCATTCCTGCCATTCGCTGGCGCGCGAGGTCGAGGTGCTGCACGATCAGCTGCTGGCGATCTTCGCTGCCGCCGATCGGCCGCGCGCCGACGAGGTCCTCGTCGTGACGCCGGACCTGGAGCGCGCGGCGCCGCTCGTCGACGCCGTCTTCGGCAACGCGCCGCGCGAGCGCTTCATTCCGTATGCGATCAGCGGGCGCGCCCGCAGCGCGGCGAACGCGCCGTCGCGCGTCCTGCTCGCGCTGCTGCGGCTGGCGCGATCGCGCTTCACGGCCAATGAGGTCTTCGACCTGCTGCAGCAGCCCGCGGTCGCGCGCCGGTTCGACCTCGACGGCGACGCGCTCGCGGCGATCCACCGCTGGATCCGGAAGGCCTCGATCCACTGGGGACTGGACCCGGCGCAGCGCGAAGAGCTCGACCTCGCGGCGGCGGGGCGCGTCGATTTCGCCACCGGCATCGACCGGCTCCTGCTCGGGTATGCGCTTGCCGATTCCGTCACGGAGCCGTGGGGGGAACGATGGCCTGCGGGCGGTGCCGAGGGCTCCGAGGCCCTCGCGCTCGGGGCTTTCGCGCGCTTCGTCGACGAACTCGCCCGCGCGCGCGAACGGCTCGCGCAGCCGCTCGCGGCGCGCGCCTGGATCGCGCAGCTCGTCGGCCTGCTCGACGCATTCGTGGCGCCGCACGGCGACGACGGCGTCGACGAGCTGCGCGAGACGCGCGCGGCGATCGGCGAACTCGAACGCCACCTGGCGCGCGCCGGCTTCGACGGCGAGCTGACGCTCGACGTCGTGCGTGCCGCGCTGCAGTCGCTGCTCGACGATCCGGGCCGCGGCGGCATGCCGACCGGGGTCGTCACGTTCACGTCGATGGCGAGCCTGCGCAACCTCCCGTACGCGGTCGTCTGCGTGATCGGACTGGACGACGGCGCGTTCCCGGCCCCGGGCCGGTCGGCCGAGTTCGATCTGATCGCGGCCTGCCCGCGGCGCGGCGATCGCCAGCGTCGAACCGACGAGCGCAACCTGTTCCTCGACCTGCTGCTGGCCGCGCGCCAACGGTTCCATGTCAGCTACAGCGGCCGCAGCGCGCGCGACAACGCGCCGCTGCCGCCGTCCGTGCTGGTGTCCGAACTGCTGGAGTTCGTCGGCGTGGCGCTGGCGCCGGGCATCGACGGCGCCGGTTCGAATCCGCGCGATGCCGCGCGCCGGCAACTCGTCGTGGAGCATCCGCTCCAGGCCTTCTCGCCGTCGGCTTTCAGCGACGAGACGGACCCGCGCCGGCGCAGCTACAACGCGGAGTACTGCGCGGCGATCGGCAACGGGCTCGCGCGCCGCCTGACGATACCTCTCGGGGCGAACGCCGAGGCGCCGGGACCGAGCGGCACCGAGGAGGCTGACGCGGAAACGGAGGACCAGGAGCGCGCGTCGCTGCAGGCGCCATGGCAGCGGCCACCGTTCTTCGAGGCGGCACTCGCCGATCCGGGGGCGCACTGGCGCGACGTCGACCTCGGCGACCTCGCACGCTTCTTCCGCAATCCGTGCCGCTACCTGTTGCGCGAGCGGCTCGGCATCGATCTCGGGCGCGACGCGGAACCCCTCTCGGACGACGAGCCCTTCCTGCCGCGGCGCGCCGGGAGGGCGGCGATGGCCGAACGCCTGTTGCCACACCTCCTCGACGGCTGCGACGACGCGCGCCTCGCGGCGCTGGCCCGCTGCCGCGACGAATATCCCGCCGGCCCGCTCGGGGAGCTCGCGCGAACGCGCGAGCTCCGATTGCTGCGCCGATTCGCGGCATCGCTGGCGCGGTTGCAGGAGCCGGCGTGCCGGCCGCCGTGGCACGGCGAGGTGACCCTCGACCTCGATGGCGAGGCGTGGCGGCTGGCGGCATCCTTCGCGGACCTCCGGGCCGGCGGGCTCGTGCGGCACCGCTACGACGACGTCCGGCCCGCCGACTACCTCGAAGGATGGATCGCGCACCTGTTCCTCTGTGTCACGCGGCCCGACGGCGTCGAGCCGGTCACGCGATGGCTGGCGCGGGACGGTGGCTATCGGCTCGGGGAGGTCGGCGACGCGCGCGCGCGGCTCGAGGGGTTGGTCCGGCTGTACCGCGCCGGGCTCGCGCGGCCGCTGCATTTCTTCCCGAAGGCGGCGTGGCACTACGTCGCGGGCGGACGCAGCGTCCCGCAGGCCCGCAGGGCCTGGGAGGCGTCCCCGCACCAACCGCATGCGGAATCCGCCGATCCGTCGGTGCGCCTCGCGCTGCGGGGCGTGATCGACCCCCTCGACCGCGAATTCGAGGAACTCGCCGAAATCGTCTTCGGCCCGCTCGCGGCGGCACTGCAGGACCTCGATCCGGAGCATGGCGCACGCGAAGACGGATTGCGCATGAACGGGGGAGCCGCGTCGTGACGGTCCGCGCTGCGGAATTCGATGCGATCCGGTGCAGCCTCGAGGGCACGCACCTCGTCGAGGCCTCGGCCGGCACCGGCAAGACCTGGAGCATCTGCACGCTCGTGCTGAGGCTGATCGTCGAGCGGGGCCTGCGGATCGAGCAGATCCTCGTCGTGACGTTCACCCGCGCCGCGGCGGGCGACCTGCGCGCGCGCATCCGTGCGCGCCTCGACGACGCGCTGCAATTCCTCGACGGCGTGGCGCCGGCCGACGAGGTGCAGGCCGCACTCCTCGAGCAGGTCGTCGCCCGCGGCGCCGCGGACCGCGAGCTGCTGCGGCGCCGCCTCGACCTCGCGCTGCAATCCTTCGACCAGGCGGCCATCTTCACGATCCACGGGTTCTGCCAGCGCGCCCTGGCCGACGCGCCGTTCGCGGCCCACCTGCCGCTCGCCTTCGAGGTCGTTGCCGAGGACGACGAGCTCGTGCGGCAGGCGGCCCAGGACTTCTGGCGCCGCGAGATCGTCGAGCCCGCGGTCGGGCCGGCGCTGGCTTCGTTCCTGGAGCGGCGCGGCGACTCGCCGCAGACCTTCGCGCGCCTGCTGCGTCGGCGGCTGCAGCGTCCGCTCGCGCGCAACGCCTGGCCGGACGACGGCGCGCCCGCGGACGTGCGCGGCGACGAGGCGGCGAACGCCTACGCCGCGGCGCGCGCCGAATGGCTCGCGCGGCGCGACGACATCGTCGCCGCGCTGGCCGCGGCCGGCCCGAGCCTCAACGCCCGCAGCTACAACGCCGACTCCATCGCGCAAGGGCGGCGCGAGTGGGACGACGCCTTCCGCGCTGACGACCCGTTCTTCCGCGGCGAAGGCGCGACGTCCAAGCGCCACTTGTATCGCGCGAGCTTCATCGCCAGGTCGACGAATCGCGGCCGACAGGCGCCGCAGGCGGCATTCTTCGCGTTGGCCGAGGAGTTCATGGCCGCTGCCGAGCGCCTCGGGCGCGCCTGCAGGCTGGCCCGGCTGCGCCTCGTACGCCGCCTGCTCGAGGACGCGCCGCCACGCCTGCGCGCGCGCAAGCGGGCTGACCGCATCGTCACGTTCGACGACATGCTGTCCAACCTGCACCAGCGGCTTTGCGCGGCGGATGGCGACACGCTCGCCGCCACGCTCGCGCAGCGCTACCCCGCCGCCCTGATCGACGAGTTCCAGGACACGGATCCGTTGCAGCACGGGATCTTCCGCGCGATCCACGGCGGCGGTCGAGGCGCATTGTTCCTCGTCGGCGACCCGAAGCAGGCGATCTACAGCTTCCGCCAGGCGGACCTGCATACCTACCTGCAGGCCAAGCGCGGGGCCGCCGAACTGCACACGCTGTCGGCGAACCAGCGTGCGCGGCGCGGACTCGTCGACGCGATCAACGGGCTGTTCTCCGGCAACGAAGCGGCGTTCATGGTGCCCGGGGTCGACTACGCCGAGGCGACCTACGGGGCGCGCGCGCGACCGGCCTTCGACGATCCGACCGAGGCGCGCGGCGACCTCCACGTCTGGATGCTTCCACGGGCGCCGGGCACGGCGCTGACGCGCCGCGACGCGCGCATCGCGGCGGCGCGCGCCACCGCCGCCGAGATCGCCCGCCTCGTCGCCGCCGGTTCCGCGGGCCGCATCCGCTGGGACGAGCGTCATCTCGGCGCCGGCGATATCGCCGTCCTCGTGCGCGGCCACGCCGACGGCGCGCAGATGAAGCGAGCGCTGGCCGCGCTCGGGGTCGGCAGCGTCGAGTTGTCTCCGGCCAGCGTGTTCCAGTCCATCGACGCGGAGGAACTCGAGCGCATCCTCGGCGCCGTGCTGGAGCCCGGACGCAGCCGGTCGCTGCGCGCCGCGCTGGGCACCGAGATGCTCGGCGCCGACGCCGCGGCGATCGCCGCGCTCGACGCGGACGACGCGGCGCAGGCGGCGTGGATCGAACGCTTCGATGCGCTGCGCGACCTGTGGCGGGCGCGAGGCATCGGCACGATGGTCCGCAGCCTCCTGACGCGCGAGCGCGTCGCGGAGCGCCTGCTGGCTCTCGCCGACGGAGAGCGGCGGATGACGAACGTGCTGCATCTTGCCGAATGCCTGCACGAGGCGGCGGCGACCCACCCGGAGCCTGAGGCGCTGCTGAGATGGCTCGGCAACCAGCGCCGCGAACCGGGCGATCGCGATGCGACCCAGCTGCGCCTGGAGTCCGACCGCAACCTGGTGCAGATCGTCACGATCCACCGCGCGAAGGGCCTGGAATACCCGATCGTCTTCTGCCCGTTCCTGTGGGACCGCGGCACGCGCAAGGCCGTGACGCCCGGCGAGGGCGACGCCTACCACGAGGACGACGGCGCGCTCGTGATCGACTTCCGCGGCGAGGAAATCGACGCGCAGGAGGCGGCCGCGGTCGGCGCCCGGATCCAGCTCGAGGAGGCGGCCGAGGAGATGCGCCTGATCTACGTCGCCCTCACGCGCGCCGCCGCGCGTTGCTACCTCGTGGCCGGCTGCTTCGTCGCCCACTCCCGCGCGTCCAGCGTGGCGGCGAGCGCGAGGGGCCTGCTGAACTGGCTCGTGGCCGGATCCGGCGTCGCACCGCCGAGCTGGCTCGCCGGCACGCCGACGCTGGAGCGCACGGCGGTCGAGGCGGCGTGGGACGACCTGCAGCGCCGCTGCGCGCCGCACGTCGTCGTTGCCGCGCTGCCGTCTGCCGCCGGCCACGCCGTGCCCCACGACGGACCGCACCCCGGACGGTTGCGCGCCCTGCCGCCTCCTGCGCCGATCGTGCCCGGCTGGCGCATCGGCAGCTATAGCGCGCTGGCCTACCAGGCGCAGCGCGACGATGCGACGGCGGACCACGACGCGCGCGCCGGCCGGCCCAGGACCTCGTCGGCGAGCGCCGCGGACATCGATCCCGACGACATCCTGCGCTTTCCTCGCGGCCCGGCCGCCGGGGACCTGCTGCACGCGGTCCTCGAGCGCGTCGATTTCACGCAGCCCACGGAATGGCCGAGCCGGATCGCGGCCGTGCTCGGCGCCACGGCGGGCGCCGCGGGAGGACGCGGGCCGGACGACGACCCGCGGCGCCTCGGCCGGATGGTGCTGCGCATGCTGAACGACCTCGTCGCGACGCCGATCGCCGCCGGGCTGGCGCTGCGCCAGGTGTCGCCTGAGCGGCGCCTGACCGAGCTGGAATTCAGCATGCCGGCTCGCGACCTGCGCGACGCCGACCTGAATCGCCTGCTGCGATCGTCCGGCTATCCGGTCCCGCGGCTGGCATTCGTCCCGCTGGACGGCTATCTCGCCGGCGCGATCGACCTCGTGGTCGAGAGCGACGGGCGCTATTTCATCGTGGACTGGAAATCGAACCACCTCGGCTACGCGCGCGAGGACTATGCCGCGGCGTCACTTGCCGCAGCCATGGCCGAGCATGGGTACCACCTGCAGGCCCTGCTGTACGCGGTGGCGCTGGACCGCTACCTGCGGCGGCGCGTCGCCGGTTACCGCTACGCGGCGCACTTCGGAGGCGTGCTCTATCTTTTCCTCCGCGGTGTACGGCCATCCTGGATCGACGCCGATGGATCGGCCCTGGGCGTCGTCCACGACCGGCCGCGAGCCGAGACGATCGGCGCGCTCGATCGGATGATCGGCGGAGACGGGAGGGGCGCATGAACCAACCCGGCCGCGACGAACCGGACGTGGCGGCGGACACGAAGCCGGAGCAGCTCGCGCGCGCGTTCGCGCGGCGCGCGCGCGACTGGGCAGCCGCGCGCACCGGCGATTCGCGGACGCTGCGATCGGTCGAGGCGGCCGCCTTCGCCGTCAGCGCGGCGACGTCGGCGGGCCACGTGTGCGTCCCGCTGCCGGACATCGCGCCGCGGGTCGCATCCGACATGGACGCGGTCGAACTCCGGTCTCGGCTGCTGGCCTCCGGCGTCGCCGGAGCGTCCGACGGCTCCGCCGTCTTCCCGCTCATCGTCGATGCCGCGGACCGGCTGTATCTCCATCGCTACTTCGACTACGAATGCCGCCTCGCGACCCGGATCGCGACGGCGCAGCGCGGCGCCGCGACGAACGCCGTTTCGCCGGCGGCCATCGACGAGCTGCGACGGCGATTTCCCGTGTCCGACGCGGACGAACCCGATCGGCAGCGGCTTGCCGTCGCGATCGCGCTGGCCGGTCCCCTCGCCGTCGTGAGCGGCGGACCCGGCACCGGAAAGACGAGCACCGTCGTGAGCCTGGTCGCCTGCCTGCTGGCGCAGGACCCGGCCTGCCGTATCGCGCTCGCGGCGCCGACGGGGAAGGCGGCCGCACGGCTGCTGGAGTCGGTCGGCGCCGCGGCCGCGTCGCTGCCGGAGGCCATCCGCGAGCGTGTCCCGCGCGAGGCCTACACGGTCCACCGCCTCCTCGGCGCCGGATCCGGCGCGAGGCCGTACCGTCACGACCGCGATCATCCGCTCGCCATCGATGCGCTGATCGTCGACGAGGCGTCGATGCTCGACCTGGCGCTCGCGGCGCGGCTCCTCGAGGCCGTGCCGGCGGCTGCGCGGGTCGTGCTGCTCGGCGACCGCGACCAGCTCGCGGCCGTCGAAGCCGGCGCCGTCTTCGCGCAGCTGTGCAGCCGATCGACGCTCAGCGCCGCCGCGGGTCGACGCCTCGCGGAGATCGGCGGATTCGATCCCGGCGCGCTGCGCGCGCTGTACGCCGGCGACGGCGGACTGCGCGATGCGGTCGTGCTGCTGACGCGCAATTTCCGCTTCCGCGCCGGAAGCGGCATCGGCGGCCTGGCTGCGGCGATCCGCGACGGCGACGCGGCGGCCGTGATCGAGGCGCTCCGCGGCGACGCCGACGGGTTGCGCTGGCTGGACGACGGAGCGGTCGAGCCGGCGCCAGCGTCGCGCGAAGCCTGCGTCCAGGGCTATCGCGCCTACATCGCCGCGATCGCGCGCGATCCGCGCGACGTCGCGGCGATTCATCGCGCATTCGCCGGCTTTCGCGTGCTTTGCGCGGTCCGCGACGGGCCGCGGGGCGTCGGCGCGATCAACGACCTGCTGAGCCGCCGCGCGCGCGCCGCGCTGGACGCACCCCTCGCCGCAGGCGACGAGGCGTGGTTCGCCGGCAGGCCGGTCGTCCTGCGGCGAAACGACCATGCGCTGCGCCTCTACAACGGCGACGTCGGTATCGCATTGCCCGCGGCCGACGGCGGCTTCGAGGTTCATTTTCCGCTGGCCGAAGGCGGATGCCGGTCGGTGTCGCCGTCGCGGCTGCCGGACCACGAAACCGCGTTCGCGATGACGGTGCACCAGGCGCAGGGTTCGGAGTTCGACGACGCGCTGTTCCTGCTGCCGGCGGCGGCCTCCGGCGTCGTCACGCGCGAACTCGTCTACACCGCGGCGACGCGTGCCCGGCGTTCGCTGACGATCGTCGGGGATTCGCAGTTGCTGCAGCACGCGGTCCGCACCCGCGGCGAGCGTGCCAGCGGACTGCTCGACCGCCTCCGCGAGATCGCGTCGCGCGGCGCGCGCGATCCTGCGTTATCGTCAGCGGCGCGCGAATCTTGAGGCCGCGCCCGCCGATCGACGTCACAAAAAGCGGGGGCGCGGGAGGCTCCGGGCGTCGTACGGGACGCGCCGGCCCGTTGCATCCTATGCCGACTGCAGGCTCGAGCCGTCAATGCGCCGGGTGACGTGACGTGGACGAATCATTGATCTATTCGAAGACGCCCAAGGGCGTGGCCGAGGTGCGCAATCGCAGCGGGCGCCTGCCGCCGCTGATGCGGCGCATCCTCATCATGATCAACGGCCGCACCGAACTGGCGGAACTCGCTCCGGCGGCGCCGGCGGGCCAGCTCGACGCGATCGTCGCGGCGCTGGAAGACGACGGCCTCATCGAGGTGACCGAGATCGTGACGACGGCGCTGCCGTACACCACCGGTCTCGCGACCGTCCGCAGCCTCGACTTCGACATCGACGTCGAAGATCGAAGCGTCGCGTCGCGGCGCACCGAACCGATGTTCAACCTGCCGCTGGCATTGCAGCCCGCGCCCGCCGTGCCCAGGCGAGCCGGCGCCGGCGCGGCGGCGCCCCCGGCGGCCGCCTCCGCGGTGGCATCCGTCGCCGCGCCCGGCACCGCTTTGCCCGCTGATTTCGAGGAGCGCAAGGCGCGCGCGGTGCGCGAGCTCTTCAACCTGCTCGGACCCTACGGCGAGGCCGCCGCGGCCACGATCCGGTCGAGCAACTCGCCGACCGAACTGCACGCGGCCATCCGGCACGCGGGGACGCGGATCACGATATTCCGCGGCGGCGCGGCCGGCAGCGACTTCGTCCGCGCCCACGGCGTCACGGAGCGCCGGCCGGAGTCCTGAGCACAACGGCATTTGACGCCAGGCAACGCCAGGCGGTGGCCGGCCGCTATCCTGCGCCGGATGAGACGGGGCAGGCGGCTCATTCGGGGAGGCGGGCGGCACGACGGGCAGCACGGACCTCGGGCGCTCCTTGCGCTGGCGCTCGCGGTCTCCATCGTCCTGGCCGGGTGCAAGTCGCTGCTGCCGACGTCGACGTCGACGACGCCGCTGCCGTGGAAGAGCTACGCCGAGGCGGTCGGCGCCTTCGACCGGATCAAGCCCTACGAGACGACGCGCGGCGACCTGGCGCGGTTGCGGATCGATCCGGGCCAGAACCCGTCGATCACGATCCTCACGTACGCGGACCTGCTGCAGCGCATCCCCGCCGTTTCGGCCGTCCGCGCCGAGGTCCTCGAGCGCGGCCTGCGGGATTGCCTCGACGCCGGGAGGCGCTGCACGGGCTATTCCGTCGCGATCCGCCAGGTCGATACGCGCCGCGTCGGAAGCTTCTGGCTCGACATCCTGGATTTCCGCCGCGATGCGGTCACCACCGGGTGGAGCATCAACGCGCTCGTCATTTTCGTCGACGACCTCGTCGTCTATTCGGTGGCGGCGGGGCAGCCGAACATCGACGAGGAGGAGATCACCCGCAACCCGCTGGGCCCGCTGCAGGGCCTCGGCGAGACGCTGCGGCCGAAGGTGCCGTAGGAGGGCGGCACGGCGCTCGGCCGGCGGCTCCGGCAGCCAGGCCCTACACTCCGCCGATCCGGAACCCCAGCCTGCGGGCGACAGCGATGGCCATCCTGCAATTGAACGACGAGCAGGTCCGTACCTGGACGCGCGCGCAAAAGGACGCGTGGTGGTTCGAGAACGTCTACCGCGGCACGGTGCCGCAGTTGACGCTGCGTTCGGCGCTGACCGGATTCCTGCTCGGCGGACTGCTGGCCGCCACCGCGCTTTACATCGGCGGCAAGACGGGCGTCACGATCGGCGTCGGCCTGTCGTCGGTGATCCTGTCGTTCGCGCTCTACCGCCTGCTGCACGGCGCCGGCCTGGGCCGCGACTTCACGATCCTGGAGAACAACTGCACGCAGTCGATCGCGACGGCGGCCGGCTACATGACGTCGCCGCTGATCTCCAGCCTCGCGGCCTACATGCTCGTCACCGGGAGGATCGTCCCGTGGTGGCAGATGGCGGCCTGGCTCGTCGTCGTCGCCGTGATCGGCGTGCTTGTCGCGTTCCCTCTGAAGCGCCGCTTCATCAACGACGAGCAGCTGCCGTTTCCGGAAGGCCGCGCGAGCGGCGTCGTCCTCGACGCGTTGTATACCGGGTCGGCGCAGGCGGGCATGTTCAAGGCGCGGTTGCTGGCCGTCACCGCGGCGCTCGCCGGCGCCTACCAGTTCCTCGTGAGCGACGGCTGGATGCGGCTGCTGCAGTTCCCGATCCTGCGCCTCGATCGCTGGGCCGGCGTGACGTCGCCCTGGACGCTGCACGAGCGGCTCGATACGTACTACTACGATGCCGCGGCGCGACTGGGCCTGTGGATTCCGAGGATCCGGGGCATCTCGCTGCAGCAGCTCGGGCTGCGCCTGACGCTCGACACGGCGATGCTCGGCGTCGGCGGCCTGATGGGCGTGCGCGTGGCGACGAGCTGCCTGCTGGGGGCATTCGTGAACTACGCCGTCCTGGCGCCGATCATGATCGCGCGCGGCGACATCGTGGCCCGCGTCGCCGGCGACGGCGCGGCGATCCCGATCTCGCGCGTCGAGATCGTCAACCAGTGGGCGCTGTGGTGGGGCGTCGCGATGATGGTCGTGGGCTCGCTCGTGAGCCTGCTCGGGCGGCCCGAAGTCGTCGCCAGCGCCTGGAGGGCATTGCGCGGCGGCGCGTCGCGCGGCGCCACCGACCCGCTGCGTTCGATCGAGCTTCCGTTGACCGTCTCGTTCGTCGGCATCCCGGCGCTGAGCGTCGTCGGCGCCTGGGCGGCGCACGACTTCTTCGGCGTCCCCTGGTTCCTGGCGTTCGTCTCGCTGCCGCTCATCTTCGTTCTCACGGTCATCTGCACGAACTCGATGGCCTTGACCTCCTGGACGCCGACCGGCGCGCTGTCGAAGATCACGCAGTTCACGATGGGCGCGATCGATCGCGCCAACCCGGCCAGCAACCTGATCCCGGCGGGGATGACGGCGGAGATCGCGGCGAACGCCGCGAACCTGCTTTCCGACATCAAGCCGGGCTACATGCTGGGCGCCAAGCCGCGGCAGCAGGCGATCGGCCACGTCGTCGGCATCCTGTCCGGCGTGGTCTTCTGCGTGCCGCTGTTCTACCTGCTGTTCCTGCCGCCCGACGCCGCCGGCAGGCGCTCCACCGCGACGATCGTGTCGGACCAGTTCGCGATGCCGGGCGCGCTGCAGTGGAAGGGCGTCGCGGAACTGATCGCCAAGGGCGTCAGCCACCTGCCGACGAGCGCCGTCGCCGCGATGGCCGTCGCGGCGGCCGCCGCCGCCGTCATCGAGATCCTCGGCATCGTCACGCGCGGACGCTTTCCGCTCTCCGCCGTGTCGATCGGCCTCGGCGTCGTCCTGCCGCCGGAGTACACGTTCGCGATGTGGGTCGGCGCCGTCTTCCTCGGCGGGATGAGGCGGCGGCATGCGGCGCCCGGCGCGCCGGGCCACGAGACCTGGCACGAGGGCTACGAGCCGATCTGCGCCGGACTGATCACCGGCTCCGCGCTGGTCGGGATAGGCAACGCGATCATCAACGTGCTCGCCGCCTGACGACGCCGACCGGCGCCGAACGTTCAGGCGAGCATCCGCAGCCTCGACGGCACCTGTCGCCGCAGCAGCGCGTTGCGCGCGGCCCATTCGTCCGCGGCCGCGAGGGGCGCGACGAACCGGACCTCGCCGCCGGCGTGCGTCGCGACGAGGACGCCGTCGCGATACAGCAGGCGATTGCCGGTCAACGCCGGCAGCCGGGCACCGGGCGTCAACACGCCGACGACGTTGAGCGGGTCGGCGCCGCTCAGGCTCAGCAGCGTGCCGTCGCGCTCGCGGCGGCGCGCCGCGCGCAGCAGCGGGATCGTATCGGGCAGCGCGAACTGCTCGCCGGAGAATCCGGCGACGAAGCGTCCGCCGCGGATCTCGCCGCGCGCTTCCAGCCGACGGTAGCAACGCAGCAGCTCGCCCCACGGCGGAAGCCACGCGGCTTCGCGTGCGGCGACACGCCAGAAGACGACGCCCCAGCGCCGCAGCAGCGAGCGTGCGACGTGTTCGACCGCGGCCGCCGACGCGGCGACCGGATCGGGTGGCGGCGCGCGACGCCGCGACAGCGACCAGCGGCCCGCGTCCTCGATGCCGAAGAGCGCCGTGCGCCGTATCGGACGGTGAGCGTCGCCCGGCCGGCCTTCGAAGCCGCGGCGACGTTCCGACGGCAACAGCAAGGCCCGCAGCCCGCCGAAACCGTCGGCACTCGCGACGCCCTGTGCGACCAGCTCGGCCAGCGCCAGCTCTACTTCCGCGCGCAGCAGGCCGGTCGCGTCGGCGATCTCGTCGAAGAATGACGCGCCCTGTCGCGCGAGGATGTCGGCAACCCGGCGCGCGCGGGAGCCGAGCGACGCCTCGCCGGCCTCCGGCACGAGAGCGCACCAGGTCGCGAGATGCCGCCGCGAGGCAAGGACGATGGGCGTCGTCCGAATCGGCGCCGGCGCGCGCTCGCCGCTGGCGGCGAGCGGCGCGACGCGCGCCCAGCCGACGCGACCGGCGCGACTCTGCTCGTCCAGCCACGACGGGTCGTACTCGTTGACGCGCGCCGGAAGGATCTCGGTTTCCCACGCGACGGCAGGTGCCTCGAAGCCCTCGAGCTGCGAGACGATGGCCGCGACGGCGTCCGGGCCCTCGACGCGCGCGGCCGGCTCGACGCGCTGCCATTCGAACAGGAAACGCAGGAAATCGGACGGCTCGACGGGTTCGATGTCGCGCCGCAGCCGGTTGACGGTCAGGCGATGGATGCGCGCCAGCAGCCGCCTCTCGCACCACTCCTCGGCGGCGCCGCCGTCGCTGAAACGGCCGCGCATCGCGGTGCCTTCGGCTTCGAGGCGCGCCAGTGCGCCGTCGATCCGCGCCGGCGCCATCGACAGCGCCTCGCCGAGCTGCGTCGACGTCACGGGGCCGAGGCCATGGAGCCGGTCGCGCAGCACCGCGACCAGCGCGTCGTCCGGGTCCCACGCCTTGCGATAATCCGCGGGCACGGCGAGCGCAGGGCTCGGCGGCGCCTGCGGATGCAGCGCCGAGAATTCCGGGAGGCGCTCGGCGGCCACGACGATGGCGCCGCCAGGCAGGCGGATCCGCGCGGCGCGCGCGGCCGCGGCAAGCGCGTCGACGAATCCCCCCCACGGGGGCTGCGCGGCGACCTCGTCCTCGGCCAGGAAACCCAGCGCCAGCAGCGCGGCGTGCAGTTCGTCGGCGTCGCGCGCTTCCGGCCAGGCCTCGGCGCGCACGCGCCGCACGGCGTCCGGGTCCAGGCGACCGAGGTCGTCCGCGGTCTCCGGATCGATCCAGCGCCGCGCCAGCACCGCCTGCGACCGCCGCTCCTCGAGCGGGGCGTCGTCCAGGAACGCGTACGGTCGCGCCGAGAGGACTTCGAGCGCAAGCGGCGACGGCTGCGTCAGGTCGCAGGCGCGCACCGCGATGGCGCCACGCTCCAGCTCGCCGAGGATCCGCTCCAGGCCGTCGACGTCCATCGCTTCGTGCAGGCAGTCGTCGAGCGTCTGCCGCACGAGCGGATGGTCCGGGATCTCGCGGTCGCCGACGATGTTCTCGCCGCAGGCGACCTGGTCCGGAAACACCGCCGCCATCAGGTCCTCGGCGGCCATCCGCTGCAGCTGCGGCGCGACCTTGCGGCCACCGCGGAAGCGCGGCAAGGCCAGGGCGATGACCGCATTCCACCGCCAGCGCGTCGGGAACATCGGCGCCGCGATCAGCGCCTGCACGAGCAGCGCACGCACCGCGGCGCGCGACAGGTAGGCCGCGACGTCGGCCAGCGGAAAGCTGTGGCTGGCGGCGAGCGACAGCACGATCGCATCCTCGGTCGCCGCCGCCTGCAGCTCGAAGTCGAACTTGCGGCAGAAGCGCTTGCGCAGCGCGAGGCCCCAGGCACGGTTCACGCGGCTGCCGAAAGGCGCGTGCAGCACGAGCTGCATGCCGCCGGACTCGTCGAAGCAGCGCTCCAGGATGAGCGTCTCGAACGTCGGCAACGCGCCGAGCGCGGCGAGCGCCGCCGCGAGGTAGTCGACGATCTGCTCGGCCGCGCGCTCGCCGGCGCCGACTTCGCGCGCCAGCCAGTCGCACACGGCCGCGCGCCCGTCGCGCTGCAGTCGCGCGGCGACGTCGGCGCGCAGCCGCGACAGCGACCACGACAGCTCGCGGCTGCGCCCCGGCGCCTCGCCGAACCAGAACGGCAAACCCGGCGGCATCCCGCGGGCGTCCTCGACGCGGACCTTGCCGGCCTCGATGCGCAGGATCCGGTACGACCGGTTGCCGAGCTGGAAGACGTCGCCGGCCAGGCTCTCGACCGCGAAGTCCTCGTTGACGGTGCCGACGACGTGCGACGGCGGCTCGAGGACGACCGTGTAGTCGGCGGTGTCCGGAATCGTGCCGCCGGAGGTCAGCGCGACGAGCGCGGCGCCGCGACGCGCGCGCAGGATGCCGTGGACGGCGTCGCGATGCAGGTGGGCGCTGCGCCTGCCGCGGCGCGTGTCGATTCCGTCGGACAGCATCCGCACGACATCGGCGAAGTCCTCGCGCGACAGGTGGCGGTACGGGGCGGCGAGTCGCAACCGCTGCAGCAGCCGCGCTTCGTCCCAGGGCTGCATCGCGACCTCGGCGACGATCTGCTGCGCGAGGACGTCGACGGGGCTGCGCGTCATCCGGATCGCGTCGAGTTCGCCGCGCCGGACCGCGTCCAGCAGCGCCGCGCATTCGCACAGCTCGTCGCGCGACAGCGGGAACAGCCGTCCCTTCGGCGTGGCGCCGACCGCGTGTCCCGAGCGCCCGATCCGCTGCAGCAGCGCGGCGATCGACCGCGTGGAGCCGACCTGGCAGACGAGGTCGACGTCGCCGATGTCGATCCCGAGTTCCAGCGACGAGGTGGCGACGAGCGCGCGCAGTTCGCCGCGCTTGAGGCGCTGTTCCGCGTCGAGGCGCTGCTCGCGCGCCAGGCTGCCGTGGTGGGCCGCGACGTCGCCGGGCCCCAGCCGCTCCGAGAGATGCCGGGCGACGCGTTCGGCCAGGCGCCGCGTGTTCACGAAGACGAGCGTCGTGCGGTGCTCCCGCGCCAGTTGCGCGATCCGGTCGTAGACGAGTTCCCAGGCCTCGCCGGACATCACCGCCTGCAGCGGTACCGGCGCCAGTTCCAGCGCGAGGTCGCGCGGGCGCGCATGGCCGGTGTCGACGATCTCGCAGGCCGGCTCGCCGTTCGCGGCGTCGCGCGCGCCGACGAGGAAGCGGGCCACCTCGCCGATCGGCTTCTGCGTCGCCGACAGGCCGATGCGGGCCAGCGGCCGGCCCGCGAGCGCCTCCAGCCGCTCCAGCGACAGCGCGAGGTGGGCACCCCGCTTGTCCGGCGCGAGCGCATGGATTTCGTCGACGATCACGGTCCGCGTCGTCGCGAGCATGCGGCGTCCGGACGCGCTCGTGAGCAGGATGTAGAGGGATTCCGGTGTCGTGACGACGATCTGCGGCGGACGCCGCCGCATCGCGACGCGATCGCCGGCGCGCGTGTCCCCGGTCCGCACGAGTGTCCGTATGTCGACGTCGGGCAGGCCGAGCGCCTGCAGTTCCGCGCGGATCCCGGCGAGCGGCGCCTGCAGGTTGTCGCGGATGTCGTTGGACAGCGCCTTCAGCGGCGACACGTAGACGACCCGGGTCTCGTCCGGTAGCCCGCCGTCGCCGACACCCTCGCGCACGAGCGCGTCGATGATCGCAAGGAATGCCGCCAGCGTCTTGCCGGAGCCGGTCGGCGCGGCGATGAGCGCGTGACGCCCGGCGTCGATGGCCGGCCAGGCCAGCGCCTGGGCCGGCGTCGGCGCGGCAAACGCGCGCCGGAACCACGACGCCACCGCCGGATGGAAGCGGTCGAGGACCTCCCCGCCGGCGGCGCTGCCGGTGGCGACGGGCGATTCGGGCGGCGCGGCGACGGATTTCGGCATGCGATGCACGGTTGCGTGGCGTGCGGACGCGCTTGCGGCGCACGGGTGCACCGTTCCGCGCGGACCGGATGATGTTACCCGCGCCGTCACCGCACGCGGCGGGCGCTTCGGCGCCCGCCGGCACGGCAGGCATCGGTCTTGCTCGATCCCACGATGGCATGACGGGGTTGCCGGCGCACCGGCGGCTGCCGCGCGCTTTCGCGCGTGGTCCCCTATCATTGGGCGCGGCAAGGTGTCGGCTGGTGGAGAACACAGGGCATGGCAGGCCAGAAGGAGAGCCGGGAGGATCCCGGCGGAACGATCCGCTTCGTGCTCGACCGGAAGGTCGTGGCGCTGAAGGACGTCGATCCGACGCGAACCGTCCTGGAGTACCTCCGCGAGGACTGCGGCCGGACGGGAACGAAGGAGGGTTGCGCCGAGGGCGATTGCGGCGCCTGCACGGTGGTCCTCGCGGAACTGGAGGGCTCCGGCGTGCGGTTCCGCGCCGTCAACTCGTGCATCCAGTTCGTGCCGACGCTCGACGGCAAGGAACTGATCACGGTCGAGAACCTCCGCGGCTCGCGCGGCGGGCTGCACCCGGTCCAGCAGGCGATCGTCGATTGCCACGGTTCGCAGTGCGGGTTCTGCACGCCCGGATTCGCGATGTCGCTCTTTGCGCTCTACAAGTCGCGCAGCGATCCGTCGCGGGCCGAGATCACCGAGGCGCTGGCCGGCAACCTGTGCCGCTGTACCGGCTACCGGCCGCTCGTCGAGGCGGCCGAACGGATGTACCGGATCGGCCACGAGGCGTCGGATCGCCACGAGCACTGGATGAGCTGCTCGTTCTCGACCGAGACCTCGGTCGAGGCGGCCGCCGGCGAACGCGAGATGATCGAGCGCCTGGAGGCGATCCGGCCGCGCGGCACGCTCGAGTTGCGCCACGGCGATTCGCGCTTCGTCGCCCCGGCGTCGCTGGACGAGCTGGCGCGCGTGCGCGCGAAGCACCCGGAGGCGCGAATCCTCGCCGGAGGCACCGACGTCGGCCTGTGGGTCACCAAGCAGCACCGCCGGCTGCGCGAGCTGATCCACGTCGGCCGCGTCGCCGAGCTGCGGCGCATCGAGACGACCGACACGCACCTGGAGATCGGCGCGGCGGCGTGCATCACCGATGCGATGCCGGCGGTCGCGCGCCATTTCCCGCATTTCGCGGAACTGCTGCGTCGCTATGCGTCGCCGCCGATCCGCAACGCGGCGACGCTCGGAGGCAACGTGGCCAACGGGTCGCCGATCGGCGATTCGATGCCGGCGCTGATCGCGCTCGGCGCGACGATCGTGCTGCGTCGCGCCGACGGCGCGCGCGAATTGCCGCTCGAGGCGTTCTACCTCGGCTACCAGAAGAACGCCTTCGAGCCGGGCGAGTTCCTGGAGCGCATCCGCATCCCGCTGCTGCCGCCGGCTTCGCGCTTCCGCACGTACAAGGTGTCCAAACGCATCGACCAGGACATCTCGGCCGTCTGCGCGGCGTATCGCCTCGACTTCGACGGCGCGACGATCGCCGACGCCCGGATCGCGCACGGCGGGATGGCGGCAACGCCCAAGCGCGCGGCCGCGTGCGAGCGCGCGCTCGTCGGCCGCCCGTGGAACGACGCGACGCTCGCCGCGGCCGCGGCGGCGCTCGAGTCCGACTACGCGCCGATTTCCGACATGCGGGCCAGCGCCGCGTACCGACGGCTCGTCGCGCGCAACCTGTTGACGCGCTTCTTCGTCGAGACGACCGGCGCGGCGGCGGCGACGCGTATCCACGAGGTGTCATGCCGATGAACGACCGTTCGACACCCGCGGGTTCCGACGCGCCGGTCGCCGTCGGCCGGTCGATCGCGCACGACAGCGCGACGCTGCACGTCAGCGGCGCGGCGCCGTATACCGACGACATCCCGGAAGTCCGCGGGACGCTGCACGCCGCGATCGGGATCTCGGATCGCGCCCACGCCCGGATCCGCGCGATCGACCTGTCGCGGGTCCGCGCGGCTCCCGGCGTCGTCGCGGTGATCACCGCGGAGGACATTCCCGGCCGCAACGACTACGGGCCCGTCGTCGCCGACGACCCGATCTTCGCCACGACGCTGGTCCAGTACGCCGGGCAGTCGATCTTCGCGGTCGCGGCGCGCACGGTCGGCGAGGCCCGCCGCGCGGCGCGGCTTGCCAGCATCGACTACGAGGACCTGCCGCCGATCCTGACGGCGGAAGAGGCGCTGCGCGCCGGTTCGTTCGTGCTGCCGACGGAGCGCATCGTTCGCGGCGATGCCGCCGCCGCGATCGCAGCGGCGCCGCGCCGCCTCGAGGGGCGCGTCAGGATCGGCGGGCAGGAGCAGTTCTACCTCGAGGGCCAGATCGCCTACGCGCTGCCGCGCGAAGCCGACGCGATGCTGGTCTACAGCTCGACGCAGCATCCGGGCGAGGTGCAGCACCAGGTCGCCCACGCGCTGGACATCCCGGCCAACCGCGTCGTGGTCGAGTGCCGTCGCATGGGCGGCGGATTCGGCGGCAAGGAGTCGCAGCCGGGACTCTTCGCCTGCGTCGCCGCGCTGCTTGCGCGCCGCACCGCGGCGCCGGTGAAGCTGCGCGTGGATCGCGACGACGACATGACGATCACCGGAAAGCGCCACGACTTCGACACCCGCTACCGCGTCGGGTTCGACGACACCGGCCGCATCCTCGGCATCGAGTTCGTCCTCGCCGGCCGCTGCGGCTATTCCGCCGACCTTTCCGGGTCGATCAACGACCGCGCGATGTTCCATTGCGACAATTGCTACTACCTCGAGCACGTCAGCATCGTCTCGCACCGCTGCAAGACGAATACCGTCTCGAACACGGCGTTCCGCGGCTTCGGCGGCCCGCAGGGCATGGTCGGGATCGAACACGTCATCGACGACATCGCACGCGAGCTCGGCCACGATCCGCTGCAGGTGCGCCGGCGGAATTTCTACGGCCGCGGCGAGCGCAACGTCACGCCGTACCTGCAGCTCGTCGAGGACAACGTGATCGCGGGTCTCGTCGCCGAGCTCGAGACGACGTCGGACTACGCGCGTCGGCGCGAGGAGATCCGCGCCTGGAACGCGCGCAGCCCGATCCTCAAGCGCGGCATCGCGCTCACGCCGGTGAAGTTCGGGATCTCCTTCACCGCGACGCACCTCAACCAGGCCGGCGCGCTGGTGCACGTCTACACCGACGGCACCGTGATGCTGAACCATGGCGGCACCGAGATGGGCCAGGGGCTGTTCACGAAGGTCGCGCAGGTCGTCGCGGAAGAACTGCAGATCGACGTCGCCGACGTGCGGGTCAGCGCGTCGGACACGAGCAAGGTGCCGAACGCCTCGGCGACGGCGGCGTCCTCCGGCAGCGACCTGAACGGCAAGGCGGCACAGGCCGCGGCGGCCGCGATCCGCGAGCGGATGACCGATTTCGCCGCCGAGCATTTCGGCGTCGAACGCTCCCGGATCCGCTTCCGGCGCAACGAGGTGGACGTCGGGGACCGGACGATCTCCTTTCGCGAGCTCGTGAAGCTCGCGTACTTCGCTCGGGTGGCGCTGTCGTCGACCGGCTTCTACCGGACGCCGAAGATCCACTTCGACCGCAAGACGTTCAGCGGACGCCCGTTCTTCTATTTCTGCTACGGCGCCGCGGTCGCCGAAGTCGTGATCGACACGCTGACCGGCGAGAACCGGATGCTGCGCGTCGACATCCTGCATGACGTCGGCCGGTCGCTCAACCCGGCCATCGACATCGGCCAGGTCGAAGGCGGCTTCATCCAGGGCGCCGGGTGGCTCACGACCGAGGAACTGTGCTGGAACGAGCGCGGCCGGCTGACGACCCACGCGCCGTCCACCTACAAGATACCGGTCGCAAGCGATATCCCGCCCGATTTTCGCGTCCGCCTGCTGGAGCGCGCGGACAACGCGGAGGATACGGTCTACCGCTCCAAGGCCGTCGGCGAACCGCCGTTGATGCTCGGGATCGCCGTGTTCCACGCGTTGCGCGACGCGGTCGCGGCGACGGCGGGTGCAGGCGCGGCGCCGCGCCTCGACGCGCCGGCGACGCCGGAGGCGATCCTTCTCGCGATCGAGGAGCTGCGCGGCCGCGCGCGGCCGCGCGACGGGGCCGCCATCGCCGCGGAGTCGATCGCTTGATCGGCTGGGTCCGCGCCCTCGAGACGCGGCGAGCGCGACAGGAGCGCGCCGTCGCCGTGACCGTCGCCGCGGTCCGCGGGTCGACGCCGCGCGAGGCGGGCGCCAAGATGATCGTCGATGCCTCGACGATCGACGGCACGATCGGCGGCGGCAACCTGGAGTTCAAGGCGATCGGGATCGCCCGCGCGATGCTCGCCGCCGGCTCCGTGCCACACGGCACCGCGGCGATGCACCGGTTCCCGCTCGGCGCCAGCCTTGGCCAGTGCTGCGGCGGCATCGCGAACCTGCTGTTCGAGACGTTCGAGCCGCGC
>Ga0335069_10001601_pt1 | contig 36230 bp, 29 predicted proteins | sample Lox_Sample_11_FD_206714 | JGI IMG/M metagenome (GOLD analysis project Ga0335069, IMG submission 206714) | Soil microbial communities from Loxahatchee National Wildlife Refuge, Florida, United States - Lox_Sample_1.1 | ecosystem: Environmental > Terrestrial > Soil > Wetlands | place: USA... | reverse complement strand
TTCTGGCCAAATCAGAAACCCCGCCTTTGATGGGGGAGGCGAGGGCGCGATGGCGCCATTGGCCGTAAGGCGTCTTCGGGTGCGGCGAGCTCAAACTTATATGAGGGCGACGACGCGGCCGATGCGACATATGTCCTTCGCATGATGGCGACTGGGTGACGTCCAGGAGCACCTGGAGTCCCTCGCCCTTCCGCCAATCACAAAGCGCCAAAGCCGGCGAAGATGGGCACGATGATCAGCATGTCTGCCCCGGCGTGAAACAGGGCCGACCCCCACAAGTTTGCCGTCCGTTGCATGAGCCAGGCCCAAGCAACCGCGAGCGCGAAAGTCGCAAGAAGAAATCCGGGCATGCCTGCCGTGTAGGTGACCTGCAAGTGTGCCAAAGCGAAAGCCAATGCCGTCGAGAGAACGGCGAGCCCCTGTCCGACGATTGGCTCGTATCGGCCAAGAAACAATCCGCGGAACAGGAGTTCCTCCATCAAGGCGTTTGGCACGACAAAGAGCGCGATCCACGGGGCGAGTGACGCCAATTTGGAGGTACTGAGCGCGGTGACCGCCGTTTGATGCATGGTGAGGACGAACAGCGCAGCTGCAGCGATCAGACCCACGCTGAGGCTGAGGAACAATCGGCCCTTCCTGATATACAGCGACGCCAGATCTTCGCCGCAGAGTCTCGCAGTCGCCAGAATCCCAGCGATGGTGAGCGACGCCTGGAACAGCTTCGCCACCGCGACTCCCTTGGGCGTTTGCGTCGACAGGCCCACGAGTCTAAGGCCACCGTCGGTCAAGTAGAATGGCACCGAGATACCGACAACGGACGCGAAGTAGGCAAAGAATACTGGCCGAAAGGGGCTCAGCTTCTGACGGGCGCGAGCGACCCACCACAAAGCGCCGCAGACGATCAGGAAGATGCCTGTCACGGCATAGTTAGCCCACGCCGGAAAAAGGGGTGCGAACGTCATCGTCAGCGCAAAGACCAGTGAAGCACCGACTGTCAGGAAGATGAACCGCCTGAATTTCATGGTCCAATGGCTCACAGCGCCGATCTCAAGGATGCTGGCACAGTCGCATGGCCCTGCGCCGCTGTCGAATCGCCAGCAGGGTGACACTTCAAGACCATTTAGCGCGATTCGTGTGGTCCGCGCCCGGGTGTCCGGAGACCCGGGCATCGAAGGTTCCGCGTGAGAACTGTACAGCGTGGCGCTCCAAATCCCCGGTCTCCCGCGACTTCTGCCCAAACGAGCAATGCCATGCAGGACGATGCCGGGTCCTCGCCCAAGTGGACGGGGCGCGGCCGTCCGTGGAACCTTGCGACCACACGGCGTTGGCCCGCCGTAAAGGCGAATTCGCCCGACCCGTGCTGGACGGCGCCGGCTGCTGCTGGTCGAAGTCGGGGAAGCGGCTGCACTAGCGTACAGCCGCCCACCTCCGACACTTCAAGTCACATGAAGTCGAATCGGTCGAGATTCATCACCTTGTTCCACGCCGCGATGAAGTCGTTGATGAACTTTACGTGCGCGTCGGAGCTGGCATAGACCTCGGCCAGAGCCCGAAGCTGGGAGTTCGAGCCGAAGATGAGATCGACTCGCGTGCCGGTCCACTTGACCGCACCCGTCTTCCGATCGCGCCCTTCGAACACGTCGTTCTCAGCCGACGTTGCGTTCCACTCCGTGCTCATGTCGAGCAGATTGATGAAGAAGTCATTGGTCAACGCCCCGGGCCGCTTGGTGAATACTCCATGCGTGGATTGGCCGACGTTGGCGTTAAGCACGCGCAGGCCGCCGACGAGCACTGCCATCTCCGGAGCAGTCAGCGTCAGTAACTGCGCCCGGTCAACGAGCAGCTGTTCGGCTGGTACCGCGAAGCGGCTCTTCTGATAGTTGCGAAAGCCGTCCGCAATCGGTTCCAGCACCTTGAACGACTCCACGTCCGTCTGTTGCTGCGAGGCGTCCATGCGCCCTGGCGTAAATGGAACCGTTACGGTGATACCAGCCTTCTTCGCCGCCTTCTCGATGCCCGCGCAGCCGGCCAGCACGATCAGGTCGGCGAGCGAGACCTTCTTGCCTCCCTTGGCCGACTTGTTGAACGCCGTCTGGATACCCTCGAGGGTCTTCAGCACCTTCGCGAGCTGCGCCGGCTGGTTGACGTCCCAGTCCTTCTGCGGCGCCAAGCGGATGCGCGCGCCGTTCGCGCCGCCGCGTTTGTCGGATCCGCGGAACGTGGATGCCGATGCCCAGGCCGTGGAGACGAGCTGCGAAACGGACAGCTTCGACGCCAGGACCTTCGCTTTCAATGCCGCGATGTCCTTCGCGCCGATCAGCTTGTGATTGACCGCGGGAATCGGGTCCTGCCAGATCAGATCTTCCTTCGGCACTTCCGGTCCCAGGTAGCGGGCGCGCGGACCCATGTCACGGTGCGTCAGCTTGAACCACGCGCGGGCGAAGGCGTCCGCGAACTGGTCCGGATGCTCGAGGAAGCGCCGCGCGATCTTCTCGTAAGCCGGGTCGAAGCGCAGCGAAAGGTCGGTGGTCAGCATCGTCGGTGCATGACGCTTGCTCTTGTCGTGAGCGTCTGGAATTGTCCCGGCTCCCGCCCCACCCTTCGCGACCCACTGGTGGGCGCCAGCGGGGCTCTTCGTGAGTTCCCAGTCGTAGCCGAACAGGTTCCAGAGGAAATTGTTGCTCCACTTCGTCGGCGTGGTGGTCCACGTCACTTCCAAGCCGCTGGTGATGGCGTCGCCGCCCTTGCCCGTACCGAACGTGCTCCTCCAGCCGAGACCTTGTTCTTCAATACCCGCAGATTCCGGGTTCGGACCCACATGCGAGGCCGGGCCGGCGCCGTGGGTCTTGCCGAAGGTGTGGCCGCCAGCGATCAACGCCACGGTTTCCTCGTCATTCATGGCCATGCGGGCGAAGGTCTCGCGAATATCCTTGGCCGCGGCAACAGGATCCGGATTGCCGTCTGGACCTTCGGGGTTCACATAGATGAGGCCCATCTGCACGGCGGCAAGCGGATTTTCGAGATTCCGCGCTCCCGAATAGCGCTTGTCGCCGGCCAGCCACGTCTTCTCGGCACCCCAGTAGACGTCCTGATCCGGCTCCCAGACATCTTCGCGGCCGCCGCCGAAGCCGAAGGTCTTGAAGCCCATCGTCTCGAGGGCAACGTTGCCTGTGAGTATCATCAGGTCAGCCCACGAGATCTTGCAGCCATACTTCTGCTTGATCGGCCACAGAAGGCGACGTGCCTTGTCGAGACTCACGTTGTCTGGCCAGCTGTTGAGCGGCGCGAAGCGCTGCTGGCCTCTGCCACCGCCGCCGCGACCATCGCCCGTGCGATAGGTGCCGGCGCTGTGCCATGCCATGCGGATGAACAGCGGCCCATAGTGGCCGAAGTCCGCGGGCCACCACTCCTGCGAGTCCGTCATCAGCGCCGCAAGATCCTCCTTAAGGGCGGCGAAGTCGAGGCTCTTGAACTCGTTCGCGTAGTCAAAGCCCTCCCCCATCGGGTTGGACTTGGCGGAATGCTGGTGCAGCAGGTCCAGCCGGAGCTGGTTTGGCCACCAGTCCCGGTTCGAGTTGCCGGCCCCAGCGAGGTGATTGAAAGGACACTTGGCTTCAGTTGTCATGGGCTTCCGGTTCCGAGAGTGAAATGATGAACTGACCCGTCAGTCGCAACCTACGCGACGCTCTTGTCCGCGGCAATTCGCATCTTTCGATCTTGAAGATAGATGCTATCTATCGAGGATTGTTTTTGAAAACCAAGATTCTGCAGCGGTCGTTGCGATTCTTGATCAGATGCTCTTGATAATTGCTGGACGACTTTCGAAGGTCCGGCGATGCGGAGCACTCACAACCGGGTATCAGCCGCCATCGCTCCACGCGAAGCTTGGTGCGCGCGACACTATTGTGACCATCTGATTGCCGTACGATGTCGCTCCGCGAGCAGGGTTTTGGCCGGTCCAAAATTCGCATCGCGCGTTTTCCGCAGAATGGGCAGCTCTCGCTCTTCGCTCATCCTCGTGCCGCCTCAACCGCGTAGAGTCTTTTCGCGAGCCGCATGACGCTGCAATAGTCCGAAAGTTTCGCGGGCGGGCATCAGTTTCGATTCCCCGAATGAGCGCCGGGCAGTGAGAACTCGGATCGATAGGTGGCACCAGCCAATGCGCGGGGTCGAGCTTGCAGGATCGCAACCTCGCCCCGCCGTCGTGGTAGGCCGCAATGCACCTAGGCGTGATGAGCCGAACATCCTGGCCGAAGCTCTGATGCTGGCGTGCCCACTCAAGGACCCCAGTGCATGCCTCCCGCGAATCGCCACCGGGGACTCAGGGCGCTAAGTTCCACGACCTGCCTTTGACGAACCAGCTGGCGAGGAGTAACCGGACCCCCGTGATCCGCGTCGTGGACGGAGAATGCGCTCTTTGCCAGGTCGATGCCGAGAGTCGCGGTGGCGTGCTTCAGAGACTCCTTCCTGGCCGGTGGGTCCGCACCGAAAGAATCGCACCGCTCTGACTCTCGAGGCAGTGCTCTTGCGATCGGAAGTTCCGCGATTCGGACCTAGGAGGCGACCACGCGTCGTTGCCGTAGGTGCGCCGCACATCAGACTGTGGAGCACGACGTTCCGGCGGGGCGACCTTCTACCATTCTAAATCCGCAAGAATCGGATAGGCGCTTGAGACGGGCCGGACTATGATCAGCCGCCTCGTGCGGAGTCGGTAGATCGTCGTGGCAGCTTCGTTCGATCCAATATTCAGGGGGCACGCATGATCGTCGAATGCATATCCAGTCAAGACTTTCCGCAGACTATGGGACCGTATAGCCAAGCCACCCGTGCTGGCCAATTCATCTTCTGTGCCGGACAAGGTGGCACGGACCCGGCAACAGGCAACCTCGTAGCCGGCGGCATCCGCGAGCAAAGTCGTCAAACACTGCACAATCTTCAAGCGCTGCTGAAAACCGCAGGAAGCGACCTATCGCATGTAGTGATGGTCACAGTGTTGCTCCACGACTGGAGAGACTTCGAGGGAATGAATGAGATCTTCGCAGAGTATTTCGGACAGAAGCCGCCGGCGAGATCGACAATTCGCGGCGAGCGTTGGCCTCAGGGGGCACTCGTGGCGATGAGCGCAATCGCCGTATGCAAGGACTGACGGTGTCGAGTGCTGCCCCAAGCAGGACGCCAGACGAACCTTCACGGGAAGAGGGCAGTCCGTCGGTACGTCAGCAACGCCCGGTGCCGCTTTCAGTTCGGCGCTGGAGTCGTGCGGAAGCGCGGGCACCTGGCAGACAGCGGGAACAGCGTGCGGGCGGCTCCCATTGATTGGGCGACCCGGCTGGAATTTACGCCTGACGGGAACGCACCACGGTCGATGCAGGTCGGCACGGTCACGAGACCGGCAGCGGACGCGCCGCCCCACGATGCCGGCTCGCCCTCCAGGAGGGTCGGCAACTCTTACAGATCATCGAGTGGACAATTCTGGGTCACCAAGCGCACGCGTACGCGATCTTCAACCGCCGGTGCTGCGGTTGCGGCAAACGCCAATGAAGCAGGGATGTGTGGACCGAGTGCGGGCAATCGACTCGCGGCGCGTATCATCTGCGACGCCACCGCTATCAAGCCTGCCGATGTAGTGGCATGCATTGCACGGGAGCGACAAGTTTTCCGCAGTTTGAGTAAGCGCTGCACTTCCTTCGAGTAACCGCTTCACTTCGTCAAGCAATCACGTCACCTGTCATTCACCCACGGCACCAGCAAGTTATCCGCATTGAACCGGATTCTGCTCCGGTACTGGGCCGGCCGCCGTTGCACTTGTGTCATAAGCCGATCGAGCCCGGTGGGGTCCTGCCGCACAAATTCTTTTTGTTGGCAGGCCTGGCGGTCCGTCCCGCCGCCGGTACGGTGGGAGGCGGGGCTTGGATCTCTTGAGCAGTGCGTGCTACTCGGCGTTTCGCCGAGCGGCTGGGGTCGAGAGGCTCGATCATGGATCCCGAATTCTCTGCACGCGGCGCGGCGATCAGCGCGGCCGGCTGTCCGCATGCTGCAAGATTCCGAATCCGCGCGCGCTCTCGCCCGTCGCGTCGCTTGATGACAACAACGCTCGAGTCGTGCAAGACCACGGCGCCCGGCGGCGCTTCGAACGTCAGCGACGGTTGCACCGGTGACTTCACGACCCTCGCGCCCAAACACAATGAGGCGATTGCTTGAAGTTCGTCGGACGTTGCATTGTTTTCGCGATTTCCTCTGCGGCCATCCACCGCACGGTTCGAACATGCGCTCACCGCGCGGCGACGCCGTCTATGCCACGGCGTTCAATGACTTGAATCTCGGGCCGATGCGGAGAATGCTGTCGGCTGGACTGCGGTTAGTACAGTGGTTGATTGGGGCAAGTGCCGCGATCAATTGAATGGGACACCCGGCACGGCGGCCATCGAAGGAGGACTTGCATTGAACACTAGTCGTAGCAATTCGTTGCCCGCAGTCGCTGTATTCGATGCGTACGGGACGATCTTTGACTTCGGCAGCGCCGTTCGCCGCAGAGCTGGAGCTATCGGAGAGTCGGTCGCGATGCTGATCGACACGTGGCGCGCCAAGCAGCTTCAATACACGTGGTTACGATCACTGCAGCACCAATACGCGAATTTCGAGCAGGTGACGTCCGAGGCGCTCGACTACGCGCTTGAGGTGGTCGGGATCCGCGACGATACACTGCGCAACGACTTGCTTGCGCTCTATGCAATGCTCGACGCATTCCCTGACGCGGTCCGTGCACTGAAGGAACTCCGCATCGCCGGGATTCCGTGCTGGATCCTGTCCAATGGCACGCCCGCTTGGCTCAAGGCGTCCGTCGGCGCGGCTGGCCTCGCGCCGCTGATTGACGGCGTGTTATCGGTCGAGTCGGTCGGCGTCTACAAACCAGATCCTCGCGTCTATCAGCTCGCCGTCGATGAGTTGGGCGTCGCGGCGAACCGGTTCGTATTCGTCTCCGCGAACGGCTGGGACGCCTGCGCCGCGGCCCATTTCGGGATGTCGACAGTATGGTGCAATCGGGCTGGGCAGCCAGCAGAGCGCCTGCCGGGGACACCGACGCATCAGGTGACTTCACTCGATGCGCTGGCAAGTCTTCTCGGAGTGGGTGGCGCGGGTCGGTCCGGTACTTAGAGGCGATTCGCGCCGGCACGCCGAACGTTCGCCGTACCATGAGCTGGAGGTTTCCCTCCAGCTCATGGTCACCGGGCAATGACTATCAGCTCTTCTTCGCTTTGGCCTTGGCCGCGTCGCAGTCCTTGGCCGTCATCTCGAGAAAACCCTTGCCCTTACAGGAGTTCTGGCCCTTGCAGGCGTTGGTTGCTGACTTACAGGCCGACGTCCCCTTGCACGAGTTCACGCCGTTGCAGTGTATCTTCGCTTCCTCGGCCGCGGCCGTGCTGACCGCGACAGTGCTGAACAGCAGCGCGGCCGCAGTCGCGATTGCCGTACCGGAAAGGCTCTTGGTGGTGGACATTGATTCTTCCTTCTTGAAGTGTGTCTGATCGTGGTTTGCCGTGAGCTCGCGACCCTGTGGAATCGCGGGCTACGAGCATAAGACCGCTCAAGAGCAATAATCATTACGAATGGCGCTATGGCACGATGGTATCGGCGTCGAGCTGCAATTGGAAATGGTGCACTGCGGAAACTGACGACGGGCGATGGTATCGTCCGGGCGTCGGGGCGCCTCAATTTATTCGCCGGCCGGCTAGACGCCGTGGCAACGCGATCGGCTCTAGTCGACCGGAAAGCAGTCGAGGTCGTTTGCAAAGACAACCGGACCGGCGAACACCTTGCGGATCGCTGCCTCGGTCTCCACCTCATGCCCGAGCGTACGCATCATTCGATGCGACAGGACGAGCTTCTTCACGCCCGCATCACGCGCGATTCTGCCGATCACGGAGGGCGGCATGTGTAGCGCCCGTTCCACACCCGTCGCGCCGTCGAGCACGGCGTTGTGCGCCAGCAGGACATCCGCGTCGCGGGCAACGCGCTCGAGGTTGCCATTGTCGCCATTGGTGTCGCCACTGAATGCGATCCGGGCGCCCCCGATCTCCACGCGATAGGCGACGGCGGGAACGCCACCATGCACGACCGAGGTCGCGAACACACGGATACCGTGCGTATCGAACACGCGGCGGACCTCGTGACCATCGAGCCTCAGGTCGTGAGCGTCCAGGTGGTAGGCACCGGATGGTGCTGCGCTAACAAAGTCAGCCAGGTAGCGATAGGTGCCAGTCCGCGCTCCGAACAGGTCCTTTACAAATTGGGTCGTCGCTGGGAAATCGTCGTTGCCTGCAGGGCCGTAAAGGGGCAGGCTCTCAGTCCGGCTCTCGAAGAACGACGATTTGACCAGCGCCGGCAGGTCGGCGGTGTGGTCGACGTGCAGATGCGTCAGCAGGATGACTGCTAATGCTGTGACGCTCGCGCCGCTCTGACCGAAACGCAGTGCCGAGCCGCCACCTGCGTCGATCAGCACGGTCGGCTCGCCATTGAACCAGATCAGGTAGCTGCTTGAGGCCCGTTGATCTTGTAGCTCCGGTCCGCCCGACCCCAGCACCTGGAGAGCGACGCCCTGCGCGCCGCAACGATTGGGTTGTTCCGCCGGGGCGCTGGCCGCATGAACAGCACCAATTGCGAGTAGCAACGCGCAGCCGGCGATACTCGCCTGTCGCGAACTATGAACCCTCGTTGTGCCGCACGACGAAGTTGATTTCCGCCGCGGCGACTCAGGCACGCACAAATTTCCGACCGACTCGAGTCCGGCGCGCGGCGAAATCCGCACGCCGCGGGCAGCCGACGCTCCCAGCCTGCCATCGAGCGCTTCGGCGACGGCGTCGATCACGCCGAGCGTCGGCTGACGAAATTCGATATCAGCCGATCCAACGACAGCGGCCCCGCACCCGCGATGGCGAGCCAGAGGAAGATGGCCAGGTACGCCGTTTCGTCAAAGCCAAGCAGCGACTCGAGCGAGTCCACCTGATCCCACTTTGCCGAGCGGATGGCGACGATCATCGTCACAGCGAGGGCGCCGGCAGAAATCCTCGTCAGCAGTCCTGCAAGGAGAAACAGCCCGCCGACGAATTCAACTCCGGAAACGAACGGCGTGAGCAGTTTTGGGAACGGGATGCCCCAGCTGACGAAATTCTCGGTGATCTGCGGCAGGTTCTGGAGCTTGCCCCAGCCGCTCCAGAGAAACACCCAACCGACGGTCAGACGCGCGAACAATGGTCCGAGCCACATCAGGTGGGAACCGGTCCGTTCCGGCCAACCGATCAGCCAGTCGACGAGTTTCCTCATAGCGACCTCACCTCAGTGGATCAGGATCGACTCTGCGGCCGACCGCGCAGGTACAGGCCGTTGCGGCCTGCATCGGTCTCGAGCGCAGTGCCATTACCCGTGAACCTAACCCATGGAGGCCGGTGGCTCAAGCAGCGACGGCCGCAGCGCCCCACGCTGTGCCAGCGCGCCATCGTGTGTCACCGAAACACAGTGTCCGACGTGTCGCGAAGCGTTCCCGGACGACCCATCGTTCCGGGCGGCGGTCGTCGACGCGTCCGTGGCAACTGTCGCAAAGAGCGGGGCCGCGCCTACCAGATGCCGCCGAGAGCGACCGTGATTGCCTCGCCGTTCACGCCTCCGGCGGCGTCGCTGCATAGGAAGGCGATCACCTCCGCAACCTCGCGCGGCTCGAGCACGCGATTCTGCGGATAAATGGCGGCGCGTTCGCGCCACACCTGTTCGACGCTCACGCCGCGCCGTTCGGCCTCAGTCTTGGCTGAGGCCTCGGACATGGCCGTCCGCACCCAGCCAGGGAGCACGGCGTTGGACGTGACGCCGAACGGCCCGGCATCCTGGGCGACCGCACGTGCCAACCCGATGACACCATGCTTGGAAGCGGTGTAAGCGCTGCCACACCTTTCGGCCTTCTCGCCGGCTGTTGAACTCGTGAATACCACGCGGCCGAATCCGCGCTTGCACATTTCACCTACGGTCAGTCGCGCGAGCTCGAACGGACCATCGAGATTAACGCGCATCGTTTCTCGCCAGATCGCCGGATCCTGCTCCCACACGAGGCGCTCGTGCGCCGAGCCGATGCCGTGGTTGACGACCAGGACGTCAATCGGCCCGAGACGTCGCTCGGTTTCGGCCACGGCGAGCGCGCATCCCTCGGGAGTGCCGAGGTCGGCGGCGACGTATTCGAGGCCAACGGCGGCCAGTTCGGCCGTGCTGCGCGCTACGATCATGACGTGCGCTCCCGCCGCCGCCAGCAGGAGTGCCGCTTCGCGTCCAACGCCTCGGCCGCCGCCGGTGACCAGCGCTACCCGTTTACTCATTCTTCGGCTCCCAAAGCCATGACGGCGGAATCGTCCCACGTACGGCAATTCTGCACAGGAATATCAGTTGACGCGACGACCGTTCCGGAGCCGCAACGGCCACGGCACGGCGTCGAACGCCATTGTCGCTCCAGCCACCCCGGTGCGGCTCGCGCAGCGGGGCTCTCATAGCAGGCCATGAAGCAGCCGGCGGAGCGAACCCGTGACGAGCTACAGCCAGGCCAATCCGCCGAAATAGAGAGTGATCAATCAGAAGAACGGTTGGGCGCTGTTCTTCCGCCGCGTCCACTGATTCTTCATGCGCCGACCTCGAGGTCCCGGGTCTTGCCACGGAAGACCCGGTACGCAAACGCCGAATGGGTGACAATGATCGGCACCTTCATGAGGATGGCGACCAGCACGATCAGGCGGCTCCGTGACGGCGAGTTCGCGTCCCACACAGAGATTCTTTAGGGGACCGCCCAAGGCGCGACCACCGATCTAACCCCACGAATCCCAGTCCGAACATCGCAAGTCCGAGCACGAACGTCGCGCTTGGCCGCACTCCCGCGGATCATTCGCAGGCCGAGCGCCCAGACCGCGACAAAGTTCGGGAGCACACTGCCAAGTAACCCACGCTGGGAGCCAAAGCGGCTGTCGCTTTCACTTCATCGCTACACTTCCTCCAAGCTATCGGTGCACTTTCTCAAGCAATCGAGATTCACAGATGCCGCAATCTCGTCAGCCTTGCGAGTCTGCCGGAGCTCTACCCTGACCTTGAGTACCTCGTCAGCGCTGCGTGCGGGCGTGTCGGAGACGCCGACGGCAGGCGTGTAATCGCGGGGCTCCCGCGCCTTCGACACGCTTACGTCAAGGATCGAAAATACGTGTGGCCGTCGTCTATTGTGCGCCGCGTCGTCAGAAGCGTTAAGAAAGCGCCACTTGCTGCGTGAATCTGACCACTACCCGATCTGAGCTCCGTTACGCCACTGCTGATGTACGCGATCCGCTGGCACTGATGCTATTCGACCGCCTCATATCCCGACGTCGCCGTGCGAGGAGCGCGCTGCTAGCGAGGCCTGTGCCACGCGCTCTGTACTGCACGAGCTGCGCGGTCCGGCGGGATTGTCGAGGAAATTCGATAACATTGAAGAGCGAGCGTCGCAGTAGAATGTGTAGCGGCCCTGCGCGGACGCAGCATGGTCGACCGGGGCCTAGGCGAGGAGCCTAGCTCCGTCCAACCCGTCCGACCCCTTGATCCCGGTTGCATGGAGGACTCCTTTGGCCAGCAGCCGCCTTGCACTGCGCACTTCGCCGCGCCGCGGCAACGGTCCCGTCGCGCCTTGGGTTGTCGCCGTGGCGCTGCTTCTGGTCTCGGGATGTGATCGCCGGGCCGGCGGCCCGAATGATCTGCCGGTTCCAGTGACGGTCGTCACGCTGAAGACCCAGGCGGTCTCGCTCACGCGAGAGCTGCCGGGCCGAACGACGGCCTATCTGGTTGCCGATGTCAGGCCACAGGCGTCGGGGATCGTGAAGGCCCGCCTGTTCCGTGAGGGTTCCAACGTCAAGGCCGGCCAGCCCTTGTACCAGCTGGATGACACCCTTTATCGCGCGCAGGTGAAGAGCAGTGAGGCCGCACTCGCGAAGGCAGAGGCGGCAGCCGAGGTGGCTCGCCTCGGAGCGCAGCGGGCCGCCGAGCTGATGAAGACGCACGCGATCAGCGCGCAGGACAATGACAATGCCATCGCTTTGGAGCGGCAGGCCGTTGCCGACGCAGCGGCGGCCAAAGCGGCTCTTGAGACGAGCCGCGTCAACCTCGCCTACGCGACGATCACCGCACCGATCAGCGGGCGCATCGGAAAGTCGTCGATCACTCCAGGCGCACTCGTGATCGCCAATCAGAGCGCTGCGCTCGCGACGATTCAGCAGCTGGATCCGATCTACGTCGAGCTCAGCCAGGCTAGCAGCGAGTGGCTGCGGTTGCGTGAGGAGATTGACGCCGGCCGGCTGCGCGCGGGAGGTGCGGGAACACTGGTTGGCATCATCCTCGAGGATGGTCGCCGTTACTCACACGACGGACGCCTCGAGTTTGCCGACGTCACGGTTGATACGAGCACCGGAAGCTTCGCACTGCGGGTACTCGTCCCCAATCCAAGCGACGTCCTGCTTCCGGGAATGTATGTCAGGGCAATCCTGACGGAGGCCACTGCGGCCGAGGGGTTGTTGGTACCGCAGGTCGCGGTCGCGCACGATTCGCAGGGTCGGGCAACGGCGATGGTTGTGGGCGAGTCGAACAAGGTTGAACAACGCGACCTGAAAGTGACGCGCGCACTCAAAGACCAGTGGCTTGTGGATGCGGGCCTGCGTGCCGGAGATCGGGTCATCGTAGAGGGCCTCCAGAAGATCCACGTCGGCTCGGTCGTCAATCCAACGGAGGCGACGGTTCCGGCGGCGGCAGCCAGTCCCGGTCCGCAGCCGGCCCCTTAGGTACGAGGCGTCCGCGGTGTCTCGCTTTTTCATCGACCGCCCCATATTCGCATGCGTGATCGCGATCCTCGTGACTCTGACGGGCGCGGTCGCGCTGACGCGCCTCCCCATCGCCCGTTACCCGACGATTGCCCCGCCGACCGTCACGATCAATGCGAGCTACCCCGGCGCATCGGCAAAGGCGGCTGAGGAGTCGGTGACGCAGATCGTCGAACAATACATGACGGGGCTCGATGGTCTCTTGTACATGTCCTCCACCAGTGACGCGTCGGGAAATGCATCGCTGACACTGACGTTCGCGAGTGGAACCAACCCCGACATTGCGCAGGTCCAGGTGCAGAACAAGCTGCAACCGGCGCTGGCGCTTCTTCCGACGATCGTGCAGCAGCAAGGCCTCAGCGTCACGAAATCCTCGAGCGGATTCCTGATGGTCGTCGGTCTCGTGTCAGACAGCGACCGGTTGAGCGCCGCGGACATGAGCGACTACGCTGCCTCATCCTTGGTGGAGCCCCTGAGCCGCGTACCTGGGGTGGGTAGCGTCCAGCTGTTCGGGGCCAAGTACGCGATGCGCATCTGGCTGGACGCCGACCGGATGAAGGCCTATGGGCTGACTCCGGCCGACGTGACCGGTGCCGTGACGGCGCAGAACGCGCAGCTCTCGCTCGGACAACTTGGGGGCACGCCCGCGGTGCCTGGCCAGGAGCTGTCGGCCACGATTACCGCGCATGGACGCCTGCAGACGCCAGCGCAATTTCGCGCGATCGTCTTGCGCACGTTGCCGAACGGCTCATTGCTGCGAGTCGGCGATGTTGCGCGGGTCGAGCTGGGCGCCGCGGATTACGGGTTCGTGACGCGGTACAACCGACGCCCGGCCGCCGGCATGGGCATTTCGCTTGCGACTAACGCAAACGCGCTCACGGCGGCGCAGGGCGTCGAAGCGCTGCTGCGGAAGTTGGAGCCGTCGTTTCCGCCAGGCCTGCGGACGGTCATTCCGGTCGATACCACACCGTTCGTGCGCGCTTCCATTCGCGAGGTGCTCAAGACGCTCGCAGAGGCGATCGTACTCGTGTTCCTGGTGATCTACCTGTTCCTGCAGAATTTCCGCGCGACTCTGATTCCGACCATCGCGGTCCCGATCGTGCTGTTCGGCACTTTCGCAGTGCTCGCGGCGTTCGGATATTCAGTAAACATGCTGACGATGTTCGCGATGGTTCTGGCAATCGGACTGCTGGTCGATGACGCAATCGTTGTCGTCGAGAACGTCGAACGCGTCATGAGCGAGCAGGGGCTGTCGCCGCTCGAGGCGACGCGAACGTCGATGGACCAGATCACCGGCGCCCTGGTCGGCATCGCGACGGTGCTCGCGGCCGTCTTCCTGCCGATGGCTTTCCTGCAGGGATCGAGCGGTGTCATCTATAGGCAATTCTCGGTCACGATCGCTTCGGCGATGGTGCTGTCGGTATTCGTGGCCCTGATCCTCACCCCGGCACTCTGCGCGGTCCTGTTGCAGCCGATTCCGAAGGGCGGGCACGCGCGCGACACCGGGTGGTTTGGCCGCTTCAACCGGTGGTTTGATCGCGCCAACGGGCGCTACCAGGGCGTCGTAAAACGGCTGATCGAATACACGCCGCGCACCATGCTCGTCTTCGCGGTGCTGACGCTGCTGATGGCCTTTCTCTTCTGGCGCCTGCCTACTGCGTTCCTTCCGGCCGAGGATCAGGGAGCGCTCTATACACTGATCCAGCTGCCACCCGGCGCAACCCAGGGACGAACGATACATGCGCTCGAGAAAGTCGAGGATTACTTCCTCGACCACGAGAAAGGCGCGGTCAAGGACATCTTCACGGTGCAAGGATTCAGCTTCAATGGCAATGGTCAGAACAGCGGCCTGGGATTTGTTCACCTGAAGAGCTGGGACGAGCGCTCGGATCCCAGTCTCGGTGTCGCCGAAGTCGTCGGTCGGGCATTCGGCGCGCTGTCGCAGATCAAGGACGCGGTCGTATTCCCTGTCGTGCCACCCGCGGTGACCGAACTCGGCCGTATTGGCGGTTTTGACGGCTACCTGCGTGACAACAACGGTCAGGGTCGCCCGGCACTGCTCGCGGCCCGCAATCAGCTGCTCGCAGCCGCCGCGAAGAGCAAGCTGGTCGTCGGGGTGCGCCCGAACGGGCAGGAGGACGCTGCTCAGCTTCGCGTGGATATTGACTCGTCCAAGGCTGGTGCGCTCGGCGTGTCGACAGCCGACATCAACGACACGCTCGCCGTCGCCTGGGGGGGCCGCTACATCGACGATTTCATAGACCGCGGAAGAGTCAAACGCGTGTACCTGCAGGCCGACGCCCCGTTTCGGATGCTGCCTGAGGACTTTTCGAAGTGGTACGTGCGCAACGGCGAAGGGGGCATGGTTCCGGTCTCGGCTTTCGCGTCAACCCACTGGGATTTCGGACCGCTGCAACTGGTGCGCTTCAACGGCGCGCCGGCGATGGAGATCAACGGCGATGCGGCGCCCGGCGTGAGCTCTGGCACAGCAATGGCGGAAATCGAGCGGCTGGTCCGCGAGCTCCCGGCGGGGTTCAGCATCGATTGGGCTGGTCAATCGTACGAGGAGCGATCGGCCGGCGCCCAGACCCCGACGCTCTATGCGTTGTCGCTGACCGTCGTGTTTCTCTGCCTTGCCGCGCTCTACGAGAGCTGGCTCGTCCCGACCGCAATCCTGCTTGCAGTCCCGCTCGGCGTCATTGGTGCCGCCCTGGCCACGAGCGTACGCGGCCTGGAGAGCGACATCTATTTCAAGGTCGGCATGCTGACGATAGTGGGCCTGACGAGCAAGAACGCCATTCTGATCGTCCAGTTCGCTGAAGCAAACGTCAAGGCTGGAATGAATCAGCTGGAGGCCACGCTGCACGCGATACGCGATCGGCTGCGGCCCATCCTGATGACGTCGCTCGCATTCGGGTTTGGTGTGCTGCCGCTCGCACTCGCGCACGGCGCAGGCGCCGGCGCGCAGCGCGCCATTGGCACCGGCGTCGTGGGAGGCGTGTTCGCAGGAACGCTACTCGGAGTCCTGTTCATTCCGGTGTTCTACGTCGTCGTGCATCGCCTCTTCGAGCGAAAGTCCCGCGCCGACGTTTCGTGATGACGACGCGCTGGAACGCTGCTCCGGACGACCTGCGTGTCCGCCGGGTGGAAGGCGCAGTCGATTTCGGCGTTTATTCTTCATCCCGGCGCTCGTCGTCGGTCAGAAAGAGCTTATAGAACTGTTCGGGCGCCTACGGAAAGACTCGCGTCAGTTGGTAATGCTCGGTCTCTCGACAGTCGAATGTCTTGATGTCGCCGGACTCCAGTAGTAGGACTGCGAGTTGCGGAAAGGAGAGCACAATTGGCGAATGGGTTGCGATGAGCAGATGCGCTCGCTTCTCGGCAGTGAGGTCATGGCGCACGCGGAGGAACGCAAGCTGACGCGCTGGCGAGAGGGCTGTCTTGGGTTCGTCGAGAAGAAAGCGGCCATCCTCAATGCGGTGCTAGAAGAGCCCAATGAATGCTTCGCCGTGCGACGCTCATTCAGTGATCAACCTCCGCACGACTGGTTCGGTACAGTCGGACTCGCTTGAATATCTCGTTCTCCGCGCTCTTGGACGCCACCCGACGCGGCGTTCTGGAACAGCCCGGGCGCGCCGATGCTTCTATCACGGACCTTGCAGAGCAGTTCCACATGACCCTCACGGGCATGAAGAGGCATGTTGGCATCCTGGAGCGGGCCGGGCTCCTCACCACGGCGAAGGTCGGGCGCGTGCGGACCTGCAAGCTCGGCCTGAGTCAACTTAGGCGAGAGGCGGCATGGATCGAGAGGCACCGCCTGCTCTGGGAAGCCCGCTTCGACGAGCTGGACAAAGCTGTCGAGGAACTGAAACAGTAAGGAGAAGACCGGTGGACGCAAGAAGAGAAGGTGAGCCCACAACCATGAAAGAGCATACAACGGTTGAACGGAAGTCCGGACGTGAGGCGGTCACTAGGCGAACTTTCAACGCCCCGGCGCGCATCGTGTTCGAGGCGTGGACCAAGCCCGAGCTGTTCAAGCGCTGGTGGGTGCCGAAGTCACTGGGCATGTCCCTGCGTTCCTGTGACATGGATGTTCGCGTCGGGGGCAAGTACCGCCTTGAGTTCGAACCCGATGGTATGGCGTTCTTCGGCACATACCTCGAAGTCACACCGCACTCGCGCCTCGTCTGGACCAACGAGGAAGGTGGTGACGGTGGGCCCGTCACCACGGTGATCTTCAAGGAAGAAGGCGAAAAGACGCTGCTGATGATGCACGAGCTCTATCCCTCGAAGGAAGCTCGCGACGCTGCCGGCACCGGGGCGGCGGAGATGATGGGCGAGACATTCGCGCAACTGGACGGGCTTCTCGTGACGCTGGGCGCTCGCTGATACGTAAGGACCCCGCTGCTCTTGCTGCTTCGAACGGGTGATTCACGGCGCTCAGGCTTGGGGCCAGCTCGACCGGTTCATCACCGAGGATTTCAAGTCCATGCATCAATAATGCGAGAGTCCGGAACAGGCGCTGAGGGTCGGCACTGACTCGAAGGGAAGCCTTGACTGCAGGCGGCGATGAAGGAACCGAATTTGCGGTCATGCCGAAAGCCGTCATTTCCGAGTGACCGCGCCGGATCAAGGGTGGACCAGGTGCGCCAGTGCCTTTGATGCCGGCTGTTGCATCGCAGCGAACCGCGCATAATGCCGAGTCATGGATTCGCAAACGCCAGACGGGCCGCCAGTCACGGAATACGCCCAAGCCCGCGTGTCGACGTTCAACTGAAATACATATGTGTTCGGCGACGGGCGCCACATCCCGCGGCCCCTCGGATCGACGATCGGACCGGGCGTTACGTGCGTACCCGCCACTCAGGTGCGGGATTGAGTTAGCGCCGGCGGTGCGGGTAGGCCGGCGCACCCGTCAGGGTGGGAACGGATCGGAGAATTTCGGGTCGCTCAGGAACGCAAAGTCGGTGAATGTGTTCAGGAATGCCTCCAGCGCCGCTTTGTCGCTATCCGAGAGATGCAGTTGCCACGGCGCACCCGTCAGGTCGCGCAAGATCGGGTCGAGGTTGGGGCTGTCCTGAATCCCGCTGTCGTAGTGGTCGATGACTTCGCGAAGCGTTGCAAAGCGCCCGTCGTGCATATACGGCGCGGAGACCGCGATGTTGCGCAACGACGCGGCTCGGAACACGCCTATGGCGCCGGTGCGCTGGAACGCCGGATTGAGTGTGCCCGGATCCGTCGGAACTACATCGAGGCCGTTGTTGGCCTGCCAGACGTTGGTGTTGGCTGCCTGCTCGTGGCACGTCGTGCAGTGAGCGAGATAGATCTGCATGCCCTGCAGTTCCTGGGCGTTCAGTACGGAGGCCGGGTCCCCGGGACCGTTCGTCATCGCGTTGTTCGCCTGGTCCCACTTCGATTGATAGGAGATCAGCGACTGCACGAACTGCGCGATCGCCGCGGCGATCCTGTCACGGGTGATGTCCGGCGTTCCGAACGCCGCGGTGAACAGCGCCGGATAGAACGCGGCGTTGCCCAGCTTCGCTTCGACCGGGAACAACGCCATGCCGAGTTCGTCGTGGTTGTCGATCGGGATGAAGATCAAGTTGCGCAGGTCCCCCGTCGCCCGAAGGTCGGAGAACCATGCGTTATTGATGTTGTAACGTGCGTTCGCAAGCGCCATCGCCGAGCGTTTGAGCGGGATACCGAGGATCCCTGTATCGAATTGATTCGGCGATGCAAACCCGAGGCTCTGCTGGTGACACGATGAACACGAGTGTGTATTGGTGATCGAGAGACGCTTGTCGTAGAAGAGCACCCGCCCCAACGTCGCGCCGGCGTCAGTCGACCGGTTGTCGGCGGGTTGCATGTCCCAAAGCGGTGGCCCGATCTGGCTTGAGAGTGCGAAGACGTAGGGGAGCGGGAGCTCCTCGTCCTTATACAGATACGGCGTTGTCGGCAGGTTCGGCGCCGACGTTGGTACTGCGGCCGGCGCGGCGATCAGGAAGGCGTCTATGCCGGCGCCACCGAACCCATCGGTCGCGGTGATCGTCACCTCGACGGCGCCGATCGCATCGAATGTACCACTGATATGTGTTCCGGCTACGGAGAGACCGTGCGGGTTGCCGCGCAGCGTAACGGTGTAGGAGAGGGGATCTCCGTCGGCATCGCGAAACGTGGTCCCGCCTTGCGCGGCATCGACATCGACCTGCTGACCGGCGACGACGATTCTTGGTTGGTTGCCGTTGGCCACTGTCGGTGGCGAATTCGCGACGATATGCAAATCAAAGAGGAAGGAGACCGAGTTCCCGCCGCGGCCGTCATCGACTTGGATTTGCAGCTGGCAGTTGCAAGCCTCCGTCGGTACGCCGCTGATCAGCGGGCCGCTCGCGACGAGCCCAGCCGGCAGTCTCGCGCCGATGCCGAGATCCAGCACTTTGTAGGTCAGCGCATCACCATCGGGGTCGGTCACGGTCGTGCCGCCCTGGCTGAGGTCGAAGCTGAAATTGTGATTGGTCACGCCGCTCTCACCGGCGGGCGCATGAACGAGGACGGGGGACTGATTCGGTGCCGGCGAGGGTGCGGGCGGCGGAGCCAAAGACGATGAAGAGGAGGACTGACCGGGCTGGGCGTCGCCACCCGACCCGCCGCCGCACGCCGCAAGTCCGAATACGAGGAGTACGGCGACGATCAGTCGGAGGCGCCACCGCAATGCCCAATGCTCAGCTAGATCCGACCTAACGCGTACTTCCGCGCGGCTGTTCATGGCCGACCGACCCCCAATCCGCTAAGCGTACGGGAGTTTTGGTTCAGTTCAGGGTCTTTTCCGACGCCCTCGCCAGTCATAATTGTGCGTCGCATTGTAGATTTTCGTTACGTTAGGGCGGATTCCCCGGCGCCGGTCCGCCCCTTTCGTTCGAAGGTCAGCCATGAGCGGATGCGACCAGCTGACGGACGGCCAACTTGCCGACCATTGGGATCGGGGCTTCTGCGCGTGGTTGCAACTCCGGGACTTCGGAAACCCGCTGACTCGATACTCCGCGCCACTCCGCCAATACGACCCGCCCCTGCAGTCATGACGGTTCAGCATGGGTAGCCAGGCGCGATTTGAGGCGCCGGAGCGACATAGTTGAGAGGGTCTTGTGGGGGGGCGGCGAGGGCGCGACGACCTCATTCACTGCAAAGCCTCTTCGGGTGCTGTGAGCCCAAACTATATAGGCGGTGACGAGGTCGATGCGGCATATCGTCGTTCGCAAATCGGCGTCTATGTTGGACTGCGCGGCCTGCTAGCGCTCATTTGTCGCAGCAAAATAGGGCGCAATGTCAGGTTGAATAGGTGGCAGCTCCACTATCGCATGCTCAGATGCGCAAGACAGTTGACAGTCGTTACCTTCGACTTCGCTCCCAATTGACTACGGCGCTCTTACCTGCGTCGGTAAGGATCCACCCACCGCGGCCATGCGGCGAAGGGACAACAAACCCTCGCATTTTGAACAGTTCGGCTTGCGCAGCCGACATCATGGGTGGAAGGCCTCGTTTTGCCCGATCCCGAGCCTTTGCGAGAGTCGTCCAGTCGTCAGGGGTCAGATAGCCTTCGATCGTCACTTGCTACTCCCGCCGCAACCGGTGACGCCGGTCGCGATCATTTGAGAAGGTGTAATGGCGCCTGATCATCGAGCCGTGTCAGCCCCTTGTCGACGTACCGCAAGAACGTCCGGGATTCGAAGCCCGGATCTCTACCCTGGCGAGGGAGTTTGGGCCTCGGATGGCATTGCGCTGAATCGCATGCACGGCCGGAGGCGCGATTTGGATCGGCAGCGATCTTGTTGGCCCTCAAAGGTCATACACCAGCGTTTTCCCCGACTCTCGCACGTGCCCTTCATTGATTAGCCGTTGCAACAGCGCTGCCTGCTCCGGAGCACTAAGCGTCTGGAACCAGCCTTTCACCTTCCCCTCGAGACTCTTCCGCTTCAGAGGCCGTTGCTTTTCCTTCGCGAGAAGCTTGAGCAGCCGGTCGAACGGCTCGGCCATCGTCGCGCGAGTAACTTCGGCGGGGAAGGCGTCCTTGAGCGTCGCCACGCGACGGCATTCAAGATCCTGTGTCTGCAGATGCCGAACCAGCGGGTCAAACCCGAGATCGCGGGACAAGATTGCGCACCGGGCGTCGCGGTGTAGCGCGAATTCGCGTCCGAGGTAATAAGCGATGTGGAAGTCGAGCGCGTTTGGTCCTTGGCCTGAGATCTTGATCCACGTCAGCCGCGTGCCGAGAGGCTGCGCCTGAACGACAAGCTCCTCGGGGAGCTTCTTCTGCGTGATGCCGTAGAAGATCATCACGTGAGCCTCGGGCGGCACGCGGTTGAGATCCACTTTCTGGACGTTCTCAAGATCAACGAGCAACACAGATCTGGCCATGAGGCCTCCGGTCGACTCAGAGCGGCTCTCAGGTTACCGCAGCGAGCCGGTCGCGGTGCAGCCGGAATGGTTTTGCCTTTGGCCCGCTCGGCTCCACGTGGTCGGTCTTGCAGGCGTGGGCAGTCGATACGGCGACCGGGCAGCACTCGGCAATCCGCTCCGCCGGATACCGGTGCAACACTTTGAGCTTCGGGTGCTTCCGCGGCCGCCCGATTCGCCTGGTCGCCGTTCTAGGTCTCCGATAACCGCTCCATGCGGAACGTTCGTTGCGCGCCGCCATGACGGTCCCACATTGGAGACATGACGGGGGCAGGATGTGGGGGACACCGTGGCCGCGGGCGCCGGCGCTAGTCCGAAAGCCAGGGAAGAGCTTCGGATATGGCGGGCCGGGTGCGCGTCACATGCTCGCCATCGTCACCTGCATCAACCGAGCGCCACCACGGAGTTAGCACCGTACCGAGCGAGGGTTCCAGCGCTTCACCGAGGCGCGGCATCAGAAGCTGTGCGCCCCTCTTCGGGCCGAGGTGCAGGAGCGTTTCTACGGGCGCGTCCCAGTCGTGCATGGCGAGAGCGAACGTTCCCCAGTGCACCGGAAGAAATGCCCCGCCGCCGAGGAACTTGAGCGCTTCCAGTGCATTCTCGGGGCCAAGGTGGATGTCTCCCCAGGACGGATGGTACGCACCAACCTCGAGCATCACGAGGTCGAACCGGCCGAAGCGCGCCCGAATCTTCGTGTACTCGGTCGTGAGTCCCGTATCGCCGCTGAAGAATGCGCGATGGTTGTCCGTCTCTACGACGAACGACGACCAGAGCGTGGCGTTGCGGTCGCTGAAGCTTCGTCCCGAAAAATGCTGCGAGGGCGCGGCGTGCACGGCGACTTCGCCGCCCGGCAGCGTATGAGATTCCCACCAGTCCAGCTCTGTGATTCGCTCTCGGGGCACGCCCCAGGCCTCGAGGTGGGCGCCGACGCCGAGCGATGTCACGAAGGGAACAGGTTGCCGAGCAAGCGCTCGAATCGTCGGATGGTCCAGGTGATCGTAGTGATCGTGTGAGATCACTACGAGATCAAGCTCCGGCAACGCATTGAGCGCGACCGGTACGGGCTGAAATCGCTTGGGGCCGATGAGGCGGAATGGAGAGGCTCGCGGGCCCCACACGGGATCGGTGAGGATCCGGTAGCCGTCCATTTCGAGGAGAACCGTTGAGTGGCCAAGCCAGGTCGCACGAAACCCGGTTGAGGGCTTGCGGCGCCAGCTCTCAAGCGGATTCACTGATGGAAGGCCTCCGGTCGGTACCCGTCTGCCACGTTCAAAGAGGAACTCTCGCGCGGAAGGCGGAGCGGCAGCCCGGTCACGCAAGCCGGGGAGCGGCGGGTGGATGTTTCTAAATCCGTTTCCGGCCCACAGGCGCGACGCCTTCATTCGTTCGAGGCGAAGCCCGTTCGCGCGCGACCCAAAGGTTTTCATCACTTAGCGGCCCACCTGCTGAAAGCCATTGTGGTCTGCACAGAATATTGGCCTGGCCCGAACGGACCACTTGACGGTATCCGGTCCATGGGGACTGTGGACAAGCATTGCAAGGCGATCCGTTGGCGCTTTCGCTCGCTCGCGCCTCTCTCGACGAGCAGACGCGAGTGTCACAGCTGAAACGACGGCGGCGGTCGGTTGAATGCGATTCGGATTCACGACTTGAGGCGATAGCCCGTCCGGAAGATCCATGCGGTCACGGCGAAACACCCGCCGAGGAAGACGCCGATGACCGCGAGGCTGATGCGGATGTCGACGTCGCCGATGCCGAAGAAACTCCAGCGAAACCCGCTGATCAGGTACACGACGGGGTTCAACAACGCGACCTTCTGCCAGAGCGGCGGAAGCATCGAGATCGTGTAGAAGCTGCCGCCGAGAAACGTCAGCGGCATGACGACCAGCATTGGCACGAATTGCAGCTGTTCGAAGCTGCTGGCCCAGATCCCGAGGATGAAGCCAAACAGGCTGAACGTGACGGCCGTCAGAGCCAGAAACATCACCATCGCGACCGGATGCTCAATATGGAAGGGCACGAAGACACGCGCGGTCGCAAGAATCAGCACGCCGAGAATCAGCGACTTGGTGGCGGCGGCCCCGACGTAGCTCGCGACAATCTCGAGATGCGAGACCGGCGCGGACAAGATCTCGTAGATCGTGCCGGTGAACTTCGGGAAATAGATGGCAAATGATGCGTTGGAGATGCTCTCTGTCAGCACCGACAGCATCATCAGGCCCGGCACGATGAACGCGCCATAACGGACACCGCTCACGTCAGCCATGCGCGAGCCGATGGCCGCGCCAAACACGACGAAGTACAGCGACGTTGAGATCACGGGCGTGACGATGCTCTGCAGCAGCGTGCGCCCGGTGCGCGCCATCTCGAACGCGTAGATCGCACGAATTGCGGGCAGGTTCACCCTGGTCTCCTCACGAGGCTGACGAAGATGTCCTCAAGCGAGCTTTGCGAGGTCTGAAGGTCCTTGAAGCGGACCCCGGCTTCCTGAAGTCGCCCCAGGAGGCTTGCGATGCCGCTGCGTTCGTGCTGAGTGTCGTAGGTGAACACGAGCTCGCGGCCTCCGGCCGTGAGCGCGAGTGGCAGTCCCGATAGCGCCGCCGGGATGGACCCGAGCGGCTGCTGCAGATGCAGCGTCAGCTGTTTCGTGCCGAGCTTTCGAATCAGTGCCTCCTTTCCCTCGACCAGGATCAGCTCGCCGTGATTGATCACGCCGATCCGATCCGCCATCTCTTCGGCTTCCTCGATGTAGTGCGTCGTCAGGATGATGGTGACGCCGTTCTCGCGCAGCGAGCGCACCGCGTCCCACATCGCAAGCCGCAGCTCCACATCGACTCCGGCGGTCGGTTCGTCGAGGAACAGGATCTGCGGCTCGTGCGATAGCGCCTTGGCGATCATGACGCGGCGCTTCATGCCGCCGGACAGCGTCATGATCTTGCTGTCCTTCTTGTCCCACAGCGACAGGCTCTTGAGCAGCTGCGCGATGTGATCGGGGTTCGGGCGTCGGCCGAACAGGCCGCGGCTGAAGGTCGTGGTCGCCCACACTGACTCGAAGCCGGTGGAGACGAGCTCCTGGGGCACGAGGCCGATCATGCGGCGCGCCGCGCGGGCGTCGCGAATGATGTCGTGCCCATCGACACGGACGTCGCCGGACGTCGGATTCACGAGCCCGCACACGATGTTGATCAACGTGGTCTTGCCCGCGCCGTTGGGTCCGAGGAGCGCGAAGATCTCGCCGCGCCGGATCTCGAGATCGATCGCCTTGAGCGCGGCGAAGCCGGTCGCGTAGGTCTTGGAGAGGTTCCGAATCTCAATGATCGGTGTCATGCGCAACTGATGGCGGGTTCGTGTCGGATGTTAGGCGATCGCTGCACTCTGGATCACGCCGCTGTGAAGTGCTGGTCGAACGCATGGTACGGGCGTCGCGGAGGAGATGGTCCGGCCTCGATCGCAGCGTCCGTCCCAGACCGTTGCGTTGGCCGGGAGGGTCGCGATCCGCTCGTGCGGGCCGCGTGCCCCCATGCCGCCAGCGATGGCTTCCGGCCGGTTCAGCCTCATCCAACGTAGGCGGCGAGCAACGCGCTCACGGCCTTTTTCGCGTTCTCCGTCGGGCCGCGGTCGCCTGCAAACGTGAGCCTCGTGAGGTAGCAGCCTTCCCAGAGCAGCATCAATGAGTCGCCGAGCGCATCAGCGTCGCGGGCTCCGGATGCACGGGCCAGCTCGCGGAATCGACGCCGCATCTCGGCCTTGAAGCCTTCGACGACCGCACGCGCCGGGTGGCCGGCTTCGGTGATTTCGACCGCGGCGTTCGCGAGCGCGCAGCCCCGCGAATCGGAGTCGCAGGCCCTGTTCAATTGCGCATCAAACAAGGACTCGATCTGGGCGCGCGCATTGCCGGCGTGCGCCGCGACGGTAGCGTCCCACCACGCCCAAACCTCGCGTTCCTGGCCTTGCAAATACTCCGCGATCAGCGCGTCCTTCGATTCGAAGCACCGGTAGAAGCTCATCTTGTTGGTGCCGGCTTCGGTCGCGATCGTGTCGACGCCGACAGCCCGGATTCCGCGGCGATAAAACAGGCCGCGCGCCGTCTGCATGATGCGGTCGTGCACGCACATCTTCGGCGGCTCGGAAATAACTTCTTTCTTTACAGCCACTTCTGTTGTCCTCGGCGAATGAGATTGATTCGCCTCTTGACACGTTACTGACCGGTCAGTACCGTCCTGCTCCAATAGTGACTGACCGGTAACTCCTTGTGCCTAGCATCGGGTCGTTCCGGGGGCAAGTCAAGCCCGGATGAGCCGCACGCGAGTGGCGGCGATCGGTTCGGGGATCGTGGTCACAGGTGCGTGTTGGCTGGTTATGGAAAGTCGGGGAGACGTCATGAAGTTCAAGGATCGAATCTCTCTCAGGAGCGCTGCGCCGCTCGGGCTCGGCTTCGCGGTTCTCGCTGGCGTACTGCTCTTTGCAGGTGTCGGACGCTCCGGTGCGAAGCCCGTCCCGGCGGCAGCGCCACTGACGGAGGTGACCGTCGCGCCGGTGCTGCATCGGCCGTTGCGCGAGTGGCAGGAGTTCAGCGGGCGCCTGCAGGCGGTGAACACGGTCGAGGTCCGTCCGCGCGTCAGCGGCTACATCGATCGCGTCACGTTCCAGGACGGAGCACGCGTGCGCAAGGGCCAGCTACTGTTTCAGATCGATCCGCGCCCGTTCCAGGCCGAGGTCGATCGCCTCGTTGCCGAGCGCAGCCGCAGCGCGTCCGACCTCGAGCTCGCACGCGCCAACCACGCGCGAGCGGAACGACTGATCGGCGCGCACGCGATCTCGCGAGAGGAGTACGAGCGGCTCGGTGCGGCGGAAAACTCGGCCCTCGGCGCCCTGAACTCGATCGAGGCATCGCTCCAGGCGGCGCGGCTCAATCGCGAGTTCACCGAAGTGCGCGCCCCGATCGACGGCCACGTGTCGCGGGCGCTGATTACCGCGGGCAACCTCGTGACCGGCGCAAGCGTGCTGACGACGTTGGTCTCGGATGACCCCGTGTACGTCTACTTCGACGCGGACGAGCAGACGTACCTGCGCTACGCCGCGGCACGGCGCAGCGAAGGCCGCGCGAACGGCGGAACCGCCGGCGTCTACATCGGGCTCGCCGACGAGAGCGGGTACCCCCATGCGGCGGCACTCGATTTCATCGACAACCAGGTCGATGCGGCGACCGGCACGATCCGGGCGCGGGCCGCGCTCGCAAACCCGGACGGTCGATACACGCCCGGCCTGTTTGCCCGGGTGCGGCTGATCGGCGGGGAAATCCGCGACAGCGTGCTCGTCGAGGATCGTGCCATTGGTACGGATCTTTCGAAGAAGTTCGTGCTGACGCTCGCACCCGGCAACCGTATCGAGTCGCGCCTGGTCGAGCTCGGGCCGCAGATCAACGGGCTGCGCGTCATCGAGAAGGGCCTCGCCCCGGGCGAGCTCGTGGTCGTCAACGGCCTGCAGCGTGTGCGGCCGGGGCAGACCGTCGCGCCGACGCAGACCGAGATGAACGAAGCGTCGACCGCGCTTGCGCAGGTCGTGGAAGGGCAGGCGGGCGGCACGCCGCCGCCGCGCGTCGGTCACGTCGCACGACCACGCGCTGCGGGCCCCGGCTGACCTCATCGCGCCCGGCAAGGAATCGTCATGAATCTCTCCCAGTTCTTCATCGGTCGTCCAATCTTTGCGGGCGTCCTGTCGGCGCTGATCTTCCTCGCGGGCCTGATCGCGCTCCCGTCGCTGCCGATCAGTGAGTATCCCGAAGTGGTGCCGCCGACCGTCGTCGTGCGGGCAACTTATCCTGGCGCCAACCCGAAGGTCATCGGCGAGACGGTCGCAAGCCCGCTCGAGCAATCAATCAACGGCGTCGAGGGGATGCTCTACCAGTCCTCGCAAGCGACGGCCGACGGGGTCATGACGCTGACGGTGACCTTCGCGCTCGGAACCGACATCGACAAAGCCCAGGTCCAGGTGCAGAACCGCGTCGCGCAGACGTTGCCGAAGCTCCCGGACGTGGTCCAGCGGCTCGGGGTCGTCACCAACAAGGCCTCTCCAGACCTGACGATGGTCGTGCACCTCGTCTCGCCCGACAATCGTTACGACACGCTGTACCTCTCGAACTACGCCCTGCTGCGGGTCAAGGACGAACTCGCCCGCCTGGACGGCGTCGGCGACGTCCGGGTGTTCGGCGCCGGCCAGTTTTCGATGCGCGTCTGGCTCGACCCCGAGAAGATCGCGAGCCGCAACCTGACCGCACAGGACGTCATCGGTTCGATTCGCGAGCAGAACGTGCAGGTCGCGGCCGGTCAGCTCGGGGCGCCCCCGGTCGCGAGCGCCAACGAGTTCCAGGTCGCCATCAACGCGAAAGGTCGGCTGACGACCGAGGACGACTTTCGCAACATCATCGTCAAGACCGGCGCTGCCGGACAGGTCACGCGCCTCAAGGACGTCGCGCGTGTTGAACTCGGCGCCGAGACCTACGCGCTGCGCGCGCTGCTCGACAATGAGTCCGCCGCGGCGATTCCGATCTTCCAGCGCCCGGGCAGCAACGCGATCCAGATCTCCGAGCACGTGCGCGCCAAGATGGCGGAGCTGAAGCGCGACTTCCCGGAGGGCGTCGACTACCAGATCGTGTATGACCCGACGGTGTTCGTCCGCGGGTCGATCGAGGCGGTCGTGCACACCCTGCTCGAGGCGCTGCTGCTGGTCGTCATCGTGGTCGTCGTGTTCCTGCAGACATGGCGGGCCTCGGTGATCCCGCTGATCGCCGTGCCGGTGTCGCTGGTCGGCACGTTCGCCGTCATGCAGCTCTTCGGCTTTTCCCTGAACGCACTCTCGCTCTTCGGGCTCGTGCTCGCGATCGGCATCGTCGTTGACGATGCAATCGTCGTCGTCGAGAACGTCGAGCGCAACATCGGAAATGGACTCTCGCCGATCGAGGCGACGCGCCAGGCGATGCGCGAGGTGACGGGGCCGATCATCGCAACGGCGCTCGTACTCTGCGCCGTGTTCGTTCCGACGGCGTTCATCAGCGGTCTGACTGGGCAGTTCTACAAGCAGTTCGCGCTCACGATCGCAATCAGCACGGTGATCTCTGCCTTCAACTCGCTGACGCTGTCGCCGGCGCTGGCTGCGGTCCTGTTGAAGCCACACGGTGCGGTGCCGGACCGCCTGACACGCGTGCTCAACCGGTTGCTCGGTGGATTCTTCGGGCCGTTCAACCGGATGTTCGCGACGTTCTCCGGGCGCTACGTCGGCGTGGTCGGTCGCGTGTTACGCGCCGGCGGCATCGTCCTCTTTATCTATGGAGGACTCGTCGCCCTGGCCTATTTTGGCTTCGCGAAGACGCCCGCTGGCTTCGTGCCGTCGCAGGACAAGCAATACCTGGTCGGTTTCGCGCAACTTCCCGATGCCGCGACACTCGGCCGCACCGAGGCCGTGATCCGGCGCATGGATGAGATCGCGCTCAAGCAGCCGGGTGTCGAGCACGCGGTTGCGTTCCCCGGGCTCAGCATCAACGGATTCACCAACAGCCCGAGCTCCGGAATCGTGTTCGTGACGCTGAAGCCCTTCGGGCAGCGAACCAGCAGCGATCTGTCAGCGGGCGCGATCGCGATGGCGCTCAACCAGCAGTACGCCGGGATCCAGGACGCCTATATCGCGATGTTTCCGCCGCCGCCCGTCATGGGGCTCGGCACGATCGGCGGATTCCGGCTACAGGTCGAAGACCGTGGCGGTCTCGGCTTCGAGGAGCTCTACCGGCAGACGCAGAACCTGATCAACAAGGGTCGCCAGGCTCCCGAGCTGCAGGGTCTGTTCTCGAGTTACCAGGTGAACGTCCCGCAGGTTGACGCCGACGTGGACCGCGAGAAGGCTAAGTCACAGGGCGTATCGGTCCAGGATCTCTTCGACACGATGCAGGTGTACCTGGGCTCGCTTTACGTCAATGACTTCAACATGTTCGGCCGCACGTACCCGGTCACGGCCCAGGCTGAGTCCGGCTTCAGACTACAGGCCGAGGACATCGTCAAGCTGAAGACGCGCAACAGTGCCGGCGACATGATCCCGCTCGGCTCGTTCGTGACCGTGCGCCAGTCCGCCGGCCCGGACCGGGTCATGCATTACAACTCGTATGCGACGGCCGAGATCAACGGCGGCCCAGCGCCCGGATTCAGTTCCGGGCAGGCACAGGCTGCGATGGAGCGACTGGCGCGCCAGGAGCTGCCGAATGGCATGAGTCTCGAATGGACCGAGCTGACCTACCAGCAGATCATCGCGGGCAACACCGCGGTCTGGATATTCCCGCTGGTCGTGCTGCTCGTGTTCCTGGTGCTCGCGGCGCAGTACGAGAGCCTGGGGCTGCCGCTCGCCGTGATCCTGATCATGCCGATGGTGCTCCTGTCGGCGATTCTGGGCGTGTCGCTCACTCATGGCGACAACAACATCTTCACGCAGATCGGCCTGATCGTGCTCGTCGGCCTCGCGAGCAAGAACGCCATTCTGATCGTGGAGTTCGCACGCGACCGGGAGCTTGTCGGGGCAGATCCGGTGCAGGCGACGCTCGATGCGGCGCGGCTCCGGCTGCGGCCGATCCTGATGACCTCGCTCGCGTTCATTCTCGGCGTCGTGCCGCTCGTGACTTCCACCGGTGCCGGCGCCGAGATGCGCCATGCGATGGGCATTGCGGTCTTCTCCGGAATGATTGGTGTCACCGTTTTCGGTCTGCTGCTGACGCCGCTCTTCTATGTCGTCGTCCGCAGGATCACGGAGCGGATGCGCGACAAGAAGAAGGCCCTGGCCGCGGTTCCCGCGATTCCGCCGGCACTCGGCGAAGAGCAGGGTGGCTGAGGCTCCTGGCGATTCGCGCACCTCTGTACTGACAAGGAATTCGCATGAAGAGATTGATTATGCTCGCGCCGCTTGCACTGCTGATCGCGGCGTGCGCCGCCGGACCAGACTACCGCGCACCCGAAGCGACCACGGCATTGATCCGGAACGCTCAAGGGCCGGCCTTCGTGACTGCGAATTCGGAGGCGGACTGGTGGAACGAGTTCGGCGACCCGGAGCTCGATCAACTCGTCCATCGGGCGCTCAGCGCGAATCTGGACCTGCGCGGTGCGGTAGACCGGGTTCGCGCGGCGCGCGCCGTGTTCGTCGAGCGGCGACTGGACTACGCGCCCCACGTACGCCTGGATGGGCAGTACACGCATAGCAAGGAGCAGATCCCGGGGACTGGACCCGAGCGGGTCGACGTTCGCGCGGACTCGCTAAGTTTTGACGCGGCGTGGGAGTTGGATCTGTTCGGGCGCGTGCGACGGTCTGTGGAGGCGGCGCGCGCGGACCTTGGCGTCGAGGAGGCCAACCTCCGTGACGTCGAGGTCACCGTGGCTGCCGAGGTGGCACGGAACTACTTCGAGCTTCGCGGCACGCAGAAGCGCCTCAGCGTCGCGCGCGACAACCTGCGGAGCGAGCAGCAGTCGCTCGATCTCACACAATTGCGCGCCGATGCCGGACGGGGCTCGGACCTGGACGTTGCGCGCAGCCGCGCGCGCCTGAAAGCTACGGAGGCGACCATCCCCGCGCTCGAAGCAGCGGAGCAGCAGGCCGGTTATCGCCTCGCCGTGCTGCTTGGTGAGCGACCGGGGACACTCGATCCGGAGCTCGGACCGACGCCGACCGCGACCTTCGCCCGTGCGCTGCCGATCAGCGATCCGACCGAGCTGTTGCGCCACCGTCCGGACGTTCGGGCCGCCGAACGCCAACTTGCCGCGGCCACTGCGCGCATTGGAGTGGCCACCGCTGACTTCTTTCCCCGGGTCAGCGTCACCGGCTTCGTGGGCTTTCTCTCGGGCGACGTCGGCCGCCTGCTGGGGACGTCCGCCGGTACTGACGCGCGCGCCTGGTCCGTGACACCCGCGGTGAGCTGGGCGGCATTCGACATCGGATCCGTCGCCGCCCGCGTCCGCGCCAGCGAGGCACAGGCGGATGCCGCCGCTGCGAACTACGAGAAGACCGTTCTGGCTGCCCTTGAGGATGTCGAGAACAGCTTTCTCTCTTACGGCAAGCGTCAGGAGCAGCTCAAGAGCCTCGCCGAGCAGGCCGGCGCGTCGCGACAGGCGGCGCAGCTTGCCGAGCTGCAGTACCGCGAAGGCGCCGCAGACTATCTGGTGCTGTTGGACGCCCAGCGGACCCAGCTGGAGGCTGAGGACGCCGTGGCGCAATCCGAAGCAGCCGTCAATGTCGCGGTAGTCGCGATCTACAAGGCCCTCGGTGGGGTGGGGCAGCGGTCGCAGCTTCAAGTGAACGCTGCGACAGACCGTCCGTCGGCGAACCCGAATGGAACAGCGGATCGCTTCGCCGCGGAGCCGCTCCCGCGCGACCGCTCCGCCAGGCCGATCGGAGTAGTCCCGTGAAGATGCAGAGTCTGTGGACCTCGTTTGCAATCCTCGGCGTGGCCGCAGCGCTGGCCGACGCGCCGGTGCTCGCCTCCCCGCCGCCCGCCGCGGCGACCGGCACGGAATCCGCGACGGTTGCAGTCGACCCGCAGTCGGTCATGGTCGATGTCGCGGCGCGACTCTTCACCGCGCTCGACAGCCATCGTACGCAGTTGCGCCACAACCCGGAGGCCGTCTATCCGCTCGTCGAAGAGATCGTGTTCCCGCACTTCGACCTGGAATACGCAACCCAGCTGGTGCTCGCGCAGCATTGGCGCACGGCAACGCCGGAGCAACGTCGGCATTTCACCGAGGCTCTTTACCGCGCCCTCTTGCGCACGTACGGCGGTGCCTTAGTCGACGCGACGGCCGATCGATTGAAGGTCCTGCCGTTTCGGGGGGATGCGAGCGAATCGCAGGTCACCGTGCGGACGCAGGTGACGCGTTCAAGTGGCAGTGTCGTCCCGGTCGATTACCGGCTGCACAAGACCGCGCAGGGCTGGAAGGCGTTCGATGTGGTGATCGAAGGCATCTCGTACGTGCGCAATTACCGGACCGACCTTGACGCCGAGATCTCGGCAAAGGGGCTCGACGCGGTGATCCGGAGGATCGAGACGCAAGGGCTGGCGCCGGTGCACGGCGAGAGCAGGGGACGCTAATGGCAACGCGACTCCAGCTCGCGAGCGGCTACGACGCACGGCTCCGGCGCGAGGAGCTGCCGCGGCCGCTGCGCGAGCGTCGTGCGGAGGCGACCTACCGCTATGAGCCGTTCTCGAGCGTGTTCGCAGCGGAATCACGGTCGGTGCTCCGGGTCGCGGCGATCATCTCCGCGTTGGCGCTCGGAGGGTTCGGGATCATTGCCCTAACGCTGGTCGCGACGCTGGCGGCGCCCTGACTCCTGAATCGCATGGCCGTCGATCGACAGAATGACGCCGACATGATGGACCGGGCCAACGTGAGAGCACGCGAGGGCACAGCTGCCGACGAGTCGCCATCGCGACAGGGTGCGGTGCGACTGTTCGGTTTGCTGGCGGCGGTCGCATTGCTGGCGGCCTGCAGCGGCATCGTCCGCCAGCCGGCACCGATATACGGGTACAGCGAGGCGGTGCCGGCCGGCTTTCCGGACACCGTTCGTGCCGCCACCCGCTCGGATCTGCTCGACGCTCGCAAGCCGCAGGTCATCCAGCGCGTCATTTCAGCGGCCGGCGGCGGACCGGTGAATGTGCTGGCGCTCTCCGGCGGGGGTGCGGGATCGGCCTTCGGCGCCGGGGCCCTCGTGGGATGGAGCCGCCGCGGCACGCGACCGGACTTTCAGATTGTCACGGGCGTCAGCGCCGGAGCAATGATCGCACCGTACGCGTTCTTGGGCCGGGCCTGGGACGGGAAGCTCGAGGAGGCGTTTTCGGGCGCCGCCACCGAACATCTGCTGCAACGGCGGTGGCCGGGCGCGTGGCTGAGCTCGAGCGTCTACCGGGGCGAGCCACTGGTGCAGCTGGTCGACCACTACGTGACAGACGAGCTGCTCGCGGCGGTCGCGCAGAAGGCCGCTACCGGCGGAGTTCTGCTGGTCGCGACCACGGACCTCGACAAGCAAGAGACGGTCATCTGGAACCTTGGCGTCGTCGCGTCGATCGGCGGTGAGCGGGGCCGTCGGCTGTTCCGGGACATCATCGTCGCATCGGCGAGCATTCCCGGCGTGTTTCCGCCGGTGCTGATCCGGGTGGAAGAGTCCGGCGCTCAGTTCGACGAGCTGCACGTGGACGGTGGGACCACCGCGCCACTCTTCATTGCGCCGGAGCTGATCAACGTTCTGCCGGACCGCCTCAGCGGGCTTCGCGGTGCAAACATCTACGCGATCGTCAACGGTCAGCTCGCGGTGACTGCAAAGACGGTCGACGGTGGGACGATCGCGCTGGTCAAGCGCGGCGTTGCCGCGTCGCTTCAGAGCAGTTCCCGGCTCGCCATCGAAGTGACCGCTGCCGTCGCGCAGCAGAACGGCATGCACTTCGCGGTCACGGCGATTCCGAGCAATTTCCCGTACCGCGGTCCGCTCGACGCGAAGCCGTCAACGATGCGCGCGCTGTTCGACTTCGGGGCTGATTGCGCCGTCAACGAGCAATTGTGGGGAAGCCCCATCGACGTCCTGCGAGCGGCTGATGAGCTCACGTTCAGCGCGTCGGCGTCGACCGCACGGTGTCCGGCGCCTGCTTCGGCGCTCGTCGTACGTGCCGGGCGGGCGGACCTTGCCGCACCTTGACGGCCCCGTCGTGGATGGCATGCGCACAACGACTGCGTATGGCAGCCGATCGCCGCGGGGTGTGCACGAATCGCCCGTTTGCGCGGCTAGCCGGATCAGCCGGAACCTAAGGACTGTGCCATGCGAATCGTTGGACTGATATCGGCCCTGACGTTGATTGGCAGCAGCGCTGGAGCGTGGGCCGGGGAGGGACCTGCACCGTACGGCGACCCTGCGCTACCGGACGCCACGCTACGGCTCGACGAAGGCCGCCTCTCGAATCGGGTCGACTACATGTGGGGTCGAGGGCAGCTTCAGTTCGGCGCCAGCCGCCACGCGTTTCACATCTCCGGGGCTCCGCTCGTGGATGGCGACGCGTTGACGCTTTCGGCGGTCGGCAAGGTTTACCATCTTTCCCGCCTTTCCGATTTCCCCGGAGCGTACACCGCGGTGAACCCGGAATCCGTGTCCGGTGCAGACGCGTCCGGCGTGCCGATGCGAAATGAGCACGGTGTCTTAATCATCCTTCATGTCGCGGCGGCGAGGCCGCCGGCCGGTCATACGGCCAGCGGCGTGCGGATTCAGCTGAATGACTAGGTGCAACGTCGCGGCGCTTGCCAGGCCATCGTTCACCCGTTGGTTCCCGCAGCTTATGACTGGACTCCCGAAAGGCTGAAGCTGCCGCATTCCCGGGACACTCAGTTGGAGCCGCGAGCCGCAGGGATCCACGATCCCTGACGTTACAACGGATGTCGCTCGCACAGAGACATCAGCCCTGTCTAAGGCGTTCCAAAGCCAGACTCGGCCGGGGGCCGGTCATTACGCGGCCTCGAGGAACCGCCGCCAACTCGCGATCTCCTGTTCGACGCCGAATCCTGCGGCGAAGTCGCGGCAGCACTGAAGCATCAGGTAGTAATTGTGGAGGAGTCCGCGCAGCGTTTCGTTGCCATCGGGGTCGAAGATGGTGTTCTGGGTGACGAGCCAGCCACGCCATTCCGGAGCCAACTCCATCCGATCGCGGTGCACTTGACCTGCTCCCCGCCCTAGTCACTTCCGGGATTGGACTCTGCGGCAAGACTGAACCGCTCCCGATCGCAAGGCCAGATGGAAGGTTAGCTCCCGGTTTAGGCGGGTCGGGTGCTGGAGATTCCCATGCGCCCGAGCCTCGAGCTCGAATGTGCAAGCGATGACAGTGCTAAGGAAACATGCGAGCCTGGCTCAAGAACGCCGCCAGTCGCCGACGCCTTCGTCAAGTCGACAAACGCCTGGGCCGTGAACGGCGGGGCGATGACCGCGGCATGTGGTAGACCTTCCCTCGAACAGCGCTGGACTGTCGATACACGCGCGACGCGACGCCGATGAAAGGCTAATCGCCGACTGTCAAGCGGATGGTTGCATTGCGCCGTGGCTCTCCGCCGGTCCAGCGGCTTCGGAACACTCATGCCTAAGGCGAGTCCCGGCGGTATCTCAATAACTGATAAGGCAATCGGCTTTTTGTATTCGCTGCGCCGGCATCGCTCTGGATAACGTCGAGCCGTTGGGACGTGGCGGCGTACCCCAAGATCTGTCTGTTCCGGGCGTCTTCTCGCCGCCCGACGCGGTGTCAACGGTCGGCCGCGAACTGGTCGTTGCTTGTCGAGCATGCCCTCGAGGACGCGGACTGTGGCCGAGAACCACGCTCGAGAATTCGACCGCGCGGTCCGCCACGATCTTGCCATTGGCGCCGCACGATCGCGGCTATCCGCTAAGATTGCGTGGGTGACTGGTAGAGCACCAAGAACAAACGTAGCTGCCTGGGGATGACCCTATGAAGAGCAAGCCTCGGATGAGCCCGATGCCCCGCCATGGCCTCAAGATTGGTTCCTCGGCGTCGACCAAGATCGGCGCGGCGGTTTACCTCGCCCTGTACGGGTTACCGAGTCCGGCCGCGGCCGCCGCCGGAGATCAACCCAGCGAAGCGTTGCAGGAAGTCGTCGTAACGGCGACCCGGCGGTCGCAGACGGTTGAGGCGGTGCCGTACAGCCTGTCCGTTATAAGCGCGGACCAACTTGAGACATCCGGGGCGACCGACATCGCTACGCTCGCGACCCAAGTGCCGGGGCTTAGCATGTATGACTACGGCGCGCGATTCGCCGGCGCGACGTCCCCGATCATCCGCGGCATCAACGCGACCGGCAGTCCCGCGCGCGGATTTCGAACTTTCGAGCAGGACCCTGTGGGCACTTACAT
>Ga0335069_10001600_pt1 | contig 36231 bp, 32 predicted proteins | sample Lox_Sample_11_FD_206714 | JGI IMG/M metagenome (GOLD analysis project Ga0335069, IMG submission 206714) | Soil microbial communities from Loxahatchee National Wildlife Refuge, Florida, United States - Lox_Sample_1.1 | ecosystem: Environmental > Terrestrial > Soil > Wetlands | place: USA... | reverse complement strand
ACCGCCGTAACCTGCAGGTGCTCCAGGTTCTGTAAAACCAGATAGATGACCGTATCGGAGTCGGAACTTTCAGGGCCCGAATGGCCAAAGCCGCTTCGGGTCTCGAATCCAGCGCTGACGTACGCAAAATTAATGACGTCGTCGCTCGCGGAAACACACGGGAACAGCGAAACCATTACCAGCAGGACAGATAGGAGCCGCTGGCTATCGGTGCCCGCGGTGCCACGCCGCCCGCGTTCCGACGCGATGACGGCAGTGACAGAGCCAACCGCCGTGAGGAGCCAGATCAAATTGAGTACAGTAACCAACTTTTCCGTATCTTACCGCACGGGCGGAACCTCGTGCTCTTGGGAAGACGTCGGCAGAGCATCAGGAGTTTCTTTCAGCCCCGTCGCATCGTCCCTGATGGTCGGCCCAGCACAGATAGCGGACTAGATCGATGCGTCGGCGCCAGACAAAACCCCAGAATCTCCGGAAGTCGATATCGTCGGCGTGCAGTCCGGAATAGGTCTCGATGCGCCATCGCAGGTAGGGGCTGCGCCACGGACAGAGCCGGTAGCCGCGCGTCAGCCGCCACATCACGCCCAGCATTTAGCGAAAGCTGTTGGCCTTCACGTTCACGGCATCGGGAGTGGCGTAGTAACCCGTGCGCGTCCTCGCGACGGGATGCCCGGGCCCGCTGGCCACCACCTTGATCTGGCGGAACGATCCGTCGAGTGCCTGGTTGGCGGGCGTATAGGTGATGGTGTACTGATTGCGAATGTCGTGGGCCACCTGATGCGCGATGCGCTCGACATCCGCGAGTTCTTTCGGGTAGTACGCCTGACCGCCAGTGGCTTCCGTGAGCAGATCTAGCGAGCGTTTAGCCCGCTTGGCTTCGCGCTTTTCCTCTTCGCTCAACAGGCCAATCGAGTAGACGATGACCTCGCTTTGCTGGGCCTGTTTGACCAGCGTCTCCAGACTAACGCTGCTGGCGTTATCGTTGCCGTCGGTCACAACCAAGATGACCTTCTTGTCCTTCTTGGCTTTTTGCTTCATGTGATCGATGGACATGCGAATGGCATCGCGCATGGCGGTGCCGCCGCGTGAATCGATCCGGCTCAGCGCTTGATCGAGCACTTTGATATCGTTTGTGAAATCCGGCGTGTCGAGATAGGCATCGTCATTGAAGTTGACGACAAAGGCCTCGTCTTCTTTGTTCGAATCCTTCACCAAGGCCACTGCGGCGGCAGCCACCTTCTGCCGCTTGTCGCGCATGCTGCCGCTGTTATCGATGACCAGCCCCATCGATACGGGAACGTCCTCGCGCTTGAACTGCTTCACCTTTTGCGGTACGCCGTTCTCAAAAACCTGGAACGCGCTTTCGGGAAGAGTAGTAATCAGGCGGCCGCTCTTGTCGACCACCGTCACCGGCAGAACCACCAATCGTGTATCCGTGCGGAAGGTCGGGGTCTCGTCGGACTTCTGAGCCGCGAGACTGCCCGCAAAGGCGAAAATCAGAAAGGACCGGGCTGCGTACGAAATAGTCAATCCTTTGAATTTACTGCGTTGGAGCATAATAGCCAAGCCTCCAGGAAGCCCTCAAGGGAGGCAGGCCGCGGGGTTGGACCAGTTTCACCTGTACTTTCCTATATTTACCGTCGCGCTCCAGATTGCTTGGCGTGTAACCCAAAATATACTGATTGCGGAGTTCGACGCCGATTTTGGCAGCCACGTCCGGCAGCTCGTTCAGGTTATCCACCGGAAAATGACGCCCTCCGGTCTGTTCCGCGACCTCGCTCAACAAGCTCGGGCCGGACATTTCTTCCGGCGTCCGCCCCCGGCTGGCGATCGGTTCGAAAATACCAATGGCATAGATTTGCACGTCGGCTTCGCGCACCCGACCTTTGACTTCACTTTCCGTGTAGCGGCTGCTGTTATCTCCGCCATCGGAGATGATGAGTAGCGCCTTGCGCGGGTTCTTGGCCTTCTTCATGGTATTCAGCGCCATGTAAATTGCGTCGAGCAGGGCCGTGCGGCCGCGGGATTGGGTGAAGGTGAGACGGTTTTGAATCTCCTCGAGATGCGTGGTGAAGTCGACGACCATCTCGGGACGATCGTTGAACTCGACCAGGAAGAACTCGTCTTCGGGGTTAGCAGTTTTAAAGAACTGGGAAACCGCCTGCCGCGATCTTTCCAGCTTGCTTCCCATACTGCCGCTAATGTCGAAAACCACGCCGATCGATAACGGGGCGTCTTCGCTGGCGAAGTGTGTCACCTTCTGCTCACTCTTATCCTCGAACAGGCGGAAGTTTTCGCGCTCAAGTCCGGTGACGAAGCGATTGAGAGGATCTGTGACAGTCACCGGGATGAGCACCAGGGTACTTTGCACGCGGATATCGCCGCGAGGGATGTCCGGCTTCGCGTCGGATCTCTTGGCGCGGGGGACGATCTCCACCTTCGAATCGGTTTCAACCGGTGGCTTGTCAGCAGCGAAAACAGCCGCTAGACAGACGGCAACTAGCAGGAAACCAGGGGCAATGAGCGGGAAGATGCGGAGCCGGCGGGTCATTTTTCCCGACCTCTGAAGATGAGTTTATCACAGGACTTTTGTGGTATGATCCTGTGTGCCTCGTAAAATTCTGGGTGTTATTCCAGCGCGGTACGCTTCCTCTCGTTTTCCTGGTAAAGCTCTCGCCAAAATCGGCGCCAAATCGATGCTCCAGCACGTATACGAGCGCGTTTCGCAGGCCCGGTATTTAACCAATGTGGTCGTTGCCACGGACGACTCGCGGATTCAGGACGAAGCACGAAGTTTCGGTGCTCCAGTCCGTATGACAAGGCCGGACCATCTTTCTGGCACCGACCGGGTAGCCGAAGTCGCATCGGCGGATACTGCCGAGTGGGTGGTCAATGTTCAGGGTGATGAGCCGCTGATCGATCCGAGTGTCATTGATGCGGCGATCCTGCCAATGCTCGATGAGCCTTCCATTCCCATGGGCACGCTCAAAAAACGGATCGAAGATCCAGGCGAGGTGAACGACCCGAATGTAGTGAAGGTTGTCACAGATCGGTTTGACAATGCCGTTTACTTCTCGCGAGCGACGATTCCGTACCAGAGAGACAAGGTGAACGGCAAAACCGGCGCGGAACCGGTCCATTACAAACATATTGGGCTGTATGTATACCAGAGAGACTTTTTGTTAGGGTATTCGGATTTGCGGGTGGGGCCGCTGGAGCAAGCGGAGCGTCTGGAGCAGCTACGCGCTCTGGAGAACGGGTACAAAATCCGGGTGGTAGAGACCGATTACGAATCCATCGGCGTGGATACGCCGGAAGATCTGGAGAGGGTCAAAAAATTGTTCGAAGCTTCACTTGCGGGGGTGATGCCGAATGGCTAAGTACATTTTCGTGACAGGCGGAGTGGTTTCCTCATTGGGCAAGGGAATCGCGGCCTCGTCGATTGGATGTCTGCTGGAGAGCCGCGGATTGCGTGTCAACTTGCAGAAGTTTGATCCATATCTGAATGTGGATCCGGGCACGCTCAGTCCGTTTCAGCACGGCGAAGTTTTTGTGACGGATGACGGTGCGGAGACCGATCTCGACTTGGGACACTACGAGCGCTTCACGCACTCACGACTGACCCAATCCAACAATGTCACATCCGGACGGATTTACGAGCAGATCATCCAGCGCGAACGGCGCGGCGACTACCTCGGCAAAACGGTGCAAGTGATCCCGCACGTAACCAATGAGATCAAAGCCGCCATCAAGCGCATTTCGGCGGACGTGGACGTGGTGATCGTGGAGATCGGCGGAACGGTGGGCGATATCGAGTCGCTTCCGTTTCTCGAAGCCATTCGCCAGATGCGGCACGAGTTAGGGCGCGAGAACGCCATCTTCCTGCATGTGACGCTGGTACCTTGGATCGCCGCCGCCCAGGAGTTGAAAACCAAGCCAACGCAGCATAGCGTCAAAGAGCTACGCGCCATTGGCATTCAGCCGGACATCCTGCTTTGCCGATCGGAGCGATTCCTACCGAAGGAAGTCAAAGAGAAGATCGCTCTTTTCTGCGACGTGGACGCCGAGGCCGTGATCACAGCGCGGGATGTGAAGTCGGTCTACGAAGTGCCGCTGGTATTCGCGGGCGAGCGGGTGGACGAGTTCATCTTGCGGCGATTCGGCCTGCAAGCCGGACCACGCGAGCTGACGCAGTGGAGTGAGATGCTCGACCGGATGCAAAACCCCGTGGATGAAGTCTCCATCGGCTTGGTCGGCAAGTATGTCGAGTACGAAGATTCCTACAAGAGTTTGAAGGAAGCGCTACTGCACGGTGGGCTGGCGCACCGTCTGAAAGTGAACATCCACTGGATCGAAGCGGAAGGCGTCACGCCGGAGAACGCGGAGCCGACCTTGGATAGCTATGACGGGATTCTGGTGCCAGGCGGATTCGGCAAGCGGGGAATCGAGGGGATGATCCATTCGATCCGCTTCGCGAGAGAGAATAAGGTTCCGTACTTCGGCATCTGCCTGGGGATGCAGACCATGGTCATTGAGTATGCGCGCAATGTGTGCGGCTTGGATCGCGCGGATTCCACGGAATTCGACCCGGCAACTCCTCACCGTGTGATTTTCAAACTGCGCGAGTTGAAGGGTGTGGACGAACTGGGCGGCACCATGCGCCTGGGCGCATGGCCGTGTGTGCTGGCCGAAGGGAGCTTTGCCCAACGCGCCTATGGAACCCGCGAGATCAGCGAACGGCATCGTCACCGCTACGAATTCAATCGCGAATATGAGGAAACCCTGAAAGCAGGCGGGCTGAAGTTTACGGGTGAGACGCCTGACCAGACTTACGTTGAGATCTGCGAGATCGCGGATCATCCGTGGTACCTCGGGTGCCAGTTCCACCCCGAGTTTAAGTCGAAGCCGATGGAGCCGCACCCGTTGTTCCGTGCGTTTGTGGGCGCAGCCTACGAGCACCGCCGGAAACGGCTGGTCAAGCGGCACTCCGAGGAGTTCGAAGGCGTGCGCGAGTATTCACGGGGCGACTAGGCTTCGTGACTGCGCCTAATCCCGTTGACCTGACGACACTCGGCGAAGAGACGATCCGTTTCGGCGGTAGTGCCCCGATTGCACTGATCGCCGGGCCGTGCGTCATTGAAAGCGAAGAGCACGTTCATTTCATGGCGAACGCCATTCGCGAGATCGTGGGGCGGTTCGTTTTCAAGGCATCGTTCGACAAGGCCAATCGCACCAGCCTCACCGGTTTTCGCGGGCCCGGATTGAAAGAAGGGCTGCGCATCCTCACCGGCGTCAAGGCGGCTGGGCATTCCATTCTGACGGACATACACGAGCCGGGGCAGGCGGGTCCGGCGGCAGAGGTTGCGGATATTTTGCAAATTCCTGCGTTTCTGTGCCGGCAGACCGATTTGCTGGTCGAGGCAGGGCGGACAGGGCGGATCGTGAACATCAAGAAGGGCCAGTTCGTGGCACCGCACGATATCCGTCATGCCGCAGAGAAGGTGGCTTCCACGGGCAACGCGAAGGTGCTGTTGACGGAGCGCGGCTCGTCGTTCGGCTACAACAATCTGGTGGTGGACATGCGCGGGCTGAAGATCATGCGCGACTCCGGTTGGCCGGTGATTTTCGATGCCACACACAGCGTACAACTCCCGAGCGGCGCGGGCGGTGCCTCTGGCGGCCAGCCTCAATTCATCGAGCCTCTGGCACGTGCGGCGGTCGCGGTCGGTATAGACGGCGTTTTCGTTGAAGTGCACGATCGCCCCGAGCGGGCGCTTTCGGACGGGACCAACGCCTTGCGGCTGGACCTGCTCGCGGGCTTTTGGAGCCGCCTCCAGGGGCTGGACGCGCTTACGAAGGGCGAAAGTGGCCTGCACGATTGAGCCTGCCGCTCCGTCATACAATTGTTGGGGAGGATACTCCTGTGAAAAAGACCCGCCGCGAATTCGGGTTCTCGCTGATCGAGTTGCTGATCGTTATCGCCATCATCCTGATTATTTTGGCAGTGGCGATGCCGAGGCTACAGAAGTCGCGGATGTACGCCCAGGAAATGGCGGCTCTTCAGGCGATTAAGACGATTCACACGGCGCAGACCCAGTACTACTCAACTTATGGGAAATATGCGGAAACGCTGGCAGCTTTGGGTCCACCCACTAGCGGTGCGGCTGGGCCGGCGGCGTCCGATCTGATTCAGGAAGACCTGGCGAGCGGTGAGAAACAAGGGTACAAGTTTGTTTTGACAGCCATTCCGGGCGGTTATATCGTGAACGCAAATCCGGTGGCCTTCGGGTCGTCCGGCAGTAGGACGTTCTACTCGGACCAAAGCATGACCATCCGCCAGAACTTTGGACAAGAGCCGGCGACGGCGACCAGTCCACTATTTAAATAGCGGCGGCGCGCTTCAGGCGATCATGGATGGCAGCCCACTCCGGCGAGTCCGGCGGTGGCTCCACGGCAATCCAATCAAAAGCTTCTTCATCTAACGAGTGGAGAATGCCGTAAAGCGCTGCCGCGTATTGTGCCGGATCGGCGGGCATGCGGACTCTCCTGGCAGCTTCCACGGGACGAGAAATCCAGAGATAAGCACCGCGACCTGCGTGTGGCAAGTGAAGCAGCAGCGGCGTGCGAGGGCTATAGTGCTTGGGATGCATGCCCGGCGAAAGATGCGGGCCCTCTGCTGGTGCACCCGCGAAGCGAACCTCTCCGATCGCTTCTTCTAACTGTGCCGCTGAGATCATACCCGGGCGCAGGATCTGCGGAACAGAACCGGCCAGCGATAGCACAGTCGACTCGATACCGACCTCAGCGGGACCGCCATCGAGAATGAGATCGACCTCGTCACCGAGCGATTTCCGTACGTGCTCAGCCGTTGTGGGAGAAAGCTCGGTGAATCGATTCGCGCTCGGTGCAGCGATCGGCACTTCGGCTTCCGCCAATAGCGCGAGCGCGACGGGATTGGCCGGCACTCGCAAGCCCACGGAAGGCAATCCCGCGGTAACGATGCCCGGAATACAGTCTCGCTTGGGCAGGACCATGGTCAGCGGGCCGGGCCAGAATCGATGGGCGAGTTTTTCGGCCGCGTCTGGCCATTCGGTAGTGAGGCCTCGCGCCGCATCCGGCGATGCCACATGAACAATGAGGGGGCTCGATGAGGGCCGGCCCTTAGCGTGGAAAATCTTTTCGACGGCGCCGGCGTCAAGCGCGTTTGCCCCCAAGCCGTAAACGGTTTCCGTTGGAAACGCTACGAGTCTTCCCGCGCGGATCAGCGATGCTGCGCGGCGGATCGACTCCGCATCACTCGGGGAGATCATCTTTCGCGTCGCCCGCTGTTTTGCCGGTTTTGCGGAAGACCAGGTAGGCATGAATGAGGGCATCCAAGTCACCGTCAAGCACGCGATCCACATCACCAATGGCCAGCTTCGTTCGGTGATCTTTGATCATCCGGTACGGAGCGAGAACATAGCTGCGAATCTGACTGCCGAAGTTGATATCGAGCTTCGTCGCTTCAGTCTTCCGCGTCTCCTCACGCTTCTTTTCCAGCTCGAACTCGTAGAGCCGTGCGCGAAGCTGCTTCATGGCGCTGTCGCGATTTTTATGCTGGGATCGCTCGTTCTGGCACTGGACTACGATGCCGGTCGGAAAATGAGTGATGCGCACCGCCGAATCGGTCATGTTGACATGCTGGCCACCGGCGCCCGACGAGCGAAAGGTATCGATGCGCAGATCATCCGGCTTGATGTCGATCTTGATCTCGTCGTCCACTTGTGGATAAACAAAGACGGAGGCGAATGAGGTATGACGGCGCGCATTCGCGTCGAACGGGGAAATACGGACGAGCCGATGGACACCGATCTCCGACTGCAGGAGCCCATAAGCGTTTTCGCCGTTCACTTCGAAGGTCACCGACTTGATGCCGGCGCCCTCACCCTCCAGGCGATCCGTAACGACGGTACCAAGCCGCTGACGCTCAGCCCATCTCAGATACATGCGCAGCAGCATTTCCGCCCAATCCTGGCTTTCTGTGCCACCCGCGCCCGGATGGATGGTGACGATGGCGCTGCGAGCGTCATTCTCGCCCGAAAGCAGCATCCCGGTTTCGACTTTCTCAATCACTTCGGAGAACGTCTTCAGCTCACGATTGATCTCACCGTCCACATTTTCGCCCTCGCGAGCGAGCTCAAATAGCGTGTCGAGATCAGAAGTCAAAGAATTGATTCGCTGATCGTCGGCAATCGTCTCCTCGAGCCGCTTGCGTTCCTGCATGACTTTCTGGCTCTTCTCCGGCTGCGACCAGAAGTCGGGGCGTGAGATTTCCTGTTCTAACTTGCCGAGCTGATCTTTCTTTTTGGGTACGTCAAAGATAGCTCCGCACGGCCAAGGCCTGTTCGCGGAGCGGGGAGTATGCTCTTTCGAGTTCGTCTAAATTCATGGGTCAAGTTAATTCTAGCAAATACCCGCGTTTGCCGACATTGACCGCCTTCGTCTTTCCCATCTCGATCTGCATGCCCTCGGCCTCGTGAATGTGGCCGCAGAACAGATATTCGGGCTGATGACGGTCCACGAATTCCCGGACGGACCGGCTGCCAGCATGCAACCCGTCATGCACACGGTCGAGGGCGGTGTCGTAGGGCGGCGCGTGGCAGATCAGTACAAGCGGACGTAGCGTCGCGAACAGCGACAAACGCTCGGCTAGCTCCGCCTCGGTGTATTCGCCTGGCGTGTTAAAGGGCGTTGGACCGGAATAACCGAGACCGGCCACGTGATGTGGCCCGATCTGCAGAGTCTGTCCGTGAAAATCGTGAAAGCCGAATTGATGGCAGAAGCTGGTGATCTGCGCCGCCGATTCGTGGTTGCCGGGAAGAACGTAGACGCGTCCTGCGCGAGGCTGCAGAATCCTGCCGCACTCTTCGAGCCCCCGTGCCCAGCTCACCAAGTCACCTGCGGCAAAGTAATAGTCGGCTTCGATGGCTACGAGCCTCTCGAGCGCTTTATGATTGCTGTGGATGTCGGAAAAAATGAGCAGCTTCAAAAGCCTATCATATCCTGTGAAGCTGCCCCGGTTGCGCTGCGGCTTAGGAAACGAGGATTCCTTCCTCTCGTAGACTGCCTGCGGGAAGGTATTGAGACAATTGTGGAGCTTGCTGATTCTCCCCGGCATGGTTCGGGGCATCGTTGCTCAGAAGCTTGCGATCCTGAGCGCGATAGATCATCAGTTCAAAACGGTCGCGCACTTTGGTCTTTTTGAAGAGCCGGGAAAGATAAACTTTGACGGTGCCCTCAGCCAGGTTCATGGCGGCCGCGATTTCCTTGTTCTTCAGACCCTGGGCGAGCAACTCGACCACCTGTCTCTCGCGCTCGCTGAAGCTAACGCGCTTCTCACCCACGGGATCGAAGCCGGAGTCAGTCACCTCGATGACCATCTCGCCTTTGGCGATCCTCTGGAGCGATTGGATCAGCATGTCCGGAGAGAGCTGTAGCGGCAAAATTCCACGAACGCCGAATTCGAGTGCCTGGAAGATTAACTCACGAGACATTGGGCCCACACGGATAACCAGGTTGCTTCCGGGCATGCGCCGATGAGTATCGGCCAGAGTTTCGAAAGTAAATTCACCGGTCAGATCCAGCAGCACCAGTTCCTGATTGGCAGCGTGAAACAGGTCGCCTGCTGGATCACTCGCTGAAGTAACCTCAATACCGCCTTTGGATAGAACTTCCTGAAACCCACGGGCGAGGATAGGTTGGTCGGTAAGTACAAGGACTCTGATCATATGTTCACCTTTCGCATTCGTATTCTTTAAGGGTCGTCGCCTACGAGGTCACCCTCGCCAGCCTCGCAGATCTCATACGCCGGCGTGCCGAACGCCGCGCCTCTCTCTCGAAGAAATAGATCAAACTATCGACATCGGCTCTTCGCTGATATAGCTGCTGCAAAATCCGGCGCAATGAGTATCTGTGGACCATTGTTCTTATGCCTTTCCTGTCACGTGTTACCCGCTGTAAGTCATCCTCGTGCCATTCGAAACTTACGGTACCAGGGTCCCTGCCGCTGTACGCCCTCACTTGGATCATCAATCCCGCTGATCTTCGATGTCATTGCGGAAATCGTTTGTCCAAGCGGGCTATGTTCCGACAGCAAGCTACCGCTCGCATACGCTTCTGTCAAACCTGAGTAGTCGTTGGGCAACGAATAGTAAGCGGTGATTCCCAACGTTTTCTGAGCTTCTTGCGCGACCACCTTGTCTTCGTACTCTACGCTCCGGTTCAGAACCAATCGAATGCGATCGGCCGGAAAGTTGTGCTCCTGTAGCTCAGCCAGTATCTGCTTCACCTGAAAGAGCGCCAGCACATCGGGCGAAGCTACCAGATAAAGCTCATTTAAGCTGTCCAGGACGCCGAGGTTATACGGCGTTAAACAGCAACCCAAGTCCAATACCGTCCACTGATACCGGGTGCGCGCGAAGTTCAACACCCGTTCCACCTCACGTTGCTCCGGTAAGCGCGGCCGGCTTTCTGCAGGCGCTGAGATAACCTCCAGCCCAACGTGCCCGTTGGAGATCATTCGATTCCAGCTGGCGACATCCAAACCCTGCGCGCTCTCCATCGCATCCAGGACCGACATCGCCGTTTTCGAGCGCATGAGGAACCGGACATTGCCTCCCGTCAAATCTAAGTCCATAAGCAGCACATGATGGGTGCCCGCCTGATTCATCCGCTTACCCAACTCGCGCGCGGTGTGACAGGCAACGGTTGTCCCGCCGCAGCCACCCTTGGCCGAAAGGAACGCGATCGTCTTCCGGTCAGAGGTTGTCAGAAATTGACTCTTCGTGTGCTGATCGATCTTGCGCTCGAGGATCCCGCGCAAATTCTTCGCCAAGGGTGGATAGAAGTATTCATCCAAGCCGGCTCGCATGCCCTCGATGATCATTTTTGAATCCGCTCCGTGGTGCACAGCGATGATCATCGATTCGGGCGAACTTGCCTTCAGCTGCCGGACTCGCTCCTCCATTGCGTCCTGGAGGTGCTCCACATCGACCAGAAGAACATGTGGCCGCGTCTGCTTGAGCCACTGCAGTAAGCCTTGCCACTCGGCTCCGTCATGCTTCTCCACGAGAATGTGCCGGGCCAGTTCTTGGCAGCATTGTTCAGCTTCCATACGCAAGCCGCCGCGTTTGATCACCAGCCCCGCACTCAGGAGTCTCATGGCATCTCAGGTCCGCTGAGCGGCGCCGTTAGTTCGCGTCCGCCCGCCAGACGAGCTTGTGGTTCAGTGCGTTACCGTCACAAGCTGCGGAACGTGCAGGGACGCTTTCAGTGGCGGCGTATACTTGCGGAACTTCGTCGTGCTGATACGAACGGCCACCAGCGGCGAGTTGTCCTCAGCTTTGGAAACGCGCACCACTGTGCCGCCACAGAACCAACACTTACGGTCGAAGTTATGGTTGGCCGGCAACGCCATCTCGATGTTCAGCGTATCGCCCGGGCGCGGAACGTCCTGCGGACCGTCCGACGGCAACCAGCGAATTAGAATGCCGGTGCGGCTAATGTTCTCGACTAACTTCATGGTTCCGCCGGATCGTTTTCCGCCGGCCGTTACTCGGCATTCCAGCGCGAGGTTCACTCGTTCATGAGATCTTTGTTCCAAACCTTGCAACAGCTCGCGATACCGGCTTGCAATCTTGCTCGTTGATGCGTACATGAATCCTCCCTAAGGACCTTCGTTCGGCCGCCGCTCATCGATCGAGTGCCGCCTGATTTCACCTGGTAATAAGCACGGGCAGTTCCAAAGCTAGCATCGAGTAACTTGAGGAAATGCCACGATATCCAGAGCCTGGGATTCGGATCGCGGACACTGTGTCTCAGGGGGTGTCACGCACTCCACGCGAACTATGTGCGCAGCAACTACTTACTGTGCCGGTATTTGTAGTGACAGTTTGTCACGCCTGCCTTCCGGTGCGCATAACATGAAGCGACACTTTGTCCTATCTAAAGTTAACTATTTCGGTGACGATCTATCAAATCAAGTACTTCGAAACTGGAGATAGCTGGAAAAGGACGTGCCTTTGGCGTTGCGGGTCAAATAATGAGCGATAAACGACGGAAGCAGCGCCAGCTATTCGATTGCGCACTGGAGATCTCGTGGCACGATGCACAAGCCAACAGCCGGACCTTGGGGGTCCACGCGATCGATCTGTCCAATTCGGGAATTCGCGTAGAGTCCAGCGAGCCCATCGACCTACATACTGAGGTCTTCATACGAGCGGAGCGCTACGGACTTACTGGCTCCACGGCCGTGCGCCATTGTGGACGGCGGGGCGCCAAGTATGTTCTGGGCCTTGAGTTCAGCCCCGACGCCAGGGCTGCCGAGACAACGGATTCCGAAGCGTTTGTCGACTTCTATGAGCTGCTGCAAATTAGCCCGAACGCAGAGCAGGATACGATTCACCGCGTGTTTCGCATTATGGCGGCCCGTTACCACCCGGATAACAAGGAAACCGGTAACAACGACAAGTTTCTGCTGCTTACCAAAGCCTACTCCGTGCTATCGGATCCGGCCAGACGGGAATCCTATGATGAGCGCCACAGGGACCGCCGGGCGCAGCCGCTGCCCGTATTCGGTCTGAAGGAGTTCGCGGAAGGTCTGGAGGGCGAGTTCAACCGGCGGTTGGGCATTCTATCCTTGCTCTATAGCCGGCGCCGAACCAATCCCGAGGTACCGGGAATCTCCGTCCTCGAGCTGGAAACGGTAATGTCATTCCCTCGAGAACACCTCGAGTTTGCTATCTGGTTTCTGCGCGAGAAACAATACATTCGGGCTGGGGATCACTCAGACTACGTGATCTCAGCGATTGGGGCGGAGTATCTTGAGTCGGAAGTTCCGTCCAATGGAGTACTGAGTAAGTTACTACACTCGCCTCAACCTGCGGCGGCGGCCTCGACTGGTGCGGAGGGCGCTGCGCACGCGCTTGCTCTGGTGCGGGCGCGTTGAAGGCTAGGCGACTGACTCGCAGGGAACGTTGCGATACAGCTTTAGCTTGCGGATTAGTGTCCGGCGGGAGATGCCAAGGATGTCGGCCGCCTTCTGCTGGTGGCCGCCAGTTTGCGCCAGGACTTTGAAGATAGTATGTTGCTCCAGGCCATCCAGGGAGTAAGTGCCGAGTTGATCCGGCACAACTGCCGGGAGTTGCTTACCTATGATCTCGTGAGGAAGGTCGACCGGCCCTATCTCCTCACCGGAGCTGTAAACCGCGGCGCGCGTGACGACGTTGCGCAACTCGCGGACGTTACCAGGCCACGAGTACTTCGCCAGCGCGTCGATAGCATCCTGGGTGAAACGGCGTCGAGGATCGTGTTGGTCGAGAAAGAACGCCGCAAGCGGGCCGATATCCTCCACCCGCTCGCGAAGAGGTGGAACTCGAATTTGAATAGGGCTCAACCGGTGAAAAAGGTCGGCTCTGAACTTGCCGCCCTGGATCGCGTCTTCCAGATTCACGTTGGTGGCTGCGACGACGCGCACATCAACCGTCACCTTCTTTGTTCCGCCGAGACGGTAATACGGAACCCCATCGAGCACACGCAGCAGTTTTACCTGTGTCTTGATGTCCAGCTCTCCAATTTCGTCCAGAAATAGAGTGCCCGTGCTCGCAGCCTCAAACAAACCCGGCTTCATACTGTCGGCACCGCTGAACGCGCCCTTCTCGTATCCGAATAGCTCGCTCTCAATCAGGTGCTCCGGCAGTGCACCACAATTGAGGTCCACCCAGGGCTTGGTGCACCGGAGAGAGTAGTGATGGACTGCCCGTGCAACTAGTTCTTTGCCGCTCCCACTTTCCCCCGTAATCAGCACAGTGGCGTTGGTCTGCGCCACGCGGATCACGAGCTGCATGAGATTCTGCATGGGCTGGCTGGCGATGATCGCGGAAAGTCCGAGATACGATTGCGCGCGCGCCGATTGGCCGATACCTTCTTCCCCGCGCGAACACACGCCTCCCGCAACCTTTCTGTTCGCCTCCGAACCCCCGACAGCAATCATCTAAGGTCTCCTCCGAGAGAGCGGCCCATATTCCGAGTCTGGAACCGAACACCCGGTAACAATCTTGCCCGTACTTAAATATTGTTATTCTCTTTTATTTGGAGATGCAAGGCATTTGTTCTGATTTCGGAACACTCCTTTACCAGTTCTTATCCGAAGTTATCAATATATTATTCGTCTTTTCCATTAACCTTTCTTCGTTGAACGGCGAAATTAGTAACTTACGCTTACAGGTAGGCTATGGCCTTCGAACGATAACCAGTACCATTAACCCATCAGTTCCCACTATTGCATTTGCCGACATGTCGCAGCCGGCTTTTCTGTCTTAAGTGACACTATGTCACCCGCAGTTTGTGCCATGGAGTCGCAAACGCAGCAATCGGGTGATCACCGGACTGTTCTGCGAAAACATCAACTATTGCAGGCAGACAGGCTTACAACTGTCGGCGGCGTTTCGGGCTCATTGGTATGTCGGATGCACTGACGCAGGCTCTGGTGGAACCGAAATATTCCAACATCCCGGTCAATGCCAAGATTTATGTTGGCGCCGTTTCCACGGTAGGGGCGATCGTTAGCGTATTTGCCTTCACCCAGTGGACTCCGCATAATTTGACCCGTGCTCTATGTTTTCTGCTCGTCTCTGCCATCGCGTCGGCCCTCAAAGTAACCCTCCCCACAATCACCGGCACTATGTCGGTGAACTTCCTATTCATTCTCATTGGCATCGTTGAGCTGGATTTCCCGTCTACCCTGATCATCGGGTGCACGGGCAGCTTGATTCAGTGCCTTTGGAAATCGAAGACAAAGCCAAAACCCTTCCAAGTTATCTTCAACACCGGCGCGATGGCTGTTTCGGTGACTGCTTCCTACTACGTCTATCACGCAAACATGGCGGGTATGCCCAGTGATGCCAACCCTCTTAGGCTTGGGGTCACCGCGTGCGTGTTCTTCCTGATGAACACCATTCCAGTCGCGGCCGCGATCGCCATGACGGAGCATAAGTCCCTGACGCGGATCTGGTACGACTGTTACTTCTGGTGCTTCCCTTACTATCTTGGTGGCGCTTCCATCGCCTGGATTCTCAGCGTATTCAGCCGGCAGACCCATTGGCATGCATCGCTCGTACTTATACCCGTTATCTATTTCATCTATCGTTCCTATCGCACTTATCTCGGCCGGTTGGAGGACGAAAAGGTCCACGTCGAGGAGATGGCCGCTCTGCACCTCCGCACCATTGAAGCATTGGCCCTTGCCATTGAAGCCAAGGACCATACCACACACGATCATCTTCGCCGCGTACGCATCTATGCGATGGAGATTGCCAAGGATCTCGGCCTTTCCGCTTCCGACATGCAAGCATTGCGCGCCGCGGCGCTGCTGCACGATATCGGGAAGCTCGCGGTTCCTGAACAGATCATCTCGAAGCCAGGCAAACTCACTCCCGAGGAATTCGAGAAAATCAAGATCCATCCCGTGGTGGGCGCCGAGATTTTGGAACGCGTTCAGTTCCCTTATCCCGTCGTCCCCATTGTGCGCGCGCATCACGAGAAGTGGGATGGCAGCGGTTATCCGCTCGGCCTGAAGGGTGAGGAGATTCCCATGGGCGCTCGCATCCTGGCGGTCGTCGACTGCCTCGACGCCCTCGCATCTAATCGCCAGTACAGGCGTGCCATGCCGCTCGAGCGCGCCATGGAGATTATCGCCGCAGATTCCGGGAAGAGCTTCGACCCCAAGGTCGTGGAGGTCCTCGAACGGCGTTACGTAGAACTCGAGCAGATGGCGCACGCGCAGACCTGGGATAAGAAACGCCTGTCCACCAACCTGAAGATTGATAAGGGAATAGCTCCGGCCGCGGGTTTTGAGCAGTCGAGCCCGCAGGTGAACGGCCACAGAGATACCTTCGACCCTCTGTCTTCCATCGCTGCGGCACGCCAGGAAGTGCAGATGTTGTTCGAACTCACGCAGGACCTCGGCAACTCGCTCAGCCTGAATGAGACGCTTTCGGTGGTGTCGGTCCGCTTGAAAAGATTGGTGCCGTACGACTCGATCGCGGTCTACGTGGTGCGTGATCAGAAGCTCATGCCAGAGTACGTAAACGGTGAGAACTTCCGTCTGTTCTCCTCGTTGGAGATTCCGGTCGGCGAAGGTCTTTCGGGATGGGTGGCACAAAATCGCAAGCCCATTCTCAATGGCAATCCGTCGGTTGAAGCCGGCTACATGGGCGATCCCGGTAAGTTCAGCACGCTCCGCTCCGCTCTCGCGGTGCCCCTCGAAGGGCTGAACGGAGCCGTCGGGGTACTTGCGTTGTATCGTGCCGAAAAAGATGCGTTCACTCGCGATAACTTGCGCATCCTGCTCGCCATCAGTTCCAAGGTTTCTCTTGCGGTTGAAAACGCACTGAAATATCGCCTGGTGGAAAACTCCGCCACTATCGACTACCTCACCAACTTGCCCAATGCGCGGTCGCTGTTCCTGCGCCTCGATAGTGAACTGGCGCGGTGCCGGCGCATGAACATTCCTTTGGCTGTGCTGGTTTGCGACCTGGACGGTTTCAAGCAAGTCAACGATTGTTTCGGCCACCTGACGGGCAACAAGGTCCTGAGTAGCGTCGCGAATGGCTTGAAAGAAAACTGCCGCGAGTATGATTACGTCGCGCGAATGGGCGGCGATGAGTTCGTTCTGTTACTGCCGCATATCACTCCCGACTCAGTCGACGAGCGTATCAGCGACTTGGTTCGGATAGCGGCCGAGGCCGGCGAAGTCGTGCAGGGCAAACGTTTGCTTTCCATGAGCGTCGGCGAAGCGTTCTTTCCCATGGATGGGGACAATGCGGAGGAATTGTTGGCCACCGCCGACCGCCGCATGTACAAGAGCAAGCAACAGCAGAAGACCCGGCAAACCGGAGCGAAACTGTTACCGCGGTCCCCAGTTCCAGCGCTCAGCGTGCAATGATATCGGCCGCCCCTGTGGCGGAGCATGAGAGACATGGCAAATGTGGATCCGGCGTATCGCGCGGCACGGGGCCGCCTTCCTGCTCACCACCCTGATCGCGGGTTTGCTCGGAGCCACGCTCGTGCGCTTCGGTCCGGGCTTTGAGACCGATGAACAGCAACTCGATCCTCGCTTGAATGTGCAAAGTATCCAAGCCCTGCACGCCTCTCACGCGCCCGAACGTAACGTGCTTGCATTCTATATTCAGTACCTGCGAAACGTTGCAACCGGTGATCTCGGCGTTTCCCGCTCACTGGCGAGACCTGTGGCAAGCCTGCTCTCGGAACGCGCCGGTGTCACCTTACAGTTGATAGGCGCAGGAATCGCCGCAGGTTGGATTCTCGGCCTCGCACTGGCCCTGCCCGCGGTCTGGTTCCGCGCTCCGCTCTACGACCTCGCTTGCACCGCCCTTGGCGGCGCTTTCCTTTGCGTGCCCACCGCAGTTCTGGGCTTACTTCTATTCTTTGCGAATGGACCAGTTCGCTTCGCCATTGCTCTGCTCATTTTCCCCAAGGTGTTTCGGCACGCGCGTAATCTGCTAACCGATGCCTACAATCAGCCGCACGTCCTGGCGGCGCGCGCGCGCGGACTGAGCGCCGCACGCATCTTCTTGCGTCATGTCACTCCGTGGGCCGCGCCTCAGCTCCTGGCTCTGGCTGGCGTCTCCTTCGGTATCGCGTTTGGGGCGGCGATCCCGATTGAAGTGCTCTGTGATCTCCCAGGCCTCGGACAACTTGCCTGGAAAGCAGCCTTGGCGCGCGATCTACCCGTCCTGGTTAGTCTCACCATCATCATTGCCGCTTTCACACAACTAACCAACGCCGCTTCCGACTTGGCCATCGCCGCGTGCGCACCGGAGCGAGCATGAAACGCGCTCACAACATCGCGGTAGCTGTTCTGGTTCTGATTTTTGCCGCGTCGCTGTTCGCCGGTCTCATTGCTCCAGCTCCTTATGCGTCGCAGTTTCGCGATTTCGTCAGCGCATCCGCGTCCCATCGGTTCTGGCTGGGGACCGACGACTTGGGCCGCGATCGCTGGTCGCGGCTACTCTACGGTACGCGCATCTCCCTTCTACTGGCTCCGGCCGCCGCGCTGCTCTCCACATTACTCGCCGTGTTGATCGGCGGCATCGCGGGTTATGCAGGCGGCTGGTGGGACCGCGTGATCGCCCGTGTAATCGACCTGTTCCTCTCGCTGCCGTGGCTGTTCCTCTTTCTAATCGTGCGCGCGCTGCTGCCGTTGAATACCTCGCCGCTCACGTCCGTGATCGTCACATTCACCGTCATGGGACTGGTCGGCTGGGCGCCTGCTGCACGCATCATTCGCGCCGGCGCACAGTCGCTGCGGCATTCCGATCTCGTTCTCCACGCACGCGCCTGCGGCTGCCGCGGACTCCGATTGGTGCTCGTTCACATCGCACCCAACCTCAGGCCCGTCATCTTCGCTCAGTTCTGGATCGCCATCCCCACTTTCATCCTGGGAGAAGCCAGCCTCGGCCTCATCGGTTTGGGTGTCGCCGAGCCTCTCCCCTCTTGGGGAAATCTGTTGCGTGAGCTGGCCAATCCGCAAGCCGTCGCCGGCAATCCGTGGGTCCTCGCGCCGCTGGCGGTGCTCGTCATTGTCGTTAGCTGCTTCCAGCTCCTCCTACCCAACAAGGAGTTCTCATCATGAAGGGTGTCCTCTTAATAATTGCCATCACGGCCACCAGCCTCTTCGGACAATGGGGTGGTGAGTTGCGTTTCTGCCTGCGTTCCGACCCGAAGACCTTCAACCCGCTCCTGGTGGAAGATGAGGCTTCCGAGACTGTCCGTTACCTTACCGGCGGCGTGCTCATTCGCGTAAACCGCCTCACCCAGGAACTCGAGCCGGAGCTGGCCACGTCCTGGAAAATATCCCGGCAAGGCCGCGCCATCGCCTTTCAACTGCGCCGCGGCGTCGCCTTCTCCGACGGAACTCCCTTCACTGCCGATGACGTCGCATACACCGTGCGCGCCCTCATGGACCCGGCCTTGCACTCCCCAACCGGCGATTCCCTTCGTTCCGCGCCCGGCAACGTCGAAACCACCGTGCAGGCGCCCGACCGCATCACCATCGTGTTTCCCGCGCCAGTGGCAGGTCTCGATCGTCTGTTCGACCAGGTCGCCATTCTCTCCTCACGGTCCCCAAAGAAAGAAGCGGCCGTGCTGGGGCCTTTCGTTCTCGCCCGCTACACGCCGGGAACCGAGCTCGTGCTCGAACGCAATTCGCACTATTGGAAAACCGAGGCAAACGGCCGCCGCCTGCCGTACCTCGATGCGATTCATCTCGATATTCAGCAGAATCGCGACATCGAGTTAGCGCGCTTCACCCGCGGCGAACTCCAGCTCATCAATACCATCGATCCCGAGATGTTCAGCCGTCTCTCCAAGCAGGAACCTGCACTGGTCCACGACGCCGGCCCGTCGCTTGAATCCGAGATGATGTGGTTCAATCAGAACCCTGCCGCTCCCCTGCCCGATTACGAAAAGGCCTGGTTCCGTTCGAAGAACTTTCGCCGCGCCATCTCTGCCGCCATTAATCGAACGGATATCTGCCGCGTCGTCTACTACGGCCACGCACAGCCCGCGGTGGGCCCGATCTCACCGGCCAACCGATTCTGGTTTGACGCCGCGCTGAAGCCCCATGCCTTCAGTCCTAAAGACGCCCTCGCTCGCCTCCAGCAGGATGGTTTCCGCTTCGAAAATAGCGTCCTCCGTGACCGCGAGGGTCATGCCGTCGAGTTTTCTCTCGTCACCAACTCCGGGAACAAATCCCGGGAACACATCGCCGCCATGATGCAACAGGATCTGGTCGCCATCGGCGTCAAGCTGAATATCGTGACGCTCGATTTCCGCTCGCTGATCGAGCGCATCAGCCAAAGTTTCCAGTACGAAGCCTGCTTGCTCGGCCTCACCAATTACGACCTCGACCCCAGCTCGCAAATGAACGTTTGGCTCAGCTCGGCCAGCAATCATCAGTGGTATCCAAATCAAAAAACGCCCGCCACGCCGTGGGAAGCCGAAATCGATCGCTTGATGCAAGCGCAAGCCGCGACGGTCATACCCGCAAAACGAAAAGCCTACTTCGATAAAGTGCAGGAAATCGTGTCCGATGAAGCCCCGTTCCTCTACCTGGTAACGAAAAACTCACTTTCCGCCGTCTCGCCGAAACTGCGGAACGTGCAGCCCGCCATGATCCGGCCGCAGACCTACTGGAACGCGGAGAATCTCACGCTCGCTCCCGCGCAACTTGCCAGGAACGGTCAATGAGCGAGGCTTTGCTCCAGGTTCGTCTCACTGCCGGTTATCCCGCGAAGCGGGATGTTCTCCGTGACGCCGCATTTGAGTTGCAGCCTGGCGAGATTCTCGGCTTGGTCGGTGAGAGCGGATCGGGCAAGAGCACGCTCGCACTGGCTATCTTGAGATTGCTTAGCTATCGAGGTGGTGCCGTCACCGGCGAGATTCGATTCCAGGGCCGCGATCTGATGCGGCTGCCTGAGCGCGAAATGCGTCAAGTCCGTGGCCGCGAGATCGGTTTCGTGCCGCAGAGCCCCGTGACCTCACTCAACCCCGCGTTGCGCATCGGTACGCAGCTCAATGAAGCGTGGACCGCCCACGCCAATGGCGCCATATCTCAGCGCCGCGACCGCTTCCTGAGCCTGCTGGATAGCGTGAGTCTGCCCGCCGGCGATGCGCTTCTTCGCCGTCATCTTGGTGAGCTTAGCGTTGGCCAGGCGCAACGCCTCCTCATCGCGATGTCTATCCTGCACAAGCCGTCGCTCGTGATTGCCGATGAGCCCACCAGCGCCCTCGACGTCGTGACGCAGTCGGAAATCCTGAAGCTGCTCGCCCAATTGAATCGCGACCTGAATATGGGTGTGCTCTACATCTCGCACGATTTGTTATCGGTCAGTTCGCTCTGCCACCGCGTCGCGATCCTGCACGATGGCGCCGTAGTGGAGTGCGCCCAAACCGATCGCATCTTCCGCGATCCGCAGCATTCCTATACGCGGCGCCTGATCGAAGCCATGCCGCAACCGCCCCGGTAGCAGCCCCCCGTTTTCTCAATCCGCCAGTTTCGGCCGAGGCGTGGCATCGCCGGGCGTCATTCCCATGGCCCACTTCACCGCTTCCAGCCACATCTTCTGCATGTCGGGCCGGTCCCACACCTGCTCTTCGTGCCCCAGCGACGAGTAAAACACGCGCCCTTTCCCGTAATTGCGCACCCACGTCACGGCAAAATCCTTGTCGGTACGATGTACCCTCGGGCCCGTCAGGTCCACCGTACTCGTGTCAAGACTCATCAACACACGCACGCGATCGCGCGAGTACTCTTTGAATTGATAAATCTCGTCGGTGATCTCGAACGACTTCGGAAAATGCTTGGTGGCTGGGAAACCCCGGTCCTCCACGTTAATCTTCACCTTCTTGTGCCACGGATGATCATTGAAATATCCGCCGATCATCTCGCCGTACTCCGGCCATTTGTAAAATGTGTCCGTCGCCGAGTGCGTCCCCAAAAATCCCTTGCCGTCTTCCTTCACGAACGACATGAGCGCCGCTTTCTGCTCGTCATCCATCGGCAGTTCACCGGTCGTGTAGAACATCACCGCGTCGAAATAGTTCAGGTTTTTTCCGTTCGCATCCAGCTTCTTCTTGGTGAGCAGCTGCGTGTCCGTACGGATGTACGTATCCCACAGTCCCGATTCCTGCCCAATCTTCCAAATCGTCGCCAGCCCGTGCGAAACCGAATCGTGCTGGAACCCGGCCGACATCCCGATCGCCAGCAGCTTCTTCCGCACAGGCCGCTGCTCCTGCGGCGACGCGCTCACGGAAAAAATCAGAATAAGCAAACTGATCAGACCGCCTTTTCTCATCCACAAACCTCGGAGGAATCATATCTCAAAGCGGTAGCGCCGCGAGCGCATTAAATTCGACGGTTACGATTCCGCTCGCCAATCACTATCATAGTTACACTGATATAACCGGGAGCGAATATGAACGCGAGATTCCCGACCAAACCTCTCTTCTCCGCTCGAATGTGTTTCCTGGCTGCTTGCAGCATCGCAGCGATGGCCTCCCAATCGGCTCCCGATGGAGCGAAGCCCGATGCCCCGCCGCCTTCGACCTTCGAACAACCCGCAGCTCCGGTGCCAAGTGGAACCTATAGAGTCGGCGGCGGCGTAAGCCCTCCCTCGGTGACTTACAAGAAGGATCCCGGGTACAGCGAGGAAGCCAGGAAAGCACACCTCTCGGGTACCGTCGTGCTCCAAATCATAGTTGGCGCCGACGGCCTGCCGCGCGACATAAGAATAGTCCGTCCGCTCGGAATGGGTCTGGATGAAATTGCTGTCGAGACGGTCTCCGAGTGGCGCTTTCGGCCTGGTATCAAGGACGGAAAGCCCGTCAACGTTCAGGCCACTATAGAAGTGAATTTCAGGTTGCTGGATACACGAAATGGTTGGCGAATCGGCCGCCTGGTTTTCGAAGGCGGCGTATCGTCTCGCCCGGTGCTCGCAAAGTGGCGCTTGCCCGAGGCTCCGGTGCCCAACAGAGATCTGCGCCTGACTTTTAAGATCCATGTCGATGACTCCGGCAGTGTTGCCAGCGCTGTTCCTGACAGTCCTTTCGATCCTGCTTTTGCGGCCTCGCTCCAGGAAGCGGTTCTTAAGTGGAAGTTTCACGTGCCCGATCGGAGTAACGGCGTCGGCTATTCTGCCACTCTTGACTTGGTTTACGGCAACCCCGCACTGATGCGGGCGGCGCCATCCCGCGCTGCGGAAATGCACGCCGATCCAAAGAACGCCGATGAAGCATTCCGCGAAGGTGTGCGTTTGACTCGCGCTCGTTCGCCGGAGCAAGCCGTGGCGCTGCTGACCAGAGTCATTCAGGAGAAGCCGGACTGGGAACCAGGATATTCAGCTCGCGCGCAGGCCTATTACAACCTGCATCGCTATCACGAAGCGGTTGACGACTGGACGGCAGCCATTCGTTTGAGTCCGAATCAGGCATCTCTCTATGACCGCCGCGGTCTGAGTTACTCTCAAGCCGGCCGGCCCGACATCGCCGTCGACGATTACACCCGCGCCATCGAACTCAGCGGCAGTCCCTCCGCGCAATATTTCAACGATCGCGGTTTGGCTTATACCGACTTGGAACAATTCGACAAAGCACTGTCTGATCTGACCCGTGCCCTTGAGATCTCTCCCGGCTACACACGTGCGTTCGAAAGCCGCGCCACCGCTTACATGAAGATCAAGGACTACAGCCATGCCATCGATGACTTGACCGCCGCTCTACAACTAACAGCCACACGAGCGCTGTTTGAGCAGCGTGCCGAGGCCAAGCGCTTGAGCGGCGACGCAACCGGAGCCGCCGAAGACACGAAGCGAGCTAATGAATTGGGGCCAGCCCCGGCCCGCTGAAGGAGCGCTAAGATTCCGCTTTGCGCGCTTCCGCTTCCGCCAGCCACCCGCGTCGCAACCGGTCCGGCGGCACGCTCGACAAATAGGGCTTGATATCCAAAATCGGCGTCCCATCCAGCATATCGATGCCGCGAACGTGAAGCCTTCGTCCGTCGCGCGACAGCAGCTCCACCACCGTCAATCCAATCGGATTCGGACGACGCGGTGAGCGCGTCGCAAACACCCCGTGCGGCCGATCATCACTCGGCGGCGTGCCCACCAGGCTGTACCCGTCGGCACGATCGAATTCCCAGATCACAAATAAGTGCGAGAAACCCTCGATATCCAGAAGCCCTTCCTCGAATTCTTCCCGTATCTCGAGAACTCCTTCCGCCTCATGTTTGGTGCCCAAGCCCTTAGGCACATCTTGCGTGGAGCGGTATGGGCTTCTCACTGCGCCGATTGGCTGCATATCAAACATAATAAAACATTTCTATCTCTTAACACATATTTGACTTGTTGAATGACCATCTGTTCACTAGAATGACTGGATGGTCATTATATGACAGACCAACAAGATCTTGCCCGTAAAACCCGCAAAGAGGTCCTCTCCGAGTGGCGTCATCAGGAGGTTCTCGAAGCTGCCCGCCGCATCTTTGCCCGCCTCGGCTATGCCGACACCAATGTCGAGGAGATCGCCAAAGAAGCCGGCATGGCCAAAGGTACCATCTATCTCTATTTCAAATCCAAAGAGGAGATATTCGCCGCTGTCCTCGCCAGTGATGTCGAGCGTCTGACGGACAAAACGAGCGAAGGCATGTTGGCTGCGACTACGTTCGCCGATCGCCTGACCGTCTTTCTCAACCTGCGCCTCGATTATCTCCAGCACAATCGCGACTTCCTCACCATTTACCTTGCCGAGTTCGGTAGCCGCTGTTCACGCTCGAAACCCATCTCGGAAGTCATCGATAAGCTGTTCTGGCGCGGGCAGGAGTTCATGCGTCAGTGCCTCACTGAAGCCATCGCCCAGGGTGAGCTCCGCGCCGTCCCCATAGAGCCGGCGGCATTCGCAATTTACGACATCGCCAAGGGCTTTGCCGAACGTCACCTCCGCGGCTGGGCGCGACTCTCTCTCGAGGAAGATCTCGCCTTCACCCACTCGCTCATTCTGAACGGATTGCGAAACCAATGATCCCCCGCTTAAAGCATCTTCTCGTTCTCGCCTGCGGCGTCGTCCTTCCGGCATCGGCTCAGTTCGGTCCCTCGCCAAGTGGCGGCTCAGCGACTCGCGCCGAGCAACTTCCGTTATCCGGCCGCGCCCAGGGCAGTTCCGTCGGAATAGGCCAATCCACCGCGGGTTCTCCAGGCTCGGCGAGCGTCAACACGCTGAACAGTACGCTACAGGTACAGGGCAATATCCAAGGCAGCGTGCCCGGCAACGATGCGGTTAGCGGGCAGCCTCTGTCGCTCACGCTTGCCCAAGCAGTCAAACGCGGCCTGCAATTCAACCTCAGTGCGGTGGTTTCCAGTATTTCCCAGCGTGTAGCAAACGCGGAAACGCGCGGCGCACGGGCGCAGTTGCTGCCCGACATAAACGGCAACGTTCGCGAGGTCGCCCAACAAATCAACCTCGCCGCCGCGGGGCTGCGTTTTTCGTCTATTCCAACCAGTCCCGGCCAGCCGCCGTTCAGCTTCCCCAGCATTGTGGGTCCCTACAATTACTTCGATGTTCGCGCCAGTCTGTCTCAATCCGTTGCGGACTTCACGCGTCTCCACAACTATCGCTCCGCCAAGGAAATCGACTGTGCTTCGGGCATGACGGTGCTCGATAGCCGTGAGCTGATCGTGCTCGCCGTAACCGGTGTCTATTTGCAGGTGATCGCAGGCCAAAGCCGCGTGGATACGGCGCGCGCGCAAATTGCCACCGCGCAGGCCAGCTATACTCAGGCGGTCGACCGTAACCACAGCGGCCTGAACGCACGCATCGACGTCAATCGCAGCCTGGTTGAGTTGCAAACGCAACAACAGCGCCTCAACTCCCTGCTCAACGATCTGGCCAAGCAGAAAATCTCTCTGGCCCGGCTCATCGGCCTCCCGCAATCGCAGAGCCTCCTCCTCACCGATACTGAGCCGTTCCATCGCACTGACACGTTGCCCGGTGTGGACGAAATGATCAAACTGGCATGGGAGAATCGGCCGGATGTGCGTGCCGCCAGCGCTCAACTTCGGGCCGCCGAGGAAGCCCGCAAAGCCGCCACATCGGAATATCTGCCGTCGCTTGCACTGAACGCCGACTACGGCGTGATCGGTGTCAATCCCGCGCAATCGCACGGCACCTTCAGCGTGGGCGGAACGCTGCAGGTTCCGATCTTCCGCAGCGGCCGCATCAGCGCCGATGTCGAGGAGGCCGATGCCGCACTGGCCGAGCGTCGGGCCGAGCTCGAAGACATCCGTGGACGCGCCGAGCAGGACGTACGCACCGCGCAACTGGATCTCGACACTGCTTCCGAGCAGATTCGCCTCGCCGAATCCAACCGCCGTCTTGCGGCGGACACCCTGGACCAGGCCCGCGACCGCTTCAACGCGGGGCTCGCCGACACCGTCGAACTGGTGCAAGCCCAGGAGTCCGTCGCTACCGCCGAACAGGATTACATCAGCGCCATGTATTCCTATCAGCTCGCCCGCGCCGCACTCGCACGCGCCGTCGGCGGAGGCGAGAAAAGCATTCATCCATAACGCGCAGGGACAATATGGCAGAAGACACCAAAATCATTGACGACCCACGGCGCACCGGCACGGACGGCGCGACCAGCAGCGCAGAGAACGCTCCGAGCGCGCCGCACCGCAAGGTCCGCAGATCTCCGCGCCGCCTCATCATTTTCCTGCTCGTGCTCGCGATCATCGCAGCCGCCGGTACCGCCTGGTGGATCCATTCCGAAGGCTACGAGACCACGGACGACGCCCAGGTCAATGCCCATCTCAGCGCCGTCAGTTCCCGCGTCGCAGGCACCGTTACCGCCGTCTACGTGGAGGAAAACCAGTTCGTGCAAGTGGGCCAGCCGATTGCTGACCTCGATCCGCGCGATTATCAGAACGCCCTTGACGAGGCGCAAAGCCAGCTCTTGCAGGCCGAAGCGCAAGTGCGTGCCATCAACCCCAACGTACCCATCACCGAAACTTCGAATCGCGCATCCGTCTCCAGCACCGAAGCCGACCTTGCCAATGCCGAAGCCATGTTGGCGGCCGCCGAGCGTGACTACGAGGCCGCGGAAGCTGACTTGCGCCAGGCGGAAGCCAATAGCGCCAAGGCTCAGTCCGATGTCGCGCGTTACCAGCCACTCGTCGCCAAAGATGAAGTTCCGCGCGAGCAATATGACCAGGTCGTGGCCACCGCGAAGGCGCAGGCCGCGCTCGTCGATTCCCGCCGTGCTTCCGCTGCCGCCGCCCGCAAAACCGTAGACCAGCGAGCCGCCAATCTGACGCAAACCAAGGTCCGCCTGGCCGAAGTCAAAGACAACGCACCGCGGCAGCTCGCCATTCGCCAGGCCGACATCGTGACGCGCCAGGCTAACGTGAAAACCTTCGAAACGCAGGTCGCGCGCGCCAAACTCGATCTCTCCTATACCAAAATCATCGCGCCGGTCTCCGGCATCATCTCGCGGCGCACGGTCGAGGTCGGCCAACATGTAAACGCCGGCCAGCAGATGGTGCAGATCGCACAGGTCAGCGACCTCTGGGTCACCGCGAATTTCAAAGAAACGCAGCTTCGCCGCATGCGCACCGGCCAGCGCGTCACCATTCACGTGGACGCCTTCAACGAAGATCTGAACGGCCGCGTGGATAGCCTACCCGCATCCACCGGCGCCATCACCAGCCTGCTGCCGCCCGAGAATGCCACCGGCAATTACGTGAAAGTCATCCAGCGTATGCCCGTCCGTATCCGCTTCGAGCCTAATCAAGCCGCCGTCGCGCGCCTGCGTCCCGGCATGTCGGTCGATCCCACGGTTTGGGTGAAATAATCCTTTGGCCACGACACTCACCCACGAGCCCGAATGGCGGCCCTCGCACAATCAGTGGGCGGTCGCCCTTACCGTCACGCTGGCCACCTTCATGGAGGTCCTCGATACCTCCATCGCCAACGTCGCGTTGCCGCACATCGCCGGTAACCTTGGCGCCAGCCAGAATGAGTCCACCTGGGTGCTCACCAGTTATCTCGTCTCGAACGCCGTCATCCTGCCCATCAGCGCCTGGCTTGCCACCCGCTTCGGACGCAAGCGCTTTTACATGTCGTCGGTGGCTCTGTTCACCGTTAGCTCGTTTCTTTGCGGTCTCGCGCCCAGCCTCGGGCTGCTCGTTCTTTTCCGCGTTTTGCAAGGCGCCGGCGGAGGCGGCCTCGTGCCCAGCGAACAGGCCATCCTCGCCGATACGTTTCGTCCCCACGAGCGCGGCCTCGGATTCGCCGTTTACGGAATGGCCGTCGTTATTGCGCCCGCCATCGGCCCCACCATCGGCGGATGGATCACCGACAACTACACCTGGCACTGGATTTTCTTCATCAATATCCCCATCGGCATTCTCTCGCTGTTCCTCACCTACCGGTTGGTCGAAGATCCACCATATCTGAAGCGTCTACAACAGCAAGCCAGCCACTCGCGATCGTATATCGATTACACCGGTTTCGCCCTCATCGCCCTCGGCATCGGCGCCCTCCAGCTCGTCCTCGATAAAGGCCAGGAAGAAGATTGGTTCGCCTCCCACATGATCACCGCCGTGACGATTTTCGCCGCCGTGACGCTCATCGTCTGGGCCATTTGGGAGTGGCGTGAGGCGAATCCCATCGTCAATGTCCGCCTCTTTCGCGGCCGCAATTTCGCCACGGCCATGCTCTTCACGTTCGTGCTCGGCATGGTTCTCAACGGCACAACCGTGCTGCTTCCCCTTTTCCTGCAAACGCTCCTCGGTTACGACGCCACCAAAGCCGGCGAAGCGCTCGCTGGCGGCGGCTTCATCATGCTCGTCATGATGCCCCTTTCCGGCTTCTTCGTATCGCGCGTGGACCCGCGCGTGATGATGGGATGCGGCTTCGCGGCAACCTCCGCCGCGCTTTATTACATCGCCACGCACCTGAATACCCAGATATCCTTCGGCACTGCCGCCAGCATGCGAACCCTGCAAACCGCCGGACTCGCGTTCATTTTTCTGCCTTCCACCACGCTTGCTTACGTCGGCATTCCGAAAGAGCAGAATAACCAGGTCTCCGGCATGAATGCCTTCGTGCGAAACATCGGCGGCAGCATCGGCATCGCGCTCTTAAGCACGATGCTGACGCGAGTCAGCCAGCAGAACCAGAATGCGCTCGTCCGCCATACCCATGCCGGCAATCCCGCGTTCGACAATCTGGTCAACGGCATCAGCCAGGCTTTGCAGAATTCAGGAATGGAAGCGACTGCCGCCACGCAGCAAGCTTACGGGCGCGTCATGGCGCTCCTACAAGGCCAGGCGGCGACGCTCGCCTACGTCCAGGTCATTTCGCTCATGGCCATCGTGGTCGCTTGCCTCGTCCCGTTGCCCATGATCATGCGCCGGCCGCCAAAAAGGAATCCCACCGGCGACGTCGCCATGCACTAGAGATTGCCCATTCCCCCATCGAGCATCAGTTCGCTGCCCACGGCGAACACCGATTCGTCCGACGCCAGAAACAGCACTGCATTCGCGATGTCTTTCGGATCTCCGAAGCGCCCCAGCGGTACCATGCTTTGCACCGATGCAGCGACTTTCTTTAGGTCCGCCTCGGAAAGCCCCAGCTTGCTGTAGAGCGGTGTCGAGATCGGCCCCGGGCTCACCGCATTCACGCGAATGCCGCGCCCGACGAGTTCCCCCGAAAGCGTTCGAGTCAGCGAAAGGATCGCCGCCTTAGTGGCCCCGTAGACGCTTGTGTTCGGCATCCCGATATGCGCATTCACCGACGCGTTGATCACCACCGATGCCGGATTCGCCAAGATCGGCAGCAGCGCCTGAATCAGGAAAAACGGCCCCTTCACGTTCGTCGCGAACGAGCGGTCGAAGCCGCTCTCGTCCCACTGTTCGACCGGTCGCAGCTCCGCAATCCCCGCGTTGAGGAACAGCACATCGAGCCCGCCAAACGCTCCGCGCACCTTCTCCGCCACAGCCTTCTGCTCCGCTGCGACACTCGCATCCGACGGGATCACGAGCACATCGCCGCCCAGTTCCCTCCGCGCCGCATCCAGCGTCGCCGGATTCTTCCCCGTAATCGCCACGCGGGCCCCTTCGCTTAGAAATAGCCGGGCCGTTTCCAGCCCGATTCCACTCGTTCCTCCCGTAATCAGCGCGCGCTTGTCCTTGAGTCTTGGCATGGCTTCAGGATAGCGAACGAAATTTCCTTGACAATAAGTCTATGCTTATATAAGTTAATGTTTATGGAAGTCCTGGACGCCGCTTTCTCTGCTTTGGCCGACCCGACCCGTCGAGCGATTCTCGCGCGTTTGGCCCACGGAGAGGCCACTGTGTCGGAACTCGCCGAACCATTCCGGATGACGCAACCGGCGATCTCGCAACACCTGAAGGTGCTCGAAGAGGCGGGGCTCATTGTGCAGCGAATCGAAGGCACAAAGCGCCCTCGCCGTCTTGCCAAGGGCAGCATCGAAGCCATGGACCAATGGCTCTCGATACTGCGAAAAGCGCTCGAGGAAAACTACGACCGGCTGGACCACGTTCTGGCCGCCATGGAAAAGAACAAAAGAGGAGAAAAACGATGAGCAAGCTGACGATGAAGACGGAAGGCGATACCCACTTGATCGTGACCAGGCGATTCGCTGCGTCTCCCGAGGCTGTCTACCGCGCCCATACCGAACCGGAATTAATCCGGCAATGGTTGCTTGGCCCGGAAGGTTGGACCATGCCCGTCTGCATCAATGAGGCAAGACCCGGTGGAAAGTTTCGCTACGAATGGGTGAATGGCAAAGGCGGCGGATTCCACGTCACCGGCGAATTTCTGGAACTTGAGCCCTACTACAGGATCGTACACATCGAGCGGATGCACCTCCCCGATCCCACGCCCGACAACCACGTGGAAACACGATTTGAGGCCGATGCTACCGGCACGCTCATGACCATGCGCATGACGCTGCCGGATGCCAAGACCCGGGCGGCCATGCTCGCCACCGGCATGGAACGCGGTATGGAAGCAAGCTATGTGCGTCTCGAAGGAATGATCTAGTCGCCGCCGGTTACTCCTGGCGCAACACGACCACCGGATCAACCCGCGTCGCTCGCCACGCCGGGATCAGGCTCGCGAGCATGGCAACCACAATCAGGAACAGCGCTGCTCCCGCGATGCTGACAGGATCCGCCGGGCTGACATGGTACAACAGAGGCGCGAGTTGCGGCGCCGCCCCCAGGGCGATGACGAGCCCCACGGCGCACCCCGATAAGGCCAGCAACAAGCCTCGTCTGATAACCATCCGCAGCACACCTTGAGGGTCGGCCCCCAGCGCCATCCGGATACCTATTTCCCGGCTCCGCCGGCTCACCGAGTAAGCCATCACTCCGTAGAGACCTACGCCGGCGAGCAGCATGGAAATGCCACCGAGCACTCCGAGAAACAACGCGGCGAGCCGCGGCCCGAACCAGGCAGCCGAAATGTAATCCGACAAGGGCATGGCCGTCAGGCCGGCCGAGTCCGGATCGATGGCTGACATCTCGCGGCGGAGTATGGGGACGAAACCGCGCGCATCGCCGTCGGTCCGCGCATACAGGGCCACGCCACCCTCGCCACTGCCGTCATGTACCTGGTCGAAGGACATGTAGAAGTATGGTTGGGGCGCTTCCGACAAGCTGAGGTACTTGGTGTCCTTGACCATCCCCACAATCGTGAACGGTTTTCCATAAATCCCCACCCGGTGGCCGACTGGGTCCCGCCCATCAAAAAACCGCCGCGCGAAGGATTCGTTGACGATCATGACGCGAGGTGCGTTTTCGTTGTCCTCACGCCTGAAATCGCGTCCGGCGAGCAGCGGCACCCTCAGCAGGTCAAAGTAGCCGGGCGATACCGAGGCGTGATGCACATCCAGGCTCTCGCCGGGCCTCGACGCATATCCTTCGACGCCAACTTCGGTCCATTTCCCCAGTCCGAAACCGAGCGGGATCGAGTCGGAATAAGCGGCGCCTGTCACCCCTGCCGCGGCGAGCAGGCGCTCACGCAGCCGGCGCGAGAACTGCTGCTCCTCGCTGGGTGTGTAGTTGTTCGTCATCAGAAAAAGACGGCACACCGTCACGTTGCGGTGATCGAAACCGGCCGGAGTGTTCTGCAATCCGTAAAGGCTCCGGAGAAAGAGGCCGAGCGTCACCAGCGCCGCGAGCGCCAGACCCACTTCCGCCACCACCAGTGACCCGGAGATGCGCCGCGAGTGCCCGCTCTGTGTATCGCCTTTTCCTCCTTGCTTCAGCGCGTCCACAAGGCTGCGGCGCGCCGAATGAAACGCGGGCGGAAGACCGGAAATCAGGGCGGAAACCAGGCAGACTAGGGCGGCAAAAAGGAACACCCGAGCGCTCGGGTGCACGTCGAAGTACAGCGGCAAACCCGTGGGCGGCACGAAATAGACGAGGACGTTCTGACACCACAGCGCAACAGGCACCGCCGCAAACGTTGCCAAAACCGCCAGAAGCAGGCTTTCGCAAATCAATTGGCGGCTCAAACGGACCGGGCTCGCGCCCAGCGCGGCGCGGATGCCGAACTCCCTCTGCCGGGCGGCGGAACGGGCCAGTAGAAGGTTGGCGACATTTGCGCAGGCAATCAGTAGCACCAGTCCGCATGCCGCACCGAGGATGGCCAGCGGCGATGCCAAAATGCCCGACACGCCCGACTGTGCCTTCCAGATCGGCACGATCCGGGCGCCGATCCCTTCGTTAGTCTTCGGAAAAGCGCGCGCAAGACGGGCGGCAACCGTCACCGCTTCGGCGTTTGCCTCGGTGACCGTGACACCGGGCTTGAGTCTGACGACCGCCCTGAAGTGCCGCGCATCGCGCTCGCGTTCGTCAGCCAATGGCACTGAAATCCAGCCGTCCATCGCGATCCCCGGAATGTCGCCGCGAAACTCGGGATTTGCCACACCCACGATGGTCACCCGGTGCCGGTTAATGCGTACGGCTTGGCCGAGAATGGACGGGTCGCCCTGGAAATAGTTCTGCCACAGCCGGTGGCTGATGACCGCCGTAAACGCCTTGGCCCTATCGCCGTATTCGTCGCGAACGAACGTGCGCCCCAGCCTCGGCTTCACTCCCAGCACGTCGAAATAGTTTCCGGAGACGGTTTCGAACCACGCGGAATAGGCGTTCTCTCCGTCGCCAATGGAAACGGGCGCCTGTTGATTCAGCATCAATCCGGAGATGCCCGGGAGGCTGTCCTGGAAGTCCCGGCAGTCGACGTATGAAACGTTAGGATCCTCAATGCCGCTGGCGCGGACGCATTCGAGGACGGCGAGTTTGCCGTCGTCCGTGGCGCCGTGGAACGGGTGCAGAACCATCCCATCGATCCAGGCAAAAACGGTAGTGGTGGCGGCGATACCGAGCGCAAAAGTAAGGACTGCGACCGCGGTCAATGCCGGCGTTCGCCGGAGAACACTCGCCGCGTACCGAAGGTCTTCAAGGATGCCTCGCATGTGCTTCCTCTCTTAGGCTGCAATTTGCCTTCCGACCTTAAGTGCCTGATTTTCTTCAACAATGCGTATTACCAGTTTATCATTTCCGGAGTTTCATGTCCGAAAGTGGGACGCCGAAGCGCTAGCGGTCTATGCGGACATTCGCCGCTATACCTTGGACACCCGCCGCAACGTGTACGCCGCCGGATTCAGGTTGCCGTGCTCCAGCCGCTTCCAATCATCGCTCACATGAATCAGCTTCCCGCTCACGTGATTCGATCGCTCCGACGCCAGAAACAGCGCGAGCTGAATCTGTTTTTCGGGTGAGATGCCGCCGGTGATGCGCACGTGCTCCGCTTCTTCCAGGTCCTTCGCTCCCGCGCTATCGCCCGCTTGAATGATCTCGTCCGTCATGCTGGTGTAGGTGCCGCCGGGCAATAGCGCGTTCACCTGCACGTTGTGCTCGCTCACCTCTTCCGCGAGCGTCTCCACCAGACGCACCACCGCCGCCTTCGACGCCGCAAACACCGCAAAGTTCGGCCGCGCCTCTCCCGCCCCCGGCCCGCTCAACACAATGATTTTTCCCGACCGCCGTTCGATCATCTGCGGCAGCACCGCCCGGCACGACTGCATCACGCCCAGCACATTGGTCTCGATTACCTCCTCCCACTGTCTGGGCTTTCCCTCCATAAACGGCCCGATCGGTCCCTGCAACGCCGCCGCGGCAATCAGCACGTCGATGCCGCCGAATACCACCCGCATCCGATCCACTGCCGCCGTGAGCTGCTCGAAATCGCGCACGTCCGCCCGCAGCCGCAGCGCCATCCCGCCCGCATGCTCGATCTCCAGCTTGGTGGCGTCGAGTTCGGCCTGGGTGCGCGACACCAGTCCTACCCGCGCGCCCGCCTGCGCGAAGCCGATAGCCAGACGTTTCCCAATCCCTCGGCCGCCGCCGGTGATCAGAACGCCTTTGTCTTGGAGAATACGCAACCCACTATTCTACGCGCGCATCGAAGATCCCGGTTTCCAGCTTCCGGCATACCGTCCTTCGGCTGCGGACATCGGCCCGCTCACCGGCCGGTTCCTTCAACGGTGCACATGGCCCGCTTGGGCACCTTGCCCTTTTGACTGCTTACTTGCCACCTCTGTTGGAGGGTTTGGGCGCCGGGAGATCCTTGCGCGGCAACTTGTCGGGAACAGTGGCCGCATCATAGAGAAACACCGCGAGCACGACCGCCATCTGCTGGGCATCCGGGATCTGGATCCGGTCGAATGTGTCCATGTTCGTATGACGAGAGCGGGTGTCAAAATCCAGCGGATCCTGGAGAAAACTAAAGGCAGGCAAGCCAACCTCATCGAACGAGAGGTGATCGGTGATGCCGTTCTCTGCGTCGCGGGTGGAGACTATACCCGTGGTTAGGTCCTTCACCGCCGCGAACCAATCTTCGAAGACCGGACGCGCCATTTCGTTATGGTGAAGATAGATCCCGCGGATTTTGCCGGAGCCGCCGTCGAGGTTGAAGTACACGGACAACTTTTCGTGTTCAGGTTTCAGCCGCATATCGGCCCGGTCGGCGAAATGCTGCTTGACGTACGCCCGCGAGCCTAGCAGTCCCTGTTCCTCACCACCCCACAGCGCGAGCCGCACGGTGCGATCCATGGGCAGTTTTAAGCTCTTCAGGATCCGCATAGCCTCCATCGCGGCCGCGCACCCGATGGCATTATCGGTGGCGCCGGTCGCGTATGCCCATGAGTCCAGGTGAGCACCTGCCATAACCACCTCGTCGGGTTTGGTTACACCTGGAATTTCGGCGATCACGTTGAATGATTCCGCCTTGTAGGACTCATCGACTTCGGTCTTAACTTCCAAGCGCAGTTGGACTGGCACATTCCGGGCCAGCAACCGGGCGATCTGGTTGTAGTGCTCGGCGGCCAGTATCGCAACTGGCGAGCTATAAGCTGTACTTGCGTTCAGGAAACCCGGGCCGTGGGCAATGCCGCCCTGGTAATCGGGCGACGGCACTCCGAAATCCCCCTCGGCGCCACTGCGGAACAAGGCTAGGGGCCGGTCTTGCTTCAACCACTCTGCAATTTTTCCCAGAAGCACATCGGAGATCGGCGGATCGGAGGACCGCGGGAAGGGGGTTTTCGACGGAATCAGTTCATGCGTTAAATCAGCCAATTCCCCGTTTGTCAGCCGGTGCGACTGGGGAGCCTCGGGCATAGGCAACCTAAACGCCGGCCCACTCATCAAAAGCATCTTGCCGGCCCGCTTGCCGCGGACCTTTTCGAGTTCCTCCAGGCTGTGCGGGAGTTGAAATAGCATCGCCGGGCCCGTAATGCTGCCGCCGGTCGGGGGCGACCAGGCGTCGGGCATCGCGATCAAGAGTTGATAGGAAGGCTCCACCATGGAAGCGCTGAAGAAGGTGCATTGCCAGCTTGGCAGAGGCCGGTTTGCCGGAGTTGACCATTTCTCCATGCGCACATTGGAGAGGCCCCATTCCTGAAGTTGCTGCACGACCCAATCGGCGGCTTGCCGAAACTGCGGCGAATTGGTCAACCGGGCGCCGTAACGGTCCGTGAGGTGATAGGCGATATCCTCGATCTTCGACGTCGGGCGGCCGCCGGTTCCGAACTCCGCTGTTTTGATTCTGGAAAGCGCGTTTGGATCAACGGACTCGTGCAGCCGCCGATCCTGACCAGGCGCGGCCCAGATGAAGAGCGCAGAGGCAGCAAGTAAACCGATGGCGTTCGGTGTCCGAAACATCCATTTACTCCATCGGCGTATTGTATCTCCCGAGCGTGCGTCACCGTCCACTACGCCCTTCTACTCCGCCCGCGCGTCGAAGATACCGGTTTCCACCTTTCCTTCGCGCGGTCTCTCGTGTCCGCTTCGGCGCCCGCTTGAACCATCTCACTGGAGCTAAGGGGATTTGAACGAAGCCGCCCGCGTGGCGGACGCTTCGCGTGTGGGTAGGTCAGCAGCCAAGTGTTAGTGGGATAGTGTCGGGTCACAAGGAGGTCTTCCTGTCACCCATTTACGCAAAACGATGCTCGAGGAACTCGAGCGTCGTAACTTTTCCCAGAATACAACACGCACTTACGTTCGCATCGTCGAGGACTTTGCCAGGTAC
>Ga0335069_10001599_pt1 | contig 36250 bp, 31 predicted proteins | sample Lox_Sample_11_FD_206714 | JGI IMG/M metagenome (GOLD analysis project Ga0335069, IMG submission 206714) | Soil microbial communities from Loxahatchee National Wildlife Refuge, Florida, United States - Lox_Sample_1.1 | ecosystem: Environmental > Terrestrial > Soil > Wetlands | place: USA... | reverse complement strand
GGATACAGGAGATGGGCGGCTCGTCCCATTCCTCGAAGTAGACCCGCGGTCGCCGGCGCAGGCCCGCGGCCCGCGCGCGCACCGCCGCCAGCCCCGCGGTCAGCTGCTCGACCAGGCGCGCCGTTTTCGCCTCGCAGCCGATCATCCCGCCCAGGCTGCGGATGCAACGCAGGATCTGCGCCACGCTGCGCTGATTGAACACATGGACCTCGATGCCGGTCCGCACCAGTTGCGCGGCGATGTCGGCCTGCAGGTCCGAGAAGCCGAGCACCAGATCGGGCTCGAGCGCCAGGATCCGGTCGATCTTCGCGCTCGTGAATGCAGACACCCGCGGCTTCTCGCGCCGCGCGCGCGGCGGACGCACCGTGAAGCCGGAGATTCCGACGATGCGCCAGTCCTCCTCCAGCAGATACAGCGTCTCGGTGGTCTCCTCGGTCAGGCAGACGATACGTTCGGGAAATGCGCCGGTCCGTGTCATGGGGCAATGTTACCCTGTAGGTCGCTGGTAAACCCGAAGGGACCGTCGGCAACGATGTGGGTACGATTCTGGGCATTCCTCGACCGCTGCCTGTTCGGGCCGGCCAGCTCGCGCCCCGGCCTCCTCGGCCTGACCATCCGTGTCCTGCGTTATCCCTACGCCGTGCTGCGCGATCTGTGGCGCGGCGATATCAACCTGCGCGCCATGGGCCTGGTGTACACAACGCTGCTGTCGCTGATCCCGCTGGTGGCCTTCACCTTCGCCATCCTCAAGGTGTTCGGCGCCAACCGCCAGCTGCAACCCATTGTGTACGAGTTCTTCCGCCCGGTCGGCACGCAGGCGGCCGAGCAGCTCACCTCGCGCGTGATGCAGTTCGCCGGCCGGGTGAGCAGCGGACTGGTGGGATCGGTGGGCTTCGCGCTGCTGGCCTGGACCCTCGTGGGCACCATCAAGAAGGTCGAGGACAGCTTCAACTACCTGTGGCGGGTCCAGCAGCCGCGCAGCTTCGCGCGCCGCATCGTGGAGTATCTGACGCTGTTGCTGGTCGGCCCCCTGCTGCTCGTGGGATTCATCGGACTGTCGCAGGTCGCGCTCGGCAGCGCGCCCGTGCAGACGGTCGCCAGGTTGCAGCTGTTGCAGCGACTGCCGGGCAGGGCCGTGTCCCTGGCGCCGTACGTGATGGTGACCGTGTTCTTCACGGGCATGTACATGTTCATTCCCAACACTCGGGTGCGCTGGCGGCCGGCGCTGATCGGCGCGCTGGCCGGCGGCATACTCTGGGCGGCGGTCGGCAAGATGTTCACGGCCTTCGTGGTCTACTCCACGCGCCTGGCCGTCGTGTATGCCGGCTTCGCGTTCATCGTGGCCGGCCTGCTGTGGACCTACTTCGGCTGGCTGATCCTGCTCGCCGGGGCGCAGCTGTCGTTCTACCTGCAGAATCCCACCTACCTGCGGCTCGGGCTGCAGGAGTTGCAGCTCTCCTGCGGGGAGCTCGAGCAGCTCGCCCTGCGCATGATGTACTTCGTCGGCGGCGCGCATCTGGCGGGCGGACCGCGCTGGACGGTGAACGGCCTGTCCGAGGAACTCGGCCTGCCTGGCATCGCCGTCTCCAAGATGGCCAGTGCGCTGGAGCAGGCGGGTCTCGTGACCGTCACGGCGGACGATGAACTCATTCCGGCGCGCGACATCGGCCGTGTCAGCGTGTACGAGATTCTCGAGATGGCCCGCAATCAGCGCAGCGGTCACTTCGTGACGCGCCACCTCGCGGTGCCGTCCATCGATCGCCTGACCGGCAATCTGGATGACCTGCGACGCAACCGCTGCGGCGAACTCACGCTGCGGGATCTGGTGGAGGATACCGGGCGACCCGCACTGACACGGGCGTCCGGGCTCACTGCCCCGCTATCGTCATCTCGCTGATGAGCACCGAGCCGGTGCGGATGGCTCCGCGCGTGTCAACATCGCTGCCCACGGCGGCGATGTCGCGATACATCTGGCGCAGGTTGCCCGCGATGGTCACCTCGTGCACCGGGTGCACGATCGCGCCGTCCTCCACCCAGAATCCGCTCGCGCCCCGGGAATAGTCACCCGTCACCCCGTTCACCCCCTGCCCCATCATCTCGGTGACGAGCAGACCCGTGCGCATGCGTTGCAGGAAGCTCTCGGCATCGAGCGCCTTGCCGGGAGCCGCCACGATCAGGTTGTGGATGCCGCCGGCGTTGCCCGTCGTCTTCAGGCCGAGCTTGCGGGCGGAGTAGCTGCCGAGCACGTAACCCTGCAGCACCCCATCGCGCACCAGATCGCGGTCGTGGGTTGCCGCGCCTTCGCCGTCGAACGCGGCGCTGGCGAGTGCCTTGAGGATGTGCGGCCGCTCCTGCATCTGCAGGAATGCCGGGAAGATCTCCTCGCCCGCCGCATTCAACAGGAAGGAGGATTTGCGATACTGGGCTGCGCCGCGGATGGCCGCGATGAAATGCGAGAACAGGCCGCGAGCCATCTCGGGCGCGTACGCCACCGGCGCCTTGCGCGTGGTCAGTTTGCGCGAACCCAGGCGCGCCACCGCCCGTTCACCCGCACGACGGCCGATCACCTCGGGGCTCAGCAGATCGGCCGGGTCGCGCGCGGTCGTGTACCAGTAATCGCGCTGCATCTCGCTATCGTGCTGCGCGATGAGCGAGCAGCTGATCGAGTGGCTCGTGCCGCGCGCAGGAGCGAGGAAGCCCAGCGAGTTGCCATACACGCCCACATGACGGTGCGTGTTGACGCTGGCCCCTTCCGAATTCGTGATGCGCCGGTCCACTGCGAGTCCGGCGGCCTCTGCACGCCGGGCCAGCTCGATCGCCTCTTCGGGAGCCACCGCCCAGGGGTGATCCAGATCCAGATCGGGGATGTCGCGCGCCAGTGCCTCGGGATCGACCAGGCCCGAGTACGGGTCCTCGGCGGTGTAGCGCGCGATGGTGCAAGCCTTCTCCACGGTCGCGCGCACGGCATCCATGCCCAGATCGGCGGTACTGGCGGAGCCCTTGCGGTGACCGAAATACACGGTCACTCCGAGCCCGCGATCGCGCTGGTACTCGATGGTCTCCACCTCGCCCAGGCGGACCGACACACTCAGTCCCCGGTTGAGGCTCGCATCGGCTTCCGCCTGCGAGGCGCCGCGCCGCGCCGCTTCCTGCAGCACGAAGCTGACCACGTCCTGCAGTTGGGGAAGACCCGGATCGTCGCTGCGCGCCGCTTGCATCACATCCGCTGGAGTAAGGGGAAGTCAGGCAGAATTGTACCAGCCGCCCGCTGCCCGACCGCAGCGGGCATCGGGAGAATCAGTGGCGGTGCACGAGGAAACGGACGAGGCCGCGGACAAGCCGAGCAAGAGCGAGCGCAAGCGTGCGGCGCACGCCCTGCAGGACCTGGGCGAGGCGCTGATCAGCCTGAAGGATGCCGACCTGGTGGCCCTCGAGCTGCCCGAAGCGCTCACCGAGGCCATTCGCGATGCGCGCCGGATCACCAGCCGTGGCGGCGGAGCGCGCCAACGGCAGTACATCGGCAAGCTGATGCGGGACGTCGATCCGCAACCCATCCAGGCGGCACTGGCGGAGCGTGGGAAGCAAGCAGCTCGCGACGCCGAGCGCTTCCGGCGCCTGGAAGACTGGCGTGACCGGCTGTTGCGGGAGGGGGTTGCCGCGCTGGACGAACTGGAGCGGTGGCGGCCGGGGCTCGATCGCAACGCCTGGCTGGCACGTATCGGTGCAGCCCAGGCCGAGCGGGCGCGCAGCGGCGCAGGCGCGGCGTCCCGCGAACTGTTCCGGGCTTTGCGTGACCTGTTCGCGGGCGAGCCATGAACGATCCCGCCCGGTACAATGCGGCGGATGAAACCGCTGGTCGGCATCATCATGGGCTCGAGCTCCGACTGGGAGACGATGCAGGCCGCAGCCGACCTTCTGGAGAAGCTGTCAGTCCCGCACGAGGTGCGGGTCGTCTCCGCGCACCGCACCCCTGACCTTCTGTTCGAGTACGCCTCTGGCGCCCGCTCGCGCGGACTGGAGGTCCTCATTGCCGGTGCCGGCGGCGCGGCTCATCTGCCCGGCATGGCGGCCTCCAAGACCAGCCTCCCGGTGCTTGGGGTCCCCGTCCAGTCCAAGACTCTGGGCGGCCTGGACTCCCTGCTGTCCATCGTGCAGATGCCAGCCGGCATCCCCGTGGCCACGTTTGCCATCGGCACGGCGGGCGCCATCAACGCCGCTCTGTGTGCGGCGGCGATTCTGGCCAGCCACCACCCGGCCATTGCCAGCGCGCTCGAGAGCTACCGCGAGCGCCAGACGCGCGCGGTGCTGGACCACCCGGATCCCAGGAACCCTCCCCGCACATGACTGTCGGCATCGTGGGCGCTGGCCAGCTCGGCCGGATGCTTGCCCTGGCGGGTTATCCGCTCGGGCTGGACTTCCTGTTCCTGGACCCCACGGCCGATGCGCCGGCCGGTCAGGTAGCGCCGATGCTCAACGGCGCATTCACCGACAACGCCCTGCTCGCCGAACTGGCCACCCGCTCCGAGGTCCTGACATTCGACTGGGAAAACGTGTCGGTCGACGCGCTGCGCGCCTTGCGCGGCAAAGCGCGTATCTGCCCGCCGATCCCGGCACTGGCCGCCGCCCAGGACCGCGTCAGCGAAAAGCGTCTGTTCGAGCGACTCGGGATCCCGACCACCCGCTGGCGCGCGGTGGATTCGCAAGCCACGCTGGACCGGGCTGTCCGCGATATCGGTCTGCCGGCCGTAATCAAAACACGGCGCCTGGGCTACGACGGCAAGGGACAGGCGCCAGTACGCACGCGTGAAGACGCTCAGCGAGCCTGGGAAACCTTGGGGTCCGTACCTCTGTTGTACGAAGAGTGGATCCCGTTCGACTGTGAGGTTTCGGTCATCGGCGCCCGCAGCCGCACGGGTGAAGTGGCGATCTATCCGTTGAATGGCAACGTGCACTCAGAAGGCATACTGCGACTGACTCGTGCGCCTTACGGGCCGCCACGATGGCATCGTCTGGCCGCAACTTATTTGCGGCGCGTCCTCGCGCAGTTCCGCTACACAGGCATCCTGACGATTGAGTTTTTCGTGCGCGACGGCAAACTCATCGCCAACGAGATGGCGCCGCGGGTGCACAACTCCGGTCACTGGACGATCGAAGGCGCGGAAACCAGTCAGTTCGAAAACCACCTGCGGGCCATCCTGGGACTGCCGCTGGGCTCGACCCGGCCGCGTGGCTACTGCGCCATGCTCAACCTGATCGGCACGCTGCCACCGCGCCGCGAGCTGCTGGCCACGCCGGGACTGCACTTCCACGACTATGGTAAACAGCCGCGCGCCGGCCGCAAGCTCGGTCACTGCACCCTGGTGGAAGCGCGCGCGCGGGCCCGGGACCTGCGGGCACGGCGGCTGCTCGCCCGATTGGCGCCCGGGACAGCCATCCCGTAAGATCTTCCGGCCAGCGTGCGCATCGGAGAGCCACGGTCCACCCCACGGTCACCGCGCCCCAACAGCCAACAAAGCGCCGGCTGCCCCCGGCATTGCCGCACGGACACGCATGTATCTCGACCCGTTCAAACTGAAGGAACTGCCGTTCCGCCTGAGCCCGGACCCGCAGTTCCTGTACCTGTCGAAACAGCATGCGCGCGCCAAGGCGTACATGGAGTCGACCATCTGGTTCACCGACGGCTTCGTGGTGATCACCGGAGAGATCGGTTCGGGCAAGACCACGCTGATCGAGTCGTTCCTGAAGGAGATCCAGTCCGATGTGGTGATCGCGCAGATCAACCAGACACAGGTCTCCGCGATCGACTTCCTGCAGGCCGTGCTGGTGCAGTTCGGCTTCTCGCCCTTCAAGATGAAGAAGGCCGAGCTGATCGCCACGCTCAACAATTTCCTCATCGAGCAGTACGCCGCCGGTCGCAAGGTGCTGCTGATCGTGGACGAGGCGCAGAACCTGTCGATGCGCGTGCTCGAGGAGATCCGCCTGCTGTCGGGCGTGGAGACCACCAAGGAGAAGGTGCTGCGCATCATCCTGGCGGGCCAGCCGGAGCTGAACGAGAAGCTGGATGCGCCGGAGCTGATCCAGCTGACGCAGCGCATCCGCCTGCGCTTCCACCTGACCACGCTGTCGCCAACCGAGATGCGCGCCTACATCCAGCACCGCCTCGAGGTGGCCGGCGGCGGTGACCGGCAGATCTTCTCCGAGGAGTGCTTCCCGGAGATTTTCCGCTACTCGGGTGGCGTGCCGCGCCTGGTCAACACCCTGTGCGACACGGCGCTGATGGCCGCATTCACCGCGGACCGGGACGTCGTCACCCTGCCCGACATCCGCCAGTCCGTCGAGGAACTGCAGTGGGTGGAATACTCGGCGCGCAACCTGGCGCATGCGCGCGCCGTGGCACCCGAGATCCGCGCTTCCGAGTTGCACTCACCGTCGGGTTCCACCGCCTCCGGCGCGGCCTCCGACACGCAGCCCATCCATGGTCGGCTGCTCGTGGCCACCGACGGCCGCACCGTCGAGGAGCGGATGCTGCGCGTTGGACGGATCATCGTCGGCCGCACGCCGGATAATGACCTGCAGATCGACAGTCGCTTCGTGAGCCGGCACCACTGTCAGATCGTGACGACCGCGCATTCCTGCGTCATCGAAGATCTCAACAGCACCAACGGTATCTACGTGAAGTCCAAGCGCGTGCGGCGGCACTATCTGAACGATGGCGATGTCGTCGTCATCGGCAAACACGAGTTGATCTATGTGGACGAGCGCCTGGCGCGCACCCGCAATCTGATGCTCGACACGGTACCGGGCCTGCAGGTGCAACCCGGAGTCGCCGACGAAGAACCGGTAGTGGAATAGTCAGGGCGGAATCGGATCGCGAGTCGCGGAACCGTGTGGCGGCGCCGAGCCGGCTCGCGCTAGCCGGAGTCCTTCTCCAGGTCGCTCAGGGAACCCTGGTGGCCATATTGTGACCGCATCGCGCGGTAGTCCCGCCGGCGCAGCAGCACCACAACCCCTCCCAGAACGCCGAGGAAGCCCAATACGCCGACGGCGAGGCTCAGGCCCTTGTGGGCGCTCAGGTAGCTGGCCACCAGCGCCGTCGCGCCGCAGATGACATAAATCCACGGCAGCCCCTCGTACAGGGGACGGGACAGGCGGTGTCCGGAGCGCGGCATGTTCCCATCGTAAATCACGCCGGGCGACTCTTCCATGTGGCGGGATCTGCCTGCGGCAGATCCCGCAGCAATCATCCAATCGCTGGCAAAAGGCGTGCTGTTGCCAGCCCTGCAGGACGTCCCCGGCTTGTGGCGATCCGACGACAGGTGCCGGAAGATCCCGCCGACTAGTCGCGGGGTCGTCCGATCAGCATCTCCAGCAGCCGGCCGAGCAGCGAGGGCTTCATGCCTTCGATGCCGAAATCGTCCCTGGGTGTGTGGGCGCGGCTGTTCAGCGCGCTGACCAGATCCTGTGGCAGCTCGAGCTGTTGGGTATCCGCCAGGCTGGAGTCGGCGTGCATCGGAGATTCCTCGACTGACATGAATGACTGAGGCAGCAAGCTACGGACCCGTGGCCCGAGCTGGCGTGCCTGCCGTCACAGCTTGCAAATCGTTGCGCGCGTGCGTCGCGGGAACCCGACGCTTTTCGCAGGCGCACGCGATTATGTCGCGCCGTTCAGTTCAACCCGTGCCGCCGACCGTGAGACCGTCGATGCGCAAGGTCGGCTGACCAACACCGACCGGCACACTTTGCCCTTCCTTGCCGCACGTGCCTACCCCATCGTCGAGCTTCAGATCGTTGCCGACCATGCTCACACGTGTGAGCACGTCGGGTCCGTTGCCGATCAGTGTTGCACCCTTGAGCGGCGCGCCAAGACGACCGTTCTCGATGGCATACGCTTCACTCGCGGAGAACACGAACTTGCCCGAGGTGATGTCGACCTGGCCACCGCCGAAATTGACGGCGTAAATGCCACGTTGCACGGAGCGCAGTATTTCCTCGGGCGCATGCGGTCCGGGCCGCATGTAGGTGTTGGTCATGCGCGGCAGTGTCAGGTGCGCGAACGACTCCCGCCGGCCGTTCCCGGTGGGACGCTGCCCCATGAGGCGTGCGTTCAGCTTGTCGTGGATATAACCCCGCAGGACGCCGTTCTCGATCAGCGTCGTGCATTGAGTCGGCGTACCTTCATCGTCGATGTTGAGCGAGCCCCGCCGACGCGAGAGTGTGCCGTCGTCCACGATGGTGCACTCGGGCGCGGCCACGCGTTCCCCGATCCGGTTCGCGAACGCGGACGTGCCCTTGCGGTTGAAATCACCTTCCAGACCGTGACCGATGGCCTCGTGCAGCAGGATTCCCGGCCAGCCCGGACCCAGCACCACCGTCATGGCGCCGGCGGGAGCCGGAATGGATTCGAGGTTGACCAGAGCCTGGCGCAGTGCCTCGCGCCCCAGCTCCACCGGCCGGTCGCCTGCGACCAGTTCGGCCAGCGAGAATCGACCGCCGGCACCGGCATAGCCCTGCTCGCGGCGGCCGTTCTGCTCGACCAGCACCGATACATTGAAGCGCACGAGCGGCCGCACGTCGGCGGCGAGTTCACCCTCGCTGGTGGCGATCAGGATGATTTCATGCACCGCCGTGACGCCCGCGGTGACATTCACGATGCGCGGATCGAGTTTGCGCGTCTCCCGGTCCACGCGCTCGAGCCAGGCGACCTTGTCCTGGTCCGTGAGTGAGGCATTCGGCGCGACCGGCAGATAGAGCTGATGACCCGCGCGCGTCTGCCAGGCCTGAACCCGCCTGGCTCCGCCCTGGACCGCGATGGCACGCGCCGCGCGTGAGGCCTCTTCCAGCGCCGGCAACACGATCTCGTCCGAGTACGCGAAACCGGCCTTCTCTCCCGCCAGTGCACGCACGCCGACACCCTGCTCGATGCTGGCGCTACCGTCCTTGACGATACCGTCCTCCAGCGACCAGGCCTCCTCGTGCGCGAGCTGGAAATACAGATCGGCGAAATCCACCGAATGACTCATGACCTCGCCGAACACGCGGTCGAGGCGCCGGTCATCCAGTCCGCCCGGTCGCAGGATCAGCTCGCGAGCCATGTCCAGCGCCGCGGTGGGCGCGCCTGGTGGTGTTGGTTCCATCAAAGTTCAGCCTCTTCTTTCAGCACTCGATGCCTCAGTGCCGGGAAATTGCGCCGCGTCTCGGCCTGGCGCTGCGTGTCCAATTCAGCGATGACGATGCCTCGCCCGCGGGGCAGCCGTTGCAGTACGCGACCCCAGAAATCCACGATCATGCTGTCGCCGTAGGTCTCGCGCCCGTTGGGATGAAAACCCGACTGCGCCGGCGCGATCACGTAACACAGGTTCTCGATGGCTCGGGCGCAAAGGAGCGTCTCCCAATGCGCGCGGCCTGTCGGACTGGTGAACGCCGACGGTACCGTCAGGATCTGCGCTCCAGCGGCGCTCAAGCGCCGGAACAGCTCGGGAAACCGCACGTCGTAGCAGACTGACAGGCCCACACGACCCACCGGCGTGTCGATCACGACGGCCTGGGTGCCAGGCGCCACGTGCGCCGATTCCCGATAACTCTCGGCACGACCCGGGATGTCCACGTCGAACAGATGGATCTTGTCGTAACGCGCCACCCGCCTGCCCTCCGCGTCGTAGACGACGGAAGCCGCGGCAACCCGTCCATCGGCGGAGCCGCGCAGCGGAATGGTCCCGCCGACCAGCCACATCTTCAGTCTCTGTGCCGTAGCCGCCAGGAAGTCCTGGATCGGGCCATCGCCATCGTGCTCGGCGATCTCGCGCTTGTCCGCGTCCCGCAGACCCAGGAAGGCGAAGTTCTCGGGCAGGACCGCGAGCTGCGCGCCACGCGCAGCCGCTTCCTCGAGCAGCGGGCGGGCCTGCTCGAGGTTGCCGGCCACTTCGGGGCCGGAGGTCATCTGGATGGCGGCAACCTGGCTCATGATCTTCAGTTCGCTGCCGCTACAATCGGGTCATCCCACGATCCTTGCAAGCGCAGCGCGGCGTGCGAGCGGGGCGGCTCGGAGCCGCCGGCCAGGAATTCGCGCAATCCGAGCCAGGCGGCCGCCACGCCCGGCGTGGCGCCGAAGCGGCGGATGGCCGCCGGCAGGCGCTCCTCGCCCCGCAGCACCCACACCTGCTGGTCGTAATCGCGCGCCACCAGCCCGATCCGGCCGCGCATCAGGATCTCCGCATCGCCATCCAGGTGCAGGTTGCTCGTTGCGGCCTGGCCCTCCGCCAGATCGAAATCGGCCGCCAGGCGCGTGAACGGCAGATCCATGTCGGCCGCCACGCCTGCCTCGAGTCCCCCGAGCAGCGCCGGAATCGCCAGCAGGGGGAAGCGCCGCCCGGTGAGGCCGGCGGAGGGACCGGCCACGCTGCCATCGGCCAGCCTCAGGCTGACGGTACCCCGCACGGCCGCCAGCCAGTTCGGGGCCGCCCAGGGCCACTGCAGGTCGCCACTGAAGGTCCCCTCGCGCGCGCTGACTTCGCGACGGAAACCAAAGTCCTCGAGAGTCGCCGCCGCGTCGCTGCTGGCCGCGTCGAATGTCAGGTGGCAGGCCGCGGGCTCCTTCTGACAGCGCAACGCTCCGCGCGCCTGCTGTCTGCCGGCGGTCAGAAGCATATCGTCGAGTGTGACTCTGTCGTCCTGCACAGACACTTCAGCGCTCATTCGCCCGAGCGCGCGTCCGTGCCAGTTCAGCTCATCCACGCTGACCCGCGCCAGTGGCGCCAGGGCGGCCAGGAGCGCGGCTCCGCCGGAGGTGAGTGGATCGGCGAGGTCCAGTCGCGCGAGGTGGATCGTGGCGGTGCGCTGTGCGGTACGGAGCCCGGCCCAGAGTGCGGTGCCATCCGGCATCTCGCTGGCGGGCGAGAGGGCGGGCCAGTGTGCCGTGCCCGCCAGCCCCTCGGATTCGATCAGCAGGTCGGTGCCCTGCGCGGTGCGCTCGGCTTGCATCGAGGCCGAGTCGTACGTTCGGCCCCCTGCCACGAGTTGCGCAGCATCGATGCGTGCTCGCACCGGCGGCAGCAGGTCCGCACGCAGGCTGCGCAGTCCGATCGCGTAGGCCGGCAGATCGAGCTTGCCCAGTCTGCCCTCCACCAGCACGACCGATTCCATGGGCAACCTGGGTGGCGTCATCTTCGCGGCCACCGCCGCCGCGCCGAGCGACAAAGGCTCCGAGGCAGCCGCAGTGTCCCCCTGCGCCGCGCCACCCAGATGCAAGGCACCGCGATCGATGCGCCAGCCGCGCTCCTGCGCGCGCTTGAGAGCCACCACGCCGCGTGCCCTGTCACCCAGCGACACGCGGGCAAGCGCCGCCGAATCGCCGCCGGACAGTTCGATCTGCGCCGGGACAGCCATTGCGGCGCGTTTGGCGAAGGGCTCGGGCAGCGTGCTCACGAGTCCGAGCAGGCTCGAGTCGGCGCGCAGCCGCCAGCGGGGGGCCCGGCCCTGCGCCGGAGTCAGGTAGTCGAACGTGCCGCTCCAATCCGTGCTGCCCTGCAGACCCGCGCCGGAATCGGTGGCTTCCATCAGCTCCGCGGCTGTCGCAGTGCCGTGCGCCTGGACGCGGATCCGAGCGTTGCCGTGGTCGCGCTGTTCGGCGATCCGCAACGTGAGGGGTCCGCCCAGCCACGAGCCCTCCAGCACCGATTGCTCCAGGTGACCGCTGTTGAACACCAGTGCGCCGCTGAGGTCGTGCAGGGGCGGCAGGCCATCGAGCGCCTGCAGACTGGCAGCGTCGAACGAGATGGCCACGCGCGCGTGCCCGTCGGATCGAACAGCGGGAATGTCGACATCGAGATCGAACCGTGCGGAGCCGCTCGCGGCAAGATCCCTGACGCCCGGTGCATACGCCTGGAGCGGCGGATGTTCCCTCACCCAGGTCACGGCATCCTCCAGGCGGCCGCCGATCCGGCCGGTCAACCGGGTCCCGCCAGCGCCGCGGGCATCCCACTGCGCCCGCGCCGCCGTGATATGAAACGGGCCCGCGCGACCCGCATCGAGTGATGCCTGGATCTTCGTGCCCTGCCACTGCACGCGCGCCATGACGCCCACCATGTCGGGCCACAGGTCACCTCCCGACAGCACCGCATCCCGCAGCACGAGTGAACCGGATAGTCCGGCACCCCCCGTGCCGAGCGGCAACGCATCCAGTGGTCCGCGCAGTGTGAACCGCGCATCGTGAATCTCTCCGGCCACGAGCTGTGAAGCGGCCGCGCCGAATACCTGCGCGGTGGCGCCACCGACCAGATCTTTCACGAACGGGATATCGGCGCCGGTGAGGGCGCCGCGCGCATCGATCTCATCGGGCGCGCCGGCTCTCCCGGAGATCGAGCCATCCAGCACCAGGCGCGCCTGCGCGTGCTGCAGCAGGAACTCATCGGTGGAGATTCGCCAGCCCGCCGCCGTCCGGCTCCACTTCAGTGTCGATCTGACCTGCAGGTCAGCGAGGGTCCGCAGTGACTGGGCCAGCTCGAGCCGCGCCGCGCGCGAGTACACACTGGCGCTGAATCCGGCTTCGCTGCCCGTCACTCGGGCGAGCAGTCCACTGAGCACGAAATCGTGCGAGCGCGGCACGAAAGCCAGATCCTCGATGTCAGCCGAAGTCTGCAGCCGCCGGGCGGTCGGCCGCGCGGCATCCCAGTCGAAGCGTACCTCTGCCGCGGTGAATGCCAGCTCCGTCGTCCAGTCACCGTCCGCGCTGCCAGGCAGAGACCCTGCAAGCGCTGGCTGGCCGGCGAGCAGATCGCGCCAGCCGCGGAGCAGCACTCGGCGCCCCTCGATCCGCAGTGTCCCGGCCAGTCGTTCAGGCTGATCCAGATCGCCGCTGACACGCAGCGTGAGGCGTGCCGATCGACCGAGACGGTCGGGCAGGAACACCAGGCCGGAGAGTGTCCATTCGTCGGCCGAGCGGTGCAGCGAAGCGCGGCGGATCTGCAGTGTCACGGCGCCGGCCGGACCGACAGGGGCGGGCAATCGCAGTGTGCCGCCCTCGAGATCGATCCGTCCGCCACGCCAACGCTGCAACACCGTCAGCGGAGCCACGCCAGCATTCGCAGGAACGGCGACCCGTGCGCTGCCGGGCGCGACGCCCGGTTCCCGGCCTGGCGGAGTCCGCGTCGACGCGGGAGCCAGCGCGGCAAAATCGATGTCGGCGGCGACGAGCCGGATCCGCCCCGCTTCGGGATGGCCGCTGCGCAGGGTGCGCCACGCATCGAAGCCCACAATCAGTTCCGGCGCGCGCAGCAGCGTCCTGGCCGCGCCACCCTTAGCGGGTTCGCCGAGTTCGACGCGGCGGAACGCGACCTCGGGGCCATACCAGCCCCAGCGCAGCCCGAGTTCGGCAAAGCGGACGTCGAGTCCGGTCTGCGCGCGCACCAGCCGCTCGAGCGCCGCGCGATGTTGCGGCACTCGCGCCCGCGCCAGTTCGTAAACCAGCACAGTGAAGACCAGCAGGGCCGCGGCGGCGGCCACGCCGAGCGCCGCCCGTCGCAGCCAGCGTGGAGCGCCCGGCGCTCCCACTTGCGGCGCTCCCACTTGCGGCGCTCCCACTTGCGGCGCTCCCGCCGGCGGCGGCACGCCGGTGGCGGCAGTCATCGGGGCTGCCTACACCAGAACGACATCGAAGTGATCCACGCCATACAGCGCCTCGACCTGCATGCGGATGGGACGGCCGATCTGGGCCTCGAGCTCAGCGAGCGTGGGGGATTCCTCATCGAGCAGCCGATCCACGACGTCCTGATGGGCCAGTATCAGCAGCTCGCGGCTGGCGAACTGCCTGCTCTGTCGCACTATCTCGCGAAAGATCTCGTTGCACACCGTCTCCGGCGACTTGACGAAGCCGCGGCCTTCGCAGGTTGGACAGGGCCCGCACAGCAGATGTTCCAGGCTCTCGCGCGTGCGCTTGCGCGTCATCTCGACCAGTCCCAGCGGCGAGAGACTGACGATATGCGTCTGCGCGCGGTCGCCGGCAAGCGCGCGCTCCATCGCGGCCAGGACCTGGCGCCGGTGCGCCTCATCGCGCATGTCGATGAAGTCGATGATGATGATGCCGCCGAGATTGCGCAGGCGCAGCTGGCGCGCGATGGCCACCGCGGCCTCGAGGTTGGTGCGGAAGATGGTTTCCTCGAGATTGCGGTGGCCCACGTAGGCGCCGGTGTTGACGTCGATCGTGGTCATGGCCTCGGTCTGGTCGATGACCAGGTGGCCGCCGGACTTGAGCGTGACCTTGCGCTCGAGCGCCTTGCCGATCTCCTCCTCGATGCCATGCAGATCGAAGATCGGCCGCGGGCCCGGATACAGCTCGATGCGCGTGGCGGCATCCGGCATGAAGTTGGTGGCGAAGGCGATCATCTCCGCATGCTCGCGCGCCGAATCCACCAGCACCCGGCTCACGCCGCGCGACAGCTCATCCCGCAGCACCCGCAGCGCCAGCGGCAGGTCCTCGTGCACGATCGAACCGGAGCTCGTCTCGTTCGCCCGTGTGCGCACGTGCCGCCACAACTTGTCCAGGTACATCATGTCCTCGCGCAGGTTGTCGGCCGACACGCCCTGCGATGCGGTGCGCAGGATGTAGCCGCCCCCAGCGGAGGGATTTGTGCTGATGTATTCGGAAACGATCGACTTGAGCCGCTGGCGCTCCGTCTCGTCTTCGATGCGCGCCGACACGCCGATACCCTCGCCACGCGGCATGTACACGAGATAACGCGATGGCAGCGTGACGAAAGTGGTGAGGCGCGCGCCCTTCGTTCCCAGCGGATCCTTGATCACCTGCACCAGGATGTCATCGCCGGGACTCACCAGCCGCCGGATGTCATCCACCGCCGGCAGCACGACCGTGTCGTCGGCGCTCTGCGAGCTGGCGATGTCCGCTACGTGCAGGAAGGCGGTCCGCTCCAGGCCGATGTCGATGAAGGCGGCCTGCATGCCCGGCAGAACCCGGGACACGCGCCCCTTGTAGAGATTGCTGACGAGGCCGCGGCGGCTGGTGCGCTCCAGGTAGACTTCCTGCAGCACCCCGGTTTCGACGATGGCGGCGCGCGTCTCGCGCGGCGCCACGTTGACGAAAATCTCGATGCTCACGGGTGATCCCACCAGGGGATGCCGGCTTCGCGCAGCAGCTCGGCGGTCTCGAACAGCGGCAGACCCATCACGGCGGAATAACTCCCCTGCAGCGATTCGATGAAGACGGCGCCGAGCCCCTGGATGGCATATCCGCCAGCCTTGTCGCGGGGCTCACCGGTGTCCCAGTACGCTGCGCACTCCTCGTTCGCCAGCTGCCGGAAGCGCACACTGCTGACACTCAGTCTTTCCTTGACCGCATGCGCATCGGCCAGTGCCACGGCGGTGAGCACTTCATGCGTACGGCCCGAGAGCTGTCCCAACATGCCGATGGCGTCCGCGCGGTCCCGCGGTTTGCCAAAGATCACGCCATCGAGCACCACGGTCGTGTCGGCGGCCAGGACCGGCAGGAGCTGGCCCGTGCGGCGCACGGCCATCGCCTTCTCCCGGGCGAGGCGTGTCACATACTGCCTGGGTGTCTCGCCACCCCTGACCGACTCGTCGATGTCGGCCGCCGCGACCGTGTAGGTCACCCCGATCTGTGAGAGCAGCTCGCGGCGCCGCGGCGACACGGAGGCCAGGCAGAGCGAAGGTGAGCGGCTGGGTGGCATCAGTCGCGATGATACGGATGATTCGTCAGTACGCCATGCGCCCGATACAGTTGTTCGGCCAGTACGACACGAACCAGCGCGTGAGGAAAGGTCAGTCGCGACAGCGACCACCTGAAGTCGCAGCGCTCGTACACCTGAGGAGCGAACCCGTCCGGGCCGCCGATGGCGAACGCAAGATCCCGGCCATCCTGCATTCGCTCGGACAGCCAGCTGGCCAGCTCCCGGGTGGTCAACTCCTTACCCTTCTCATCGAGAGCCACCAGGTACTCGTCCCTGCGCACCGCGGCCAACACGCGCCCCGCCTCCGCCTCCATGGCCTTCTGAGCGGGCTGACGCGCCGCGCGCGGTCCAGGCGCGATTTCGGTGAGTGACAGCCGCAGCGCCGGACCGAGCCGGGTGACGTACTCCTCGTAGGCCTCCCTGACCCACTTCGGCATGCGGGAACTGACCGCGATCAGGCGCACGCGCATGCGCGCACCCCCGCGCAGCTCAGGACAGGGTCCGACGCCGCCTGGTCCCCGACCGGGGCGTTTGCGCCTGGGGGACCGGAACGGCGGCTCCGTTGTCCCACAAGCGCTCCAGGCCATAGAACTCGCGCACGCGCGGCAGCATCACGTGCACGACGATATCCTGCAGATCCACCAGGACCCACTCGCCATCGCGCTCGCCCTCCGTGCCCAGTGCCCGGAAGCCGGCGGCCTTGGCTTTCTCGACCACGCGATCGGCGATGGAGCGGACGTGCCGGTCGGAGTTGCCCGAGGCAATGACCATGATGTCCGCAATATCGGTCAGACCTCGTACATCCAGCACCCTGACGTTGACGGCTTTCATGTCATCGAGCGCGGCCGTGACGACTGTCTGCAACGGCGAGGCGCGCCCGGTCCCCGGGGAGCGGCGCGGACGTGTACGGGTGATCATGTGTTTACGCGATATCTCCTGAATATCCGGTCTGGCTGAGGCAAACGACCCGGCTGTCGCAAACAGCCCGCCCGCAAGCGCTGCGGGGCCGCCTGTCAGCGGGGAGCATAGCACCTAGTCTCGCGGATGATCTGCCGCACGGGGTCGGGCACGAGGTAGCGCGGATCGCGCCCCGCGATGATGAGCTGGCGCAGTTCGGTGGAGGAAATCTCGAGCTGGGTCACGGCATGGACGTAGACGCGGCCGCTCGGCCGCTCGTGCAGATCGCGGATGGTGCCCGTGCCGTGATCCACCATGACCTCTCCCAGCGGGCCCATGGTGGGCGCCTTCCAGCCTGGCCGGTGCGCCACCACGATATGCGCCAGGTCCAGCAGCTCGCGCCACCGATGCCAGTGGGGCAGACCGAGGAAGGCATCCATGCCCAGCAGCAGACACAGCGAGCGCTCGGGAAATTCCCGGCGGACTTCCGTCAGCGTGTCCACCGAGTAGGACACACCGGCACGGCGGATCTCGCGATCGTCCACCACGAACGCGGCTTGGCCCGCAACCGCGGCCTGCACCATCGCCAGTCTCAGCTCGGGAGTGGCGTACGGCTGCTCACGATGTGGCGGACTGCCGGTCGGCATGAAGCGCACTTCGGCCAGCTTCAGCTGCTGCCACAGTTCGAACGCGGTGCGCAGGTGACCGTAATGGATGGGATCGAAAGTTCCGCCGAACAGGCCGATGGGTTGCATGAGGCTATTTCAACAGATGCGCCGGTGCCCGGAGCGCCGGCCGACCGCACAGTTCCGCCGCCAGCAGTGCCATTTCATCCCAGGGATCCCCGTTCATCCGGCCCTTCACCATGCGATCGGCACGGCTGGCTCGCAGCGTCAGAGCCGAGAAGGACAGTCGCGAGGCTCGACGAACGCCCTTTTCCAAGGCTGCCGCCTGACGTTGCCAGGACCTTCCGCGTGCACCGTCAGGAGATTCAACGGCATTCCAGAGGTCGCGTATCGCCTTGGTCAACGCCCACAACACCAACGTCGCCTCCACTCCTTCAGCGCGCAAACCACCCAACATCCGCTGCGCACGCTCTGTGTCGCCAGCCAGGACAGACTCCCCGAGTTGAAATACATCGAAGCGTGCACTGTCGGCGACGCTCGTCAGGATCGTCTCGGTGGCGATCGGCCCGTCGGGTGCCATCAACCTCAATTTCTGCAGCTCCTGATGGGCGGCCAGCAGGTTGCCTTCGGTGCGTTCAGCGAGCAGTTCGAGCCCCTCTGCGCTGATGTCGAGCTCCAGGGCGCGCGCGCGCGCGCGCAGCCAGCCGACGAGTTTGCCGGCGTCGACGGGCCAGACCTGGACCCAGGCGCCCTGTGCTTCGACGGCCTTCACCCAGCTCGAGTTCTGCGCGTCCCGGTCCAGGCGGGGCGTGAGGATGAGATAGACGGTGTCGGCATCGCTTCCCTCCAGCAGCGCCACCAGCGCGGCGGCGCCAGCCACCCCCGGCTTGCCCGAGGGCAGGCGAATCTCCAGCACCCGGCGGGAGCCGAACAGCGACAGAGTGCTGGCCGAGGCGCGCACATCGTCCCAGTCGGAGCCCCGCTCTAGGAAATGGACCTCGCGTTCCGTGAATCCAGCGGCCCGCGCGCGGGCGCGCACCGCATCGGCGGCCTCTGCCGTGAGCAGCGGATCGTCGCCGGAGATCAGATAGGCGCCCAGCAGGCGCTGGCCCAGATGCGCAGCCAGGGTATCAGCCGTGAGCTTCATGCGCGGGAGTGATGTCGCGAGGTACGCACACCGCGCAGCATATCGCCAATCGCGGACATTTTCGTCGCAGGGGCGCTCGCGCTAGGATCGGCCACACCATGGGATGGCGCCCCGCACCGTTCGTCGCGCTCCTGGCGATCGCGGCCGGGCCGGGCGGCCATGCGCAGACCCCGAGCACCGCGCAGTCACCCGCGATGGCCGTAGCCGCGACCGCCGCCGCCGCGACCACCGCCACCGCGACCACCGCCACCGCGACTACCGCCACCGCGGCCGCCGCCACCGCGACTACTGCCACCGCGACAGGCGCCGTCGCGGCACCGCTGGCGAGCCGGCCTGCACCCAAGGCCGCGCCCAAAGTCGCACACGGCGATGCGCACAAGGACACGCTCGTCGATCTCGACTGGCGGGAACTGCTGCCGGAAAACGAGCGCGCCGGTTTCACGGGCGTGGCCCCGCCACCCATGCACGATTCCCGCGGTGAGGGCGGTCCGCCCGCGGTGCAGGCCCAGGACTTCAATATCAACAAGTCGCTGGAAGGCTCGCTGGTCCGTCTGCCCGGCTTCATCGTGCCGCTGGAAGCGGTTGGCAGCGGCAACTTGCGGGAATTCCTGCTCGTGCCGTATTTCGGCTCCTGCATCCATGTACCGCCGCCGCCGCCCAACCAGCTCGTGTACGTGCGCACCAGTGGTCGCGTGAACATCGAATCCATCTACGATGCGTACTGGATCACGGGCCGGCTGCACGTGCAGACGCGCCACACCCGCCTGGGTTCGGCGGCCTACGAGCTGATCGCGGACAAGGTCGAAGTCTACAAATACTGAGCATCACGCCCATGAAGAAGACATCGCAGCGCCAGAGCCGGCGCACGAAGAAGCGAGTGAGCACCCCAGCCCGCAAACGGCCGCCGACCGCGAGCCGCAAGAGCGCCGCGAGCCGCAAGAGCGCCGCAAGCCGCAAGGGCGCCGGCGGCACGGCGACGCCTCCGCTGCGCCGTCCTTACCCGCCAATTGACCCGTTCCGCTCCGGATATCTGCGTGTGTCGGATGTGCACGAGCTTTACTACGAGGAGTGCGGCAACCCGCACGGCAAACCGGCTGTCTTCCTGCATGGCGGACCCGGGGGCGGAACCGACGCGAAGATGCGCACCTTCTTCGATCCGAAGCGCTACCGGATCGTGCTGTTCGATCAGCGCGGCAGCGGCAAGAGCCGACCGAACGCCAGCCTTCAGGACAACACCACCTGGCATCTCGTGGAGGACATGGAGAGGCTGCGCGAGCACCTGCGCATTCCCCGCTGGCAGGTCTTCGGCGGCTCGTGGGGCTCGACTCTGGCACTGGCCTATGCCGAGACGCATCCGCAGCGAGTCACCGAACTGGTGTTGCGAGGCATCTTCCTGCTGCGCCGCTGGGAGCTCGAATGGTTCTACCAGAACCCGGGCGGAGCAGCCGCGCTGTTTCCGGACCTGTGGGAGCAGTACGTCGCACCCATCCCCGTTGCCGAACGCGGCGACATGATGAAGGCCTACTACCAGCGGCTCACCAGCAACGATCCGCAGGTGCTGCGCACCGCTGCGCGCGCGTGGTCGGTCTGGGAGGGAGCCACCAGCTTCCTGCGCCAGAACCCGGAGTACGTCGCCAGGTTCGACGAGGATGATTACGCCGCCGCGTTCGCGCGCATCGAGTGCCACTACTTCGTCAACGGCGGATTTCTGCGCACCGACAATCAGCTCATCGAGGAAGTCGCCGCCATTCGCAACATCCCGGCCGTCATTGTCCACGGTCGCTACGATGTAGTGTGCCCGGTGAAGAACGCGTGGGAGTTGCATCGTGCCTGGCCCGAGGCGGACCTGCGGATCGTGCCCGACGCCGGACACTCGGCTTTCGAGCCGGGAAATCTGCACGAGCTGATCAGCGCAACCGATCGCTTTGCTCGCTAGCTCGCGGGTTCATCGCGCGGCCGCTCGTTGGCGGAGGCCGGTATCGCTCAACGCAAGCGTCCGGTCAGGCGCCCGCCGCTGTCCGTCACTCCTTGAGCGATGAGCCACTGCCGCGCATCGTCCGCATCGCGTTGGATCCAGGCACGCGTACTGCCGAGACGGAAACTGTAACCCCACTCGTCCATGTCGGAGCAGAGCCGGTCGCAGCCCACGCCGGGCAGCTCGCCGGCCAGCAACACCTGCAGGTAGCAGACGGCTGATTCTTCGGCGTCATCTCCGCCGGCATCACGATCGAGGCCCGCGCGCCGCTCTGGGGTCATGCAGATGTAGTGGCTCGCCTCGTGAAGGATCGAGTGCACGGGCGTGTCCAGCCGCGCGTACAGGCGATCCGCCTGCAGACCCGCCTCGCTCTCTCCCCAGTAGGAACCGGGAATCACCTGCTCGGGCGCGACGAGCGTCAGCTGCAGGCCATAGCGGCCGAGAAGCAGCGCCATTCCAACCCGATCGACGGCATTCAGGCGCAGCAAGTCTAGAGACTCGACAACTGCCTCATCACCACCGCGGCCAGGTCGTGAGCCATGGCCTGGCGCAGAATGGCCTCTTCGTGTTCCTTTGCGAGCAGCAGGCGCTCGTCGAAACTGTAACTGCGTGTCGAGGATACATCCTGCGGCGCCAGCAGCTCCTTGTCACCCGCGCTGACGGAGAACCGCACGGTGTAGGTCACCTCGTACTCGCTCGGCTGGTTCGTGGCCGTCACCGACAGCACGCGCCTCACCACTTCGTCCTTGATAATGTTGACAACCGCGGAAGCCTTGTCCTTGTCGGTCGAAGGATGGGCCCCGGAGATCAGCATGGCCTTGCGCAGGCTCTGCACGAAGTCGCTCTGCCGGTCGGCGGCCTGCACGTAGGGCTCGCGCAGGGATTCGGGCAGAGCTGTGCGGCCCTGCAGATGGAATCCGCACGCGGTCAGCAGCGCGACCGCGGTGCAGGCGACCAGCACCCCGACTGCTGCGCGGGCCGACCCGCCGACCGCTGCGCGGGCCAGCACCCCGACCGCTGCGCGGGTGGCACCCGCAGCGGCAGCGGTGCGCCAGGCGCACCGCATTTCACACCACCAGGTTGATGAGCTTGCCCGGGACAAAGATCACCTTGCGGATCGGTTTGTCGACGAACCGACGCACGTGCTCATCCTCGAGTGCCGCCGTCTGAGCGGTCGCCTGATCGGCCTCTACGGCGACGCGCACACGACCACGCAGCTTGCCGTTGACCTGCACGACAATCTCGACGGCCTCCTGCGCAAGGGCCGTAGCGTCAGGCTCCGGCCAGCGCTCATCGAGAAGCGCAGTCTCATGACCCAACGCCTGCCACAGGACATGAGTCACGTGCGGAATGATCGGTGACAGGGACAGCGTGGCGACTTCCAGCGCTTCCTGACGGACTGCGCGCCCCGCCGCCGACTGATCGTCGAACCGGCCAATCGCATTGAGGAGCTCCATCACGGCGGCGATCGCCGTGTTGAAATTACGACGACGACCGATGTCGTCGCGCACCTTCAGCAGGGTCTGGTGGGTCGCGCGCCGCAAGTCGCGTTGCGGGCCGGTCAGGGCGCTCCTGTCGAGTTTCCCCGCGTTACCCCTGGAAACATGGTCGTGAACCGCGGTCCACAGTCGCCGGATGAATCGCGAAGCTCCCTGCACGCCTTCGTCGGACCACTCGAGAGTCTGTTCAGGTGGTGATGCGAACATCATGAACAGACGGGCGGTGTCCGCGCCATAGCGCTCGATCAGGCTCTCCGGATCGACACCGTTGTTCTCGGACTTGGACATCTTGCCCAGCCCCTCGTAGTTCACGAGGATGCGCTCGCCACCGGGCAGCGCGGCTTCGTACACCTCGGTACCGTCGGCGGCGCGCTTGGTGTCCACATCGGCAGGATTGAAGTACTGGCGCCGCCCGTCATTGGGCTGCCACGAATAGATGTGGTTGAGCACCATGCCCTGAGTGAGCAGATTGGTGAAAGGCTCGCCGATCTTCACCAGTCCGCAGTCGCGCATCACCTTGGTCCAGAAACGCGAGTACAGCAGATGCAGGATGGCGTGCTCGATGCCGCCAATGTACTGGTCCACCGGCAGCCAGTACCCGACGCGCTCGTCGACCATCGCCTTCGCCTGATCGGTGCAGGCGTAGCGCAGGAAGTACCACGAGGAGTCCACGAACGTGTCCATCGTGTCCGTCTCGCGGCGCGCGGCCTTGCCGCACCTCGGGCACGAGCAGTTGAAGAACGAGGGGGTGCGGTTGAGCGGGTTGCCCGAACCATCCGGCACCAGGTTGTCCGGCAGTGTCACCGGCAACTGATCGTCCGGCACCGGCACATCCCCGCAGCCTTCACAGTGCACGATCGGGATGGGGCAACCCCAGTAGCGCTGCCGCGAGATGCCCCAGTCGCGCAGGCGGAACTGAATGCGCTTGCGGCCGAGCCCCTTCTTCTCCAGGGCGGCGGCGATCGCATCCACGGCCGCCTGGAACCCGAGCCCCGAGAACTCGCCCGAGTTGATCGTGATGCCGTAGTCCGTGTAAGCGGGATTCCACGGTGCGCGCACGTCGTCGTAGGCCCCCGTCGTCGAACGGATCACGTTGGTGACGCGCAGATTGTTCTTGAGAGCGAATTCGAAGTCGCGCTCGTCGTGCGCGGGCACGCCCATCACCGCACCTTCGCCATAACCCATCAGCACGTAGTTGGCGACCCAGATCTCCACGGGCTCGGCGGTGAACGGGTGCAACACGTGCAGACCCGTCGCCATGCCCTTCTTCTCCTGGGTCGCCACGTCGGCTTCCATGACACTGCCGTGCCGGCATTCGTCGATGAATGCGGCCAGGCGCGGGTTGGAAGCGCCGGCGGCCATCGCAATGGGATGCTCGGCCGCGATGGCCATGAAGGTGGCCCCGAATATCGTGTCGGCCCGTGTGGTGAACACCTTGAGCGCGCCGTCCGCGCCCATGGTGGCGCGAGTGTCGGGCGCGTAGGGGAAGGAGATCTCGCATCCCTCGCTGCGGCCGATCCAGTTGGCCTGCATGGTCTTGACGCGTTCGGGCCATCCCGGCAGCTCATCCAGCGCGCCGAGCAGCTCATCCGCATAGCGCGTGATGTTGAGGTAGTACATCGGGATCTCGCGCTTTTCCACCGGCGCGCCGGTGCGCCAGCCGCGGCCCTCGATCACCTGCTCGTTGGCGAGTACGGTCTGATCGACCGGATCCCAGTTGACGACGCCCGTCTTGCGATAGGCGATGCCCTTTTCCAGCATGCGCAGGAACAACCACTGGTTCCAGCGGTAGTAACGCGGATCGCAGGTCGCCAGTTCGCGCGTCCAGTCGATCGCGAAGCCCAGCGACCGCAACTGTTTGCGCATGCAGGAAATGTTGTCATACGTCCACTTCGCAGGGGGCACGCCGTTCTTCATGGCGGCGTTCTCGGCGGGCAGTCCGAAAGCATCCCAGCCCATCGGCTGCAACACGTTGCGGCCCTGCATGCGCATGAAGCGCGCCAGCACGTCGCCGATGGTGTAGTTGCGCACGTGCCCCATGTGGAGGCGCCCGGACGGATACGGGAACATCGACAGGCAGTAATACTTCTGGCGGGACGGGTCCTCGCGCACTTCGAAGGCACGGGTACGGTCCCAGAAACCCTGCGCGGCAGCTTCCACCGCCGCGTGGTCGTACAGCTCATCCATCGACTAAAGACCTCTACGGAATGCGCAAGGGCACGAAGATCTGCGCATCCTCACGCTGGATCAGCAAGGCGACGTTCTTGCCCGACTTGGACTCGTCCTGCAGTTCCCTGACTGTCTTCACGCGCTTGCCGTTGACGCCCAGGATGATGTCACCGGGCTGGACACCGGCCGCCGCGGCCGGTCCCGTGACTTCCTCGACGACGAGGTTACCCTGGGTCTCCGCCTGCTCCTTCTCCTGGGGATCGAGCTGGCGCACGGTGAGACCGAGCTGACTCGCCTGGTCCGTGGAACGGCCGTTCTGGCGGCCACCGGTCCTGGCCTGCTGCTGTTGCTGTTCCTTGAGTTCGGCGACCTTCACCGACACGCTCTGCTTCTTGCCGCTGCGCCAGACATCCAGGCTGGCATCCGAGCCCGGCTTCATGGCCGCGATCGCTCCGGAGAGCTCACCGTAGCGCTCGATGGCCTTGCCGTTCACGCCCAGGATCACATCTCCCGGCTGCAGTCCGGCCTTCGCCGCGGGTCCGTCCTTCTCGACCGAACTCACCAGCGCGCCATGCGGCCGGTCGAGGCCGAACGACTCGGCGAGCTGCGCGTTCACGTCCTGGATCGTGACGCCGATGCGGCCACGCACGACCTTGCCCGACTTGATGAGCTGGTCCTCGATGTTGCGCGCCACATCGATCGGGATCGCGAACGACACGCCCATGTAGCCGCCGGTGCGGCTGAAGATCTGCGAGTTGATGCCGATCACCTCGCCGGCCATGTTGAACAGCGGGCCGCCCGAGTTGCCCGGATTGACCGCCACGTCCGTCTGGATGAACGGCACGTAGTTGTCGCTGGGCAGCGAGCGCGCCGTGGCGCTGATGATGCCGGCGGTGGCGCTGTTCTCGAACCCGAAGGGCGAGCCGATGGCCAGCACCCACTGGCCGGGCTTGATCTTGCCCGGATCGCCCAGGCGCACAGTGGGGAGGTTGGTGGCATTGATGCGGATCACGGCCACGTCGGTGCGCTCGTCGGCGCCGATGACCTTCGCCTGGAATTCGCGTCGATCGGTCAGACGCACGGTCACCTGGTCCGCGTTCGCGACCACGTGCGTGTTGGTCAGGATGTAGCCGTCGGAACTGACGATGAAGCCCGATCCGGCGCCACGCAGCGGCGGCGCGTTGCCACGCGGTCCTTCCGGATTGGGAATGCCGAAACGACGGAAGAAGTCATAGAACGGATCGTTCGGCGACAGCCCTGGCGGTCCGCTCTGTGCCGGCTGCGCCTTCTCGACGACCTCCACGTTGACGACCGCCGGTCCGTATTTCTCCACCAGCGGGGAGAAGTCCGGCAATGCCCGCAGCATGCCCTCCGCGCTGGGAGCGGTCGTCACCGCCTGGGCCTGAGTGGCTCCGGACTGCAGCTGCGCGCGGGGCGCCTGTGCGCTCAGATCGCCCGAACAGGCGGCAAGCGCCACGCAGATGCCCAGCACGGGCCACAGGGGTGCCGGCCGCGGAGCCTGCGGCAGGGCTGGGAACGAAACGCTCATGCGCGACTCCGGGATCAGGGGACGGGGGGACCGCCGGGGCGGAAGACTTGAGTTCATGGGGGGTGATTCCAGTCAGGCTGCAGCACTTGGCGTGCCTGCGGCCGGGTCAGCCGGCCGCCGGGCCCTATGATTCCTTACCCAAAGCCCGCACGCCAGAGCCAGCAGGGACAGGCTGACGACCGGCCAGTTTCCAACACGGGCATAGGGTGGCAGGCCGGCGCGGGGCGTCACGCTCGACATCAGCACGTAGGGGGTGAATTCCGGGGCGCGCGCAACGACCTCCCCATGGGGTCCGATCACGCCCGAGATGCCGTCATTGGCCGCACGGATCAGGTACCGGCCGGCCTCGATCGCGCGCATGCGCGCGATCTGGAAATGCTGATGCCGTGCGCTCGAATGGCCGAACCAGGCATCGTTGGTCACGTTGACCAGCGCATTCGCCGCCGGCAGGACCCGGATCATCGAGCTGCCGTAGGCGTCTTCGTAGCACACCGTGGCGCCGAGCATCAGTCCGGCCGCCGGCAGGGGCGGCTGGTTCGCCCCGCCGCGGGTGAAATCCGAGTACGGCAGGCTGTGCAGCCGCAGCCACGAGCGCACGAAGCCGGGCACCGGGAAGAACTCGGCGAACGGCACCAGGTGGTCCTTGTCGTACCAGCTCAGCCGATCATCCAGCGCCAGCACCGAGTTGTAGAAATGCTCGCCATCGTCCGAGGCGCGCAGGATGCCGATCACCAGTGCCGAACCATGGGTGCGGGCTTCGCGGTAGACGTTGGTGATGTAGGGAACCAGCTCGTTCACCAGGTCCGCCGGCGCCGATTCCGGCCACACGATGAGGCGCCTGCCCAAGGCCCGCTGCGTGAGGTCGTGATACAGGTTGAGCGTGGTCTCCTTGTTGGAGTCCTGCCACTTCTGGTCCTGCGGAATGGCGCCCTGCACCACGGCAACCGAGACCGGGGGACCGGACGGGTGGGTCCATTCGACACCTGCCACGGCGGCCGCGGTGACCCACGGGACGGCGAGCGCTGCGACGGCCATCCAGCGCACGCGCCGGCAACCCAGCAGCAGCGCGGCCAGTGCGCCTGAGCAGATCAGGAGCGCGCCGCTGACGCCGTAGACACCGAGCACCGGGGCGAGCCGCGCCAGCCAGGTGTCGGTCTGCGAATAGCCCAGCGACAGCCAGGAAAACCCTGAGAGGAACCAGCCCCGCCACCACTCCACCAGCAGCCACGCTCCCGGTACCGCGATCAGCCATCGCAGCGCGCCACGCGCGGGCAGCCAGCGCGCCACGGCATATCCCAGCGCGGCATGGTAGAGCGCCATGATGCCGACCAGCGCCGCCATGAGAGCGGCGGCGATGTACAGCGGCGCCTCGCCGAAGACGTGAATGCTGATGTACAGCCAGTAGGTGCCCGCCGCGAACGTGCCGGTGTTGAACCAGAACCCCAGCCACGCACCCTGCCGCGGCGTGACCGAGTCCCACAACCACATGAGCAGCGCCGGACACAGGATGGCCAGCGGCCACCACTGCAGCGGAGCGAAGGCACAGGCCAGCAGTGCACCCGCCGCCAGCGACAGCGCGCCGCGCACCCGGATCGAAGCGGGAGGACGCAGGGTCAGGACTCGCCGCCGGCGGGCCGCTCGGACAGCGGAACCAGGTCCCGCGGCGGAACCACGCGCAAGGCGTCGATGCGCCGCCGGTCGGCTCGCGCCACGCGAAACTCGAAGCCGTCGATGCTGGCGCTCTCCCCTTTGCGCGGCAGGCGGCCCAGCTGCTTCATCAGCAGGCCCGCCACCGTGTCGAAGCCTTCCTCCTCGGAGAGCTTCGAGCCGAAGTACTCGTTGAATTCATCGATGCGCGTGACGCCGCGCACGGTGTACTGCCGGTCGCCTTCCTTGCGGATGTTCTGATCGTCCTCGACGTCGAACTCATCGTCGATCTCGCCGACGATCTGCTCTATCACGTCCTCGATGGTGACCAGGCCCGACACACCGCCGTATTCGTCCACCACGATGGCCATGTGATTGCGGTTGCGCCGGAAATCCTTGAGCAGCACGTTCAGCCGCTTGGATTCGGGGACGAACACCGAGGGCCGCATGTACTCGCGGATGTCGAAGCGCTCGCGCACGTCGGAGATGCACAGGCGCAGCAGATCCTTCGCCAGCAGGATGCCGACGATGTCGTCCCTGTCCGAGTCCATCACGGGGAACCGTGAGTGACCTGACTCGACCACAACCGGAAGCAGCGTCGAGGCCGGATCATCACGACGCACGCAGACCATCTGGGCACGCGGCACCATGATGTCGCGAACCTGGAGGTCCGAGACCTCGAGCACGCCTTCGAGCATCGTCAACGCTTCGCTGTCGACCAGGCCGCGCCCGGCCGCCTCGCGCAGCACTGTAAGCAGTTCGGCCCTGTCCTGCGGCTCGCGTTGCGTGATCCGCTTCAGCCAGCGTCCCGTTGCGTTGAGATCCTTGGCCATCGTCAGCTCCGGTACGGATTGGGAAAGCCGAGACGGCGCAAGACGTCGATCTCACGGCGTTCCATGCGCTGCGCATCGACCGGACGCTCGTGGTCATAACCCACCAGGTGCAGCGCCCCATGAACGACCAGATGGGCCCAGTGGGCCCGCAGTTTCTTGTTCTGCTCGCGCGCTTCCGCGCGCAGCACGTCCGGACAGATGACCAGATCACCCAGGGGACGTTGCGGACCCTCGGGCAGATCGGCTGCCGGAAATGACAGGACATTCGTCGGCTTGTCGCGACCGCGGTACCTGACATTGAGGCGCCGGCTCTCGGTCCGCCCGACCACGCGAATCGCCAGCTCGCGCCCGTGGGCCCGCCGCCCCAGTGCGGTGCTGGCCCAGGCGGCGATCTCGGACGATGGCGGCGCCCACGCACGCACACGGCGCTGCATGTCTACTGACAGGCTCACTCGGAACTGCCTCGCGCCTCGTAGGCCTGCACGATCCGCTGCACGAGCGGGTGGCGCACGACATCCTGCGCATCGAAGAAGGTGAACGCCACGCCCTCGACGCCGCGCAGCACATCGATCACGTGTCTCAGGCCGGACTGCCTGCCCGCGGGCAGGTCGGTCTGCGTGACATCACCCGTCACCACGGCGCGCGATCCGAATCCGATGCGCGTCAGGAACATCTTCATCTGTTCGACTGTCGTGTTCTGCGCTTCATCCAGGATGATGAACGACTCGTTGAGCGAGCGGCCGCGCATGAACGCCAGCGGCGCAACCTCGATCACGTTGCGTTCGATGAAACGCGCCACGCGGTCGAACCCCATCATCTCGTACAGCGCGTCATACATGGGCCGCAGGTAGGGATCGACCTTCTGCGTGAGATCGCCGGGCAGGAATCCGAGCCGCTCGCCCGCTTCGACCGCCGGCCGCACCAGCACGATGCGGCGGATCCGATCCGCCTGCAACGCCTCGACCGCGCAGGCCACGGCGAGATAGGTCTTGCCGGTTCCCGCCGGTCCGATGCCGAAAGTCAGATCCCGGTTGCGGATGTGCGCCAGGTAATCGCGCTGGTGCGCGCCACGCGCGCGGATCCCGCCGCGCGGCACGCGCACACCGTTCTCCTGCTGATCCGGGTCCGCAGCCGGCTGACCGGACTCGCGCTCGTGCAGCGCCAGGTGCACCCGCTCGGGTGTCACTTCCTCGTTCTTCGCCAGATCGAACAGCTCCCGCAGGGTGTTCTCCGCGTTCTCGGCCTGAGCGCCGATGACGCGAAACGTGTCGCCGCGCCGGCGGATCTGCACGTCAAGGCGGGATTCGAGCAGGCGCAGATTCTCATCGAGCGGCCCGCACAGATTGGCAAGCCGCGCGTTGTCGGTGGGTTCGAGATCGAATTCCCGCTGCGGCTCGGAGGCGGAGGAGGCCACGGGCGACTTCAGGAGACGGCACTCGCGGCCGGCGCCTCGTGCAGGGCCGGCGCCGCGTCGTGATGCACCGGCCGCGGGTCCGCCTGCGCAGCCGCCACGAGGCGGCCGCGGACCGTATGCGCCCGGACCTCGGTGATCAACACATCCGCGAACCTGTCGATGAGCGTCGCGGGACCCGCGAAATTCACCCAGCGGTTGTTCTCGGTTCTCCCGGCGAGCTCGTGCGCGTCCCGTCTGGCAGTCCTTTCCACCAGCACCCGTTGCACCGTGCCGACCATCCTTTCACTGATCGCACGAGCCTGGGTGTCGAGTTGGTTCTGCAGCCGGGTCAGCCGTTCCTGCTTGACCGCGGGAGCCACCTCATCTGGCAACGACGCCGCCGGGGTCCCGGGGCGCCTGCTGTAGAGGAAGCTGAACGATTGATCGAACCCGACGTCGCGCACGAGTGCCAGCGTGGCCTCGAAGTCACGCTCGCTCTCGCCCGGGAAACCTACGATGAAGTCGGATGAGACACTGATGTCCGGCCGCACCCGCCGCAACCTGCGGATCTTTTCCTTGAATTCAAGAGCCGTGTAGCCGCGCTTCATGAGCGCCAGGACCCGGTCCGAGCCGCTCTGCACCGGCAGGTGCAGGTGGCCCGCCAACTGCGGCACGCTCCCATACGCCTCGATCAGGCTGTCGTTGAATTCGAGGGGATGCGAGGTCGTGAAGCGGATGCGCTCGATGCCCGTGATGGCCGCGACGTGATGGATGAGGGTCGCGAGGTCCACGCGCGCGCCGTCCGCCATCGGCCCCGCGTAAGCATTCACGTTTTGTCCGAGTAGCGTGATCTCGCGGACACCCTGGCGCGCCAGGACGCCCACTTCCTCCAGCACCGACTCGAACGGCCGGCTCACTTCCTCGCCCCGCGTGTAGGGCACGATGCAGAAGCTGCAGTACTTGCTGCAACCTTCCATGATGGACACGAACGCGGTCGCGCCCTCGGCCCGGGGCTCGGGCAGGTGATCGAACTTCTCGATCTCCGGGAAACTGACATCGACCACCGCGCGTCCCGTGCGCTGCAACTCGGCGATCATCGCCGGCAGGCGGTGCACGGTCTGCGGCCCGAAGACCAGGTCCACGTATGGCGCGCGTTGTGTGATGGCCGTGCCCTCCTGGCTCGCCACACAACCGCCGACGCCGATGATCACGTGAGGCCGGGCTGCCTTCAGCGCGCGCCACTCGCCCAGAAGCGAGAAGACTTTCTCCTGCGCCTTCTCACGCACCGAGCAGGTGTTCATCAGCAGCACGTCGGCCTCGGCGGGGTCCTCGGTAGCCGAGATCCCGCCGCCAGCCTGCAGCACGTCCGCCATCCGGGCGGAGTCGTACTCGTTCATCTGGCAGCCGAAGGTCTTGATGAAGTAGCGGCGGGACATAGGTGCAGAAGGTGGCGCGGAATTCTAAGGCCTTGAGACCCCGGGCGCACGGCCGCGCGGCCGCGCCACCGGCCGGGGCGGAAGCAACTACTGTAAAATCAACAGATTACAGGCGCAAGACGGCGCGCTCAGAACGGGATGTCGTCGTCGAAGTCCTCGCGTTCGCCACCCTGGGCGCCGCCGCTGGAACCCGAGTAGTCCGGGAACGGCTCACCGCCCTGGGAGCCGCCGCGACCGCCGCCGGAGCCGCCTCCGCCACCTGCGCCCCCGCCCGAGCCCCCACCACTGCCGCCTCCGCCGCGCCCGCCCAGCATCTGCATGTCGCTGGCCACGATCTCGGTGGAATAGCGCTCGTTGCCCTGCTTGTCCTGCCACTTGCGAGTGCGCAGGCTGCCCTCAATGTAGACCTGCGAGCCCTTCTTGAGGTACTCGGCGGCGATCTCACCCAGGCGCCCGAACAGCGCCACGCGGTGCCACTCGGTGCGCTCCTGCTGCTCGCCGCTCTGCTTGTCGCGCCAGCTCTCGCTGGTGGCGATGCGCAGGTTGGCGACCGTGGTCCCCGAGGGCATGGCGCGGGTCTCGGGATCGGCGCCGAGATTTCCGACCAGGATGACTTTGTTGATGCCGCGCGCCATGTGCAGTCCTCGATGGTGAAGCGGCCATTCTAGTGGAGCCGCCCCGGCCTGTAACGCGGTGAAGCGGGCCTGAACCGGGAATTTCCCGGAGCCGGGCCACCGGGCTGCCGCCACCGAACGCGGTGGGGCCACCGCATTCGCATGCCGAGGGACTGCCGTAACCGTACGCCTCGGCGGGCACAGCGCGTACACTCGATGGTTTGCCGGAAATACCGAACGATGCAGCAGATCCGCGTCCGCGGGGCGCGCACCCACAACCTCAAGAGCATCGATCTCGACCTGCCTCGGGACCGGCTGATCGTGCTCACCGGTCTGTCGGGCTCCGGGAAATCATCGCTCGCGTTCGACACGCTGTACGCGGAAGGCCAGCGCCGGTACGTCGAATCGCTGTCGGCCTACGCCCGCCAGTTCCTCTCCATGATGGACAAGCCGGACGTGGACGCCATCGAGGGGCTTTCGCCAGCCATCGCCATCGAACAGAAGGCGACCTCCCACAACCCGCGATCGACCGTGGGTACGGTGACCGAAATCTACGATTACCTGCGCCTCCTATACGCACGCGCGGGTACCCCCCGCTGCCCCGACCATCTGATCGATCTCGAGGCGCAGACCGTCAGCCAGATGGTGGATCAGGTTCTGGCCCTGCCCGAAGGCACGGCGGTGGCGCTGCTCGCGCCTCTGGTCAGCGACCGCAAGGGGGAGCACGCGCAGGAGCTCGAAGATCTCGCCGCACAGGGGTTCGTGCGCGTCCGGGTCGATGGCCGCATCCATGAGATGGAAGCGCTCCCCAAGCTCGATCCGAAGCGCAAGCACACCATCGAGGCGGTCGTGGACCGCACGCGCGTGCGCGCGGATGCGGCACAGCGGCTGGCGGAGTCGTTCGAGACAGCGCTGCGTCTGTCGGGCGGACTTGCGCGCCTGGCCTTCCTCGATGAACCCAGGCGCGAAGAGCTGGTGTTCTCCAGCCAGCACGCCTGTCCGGTCTGCGGCTACAGCGTGCCGCCGCTGGAACCGAAGCTGTTTTCGTTCAACAACCCCGCCGGAGCCTGTCCGGCGTGCGACGGACTCGGCAGCAAGGAGTTCTTCGATCCGGCGCGCGTGGTGGTGAATCCCGACCTGTCCCTCGCCAGCGGCGCGGTGCGGGGCTGGGACCGGCGCAATGCCCATTACTTCCAGCTGATCCAGTCGCTGGCGCGTCATTACGACTTCGACATCGAGACGCCCTGGAATGAACTGCCCACCCGAGTGCAGCAGGTGCTGCTGAACGGTAGTGGCTCCGAACCCATCGAATTCCGTTACAGCGAAGGCAAGGGGCGTGCCTCGCGCCAGCGCCACCCCTTCGAGGGCATCCTGCCCAACCTCGAGCGCCGCTACCGCGAGACCGAATCGCTGACCGTGCGGGAGGAGCTGTCCAAGTACCTGGGCATGCGTCCCTGCCCGGAATGCGGCGGTGCCCGCCTGAATCGCGCCGCGCGCTTCGTGTTCGTGGCCGACCGCAGCCTGCCGCAGACCGCACATCTCACCGTCGGCAAGGCGCTGAGCTTCTTTTCATCGCTCAACCTCGCGGGCTGGCGCGGCGAGGTGGCCGGGAAGATCGTGCGGGACGTGGCGCAACGGTTGCGTTTCCTCGTGGACGTCGGCCTCGATTACCTGACACTGGACCGGAGCGCGGAAACACTCTCCGGCGGCGAAGCCCAACGCATCCGGCTGGCCAGCCAGGTGGGCTCCGGGCTCACCGGTGTCATGTACATCCTCGATGAGCCCTCGATCGGTCTGCACCAGCGCGACAACCGCCGCCTGCTCGGCACGCTCAAGCGGCTGCGCGACATCGGCAACACCGTGATCGTGGTGGAGCACGACGAGGAGGCCATTCTCGAGGCCGATCATGTGGTCGATCTCGGTCCCGGGGCCGGCGTGCATGGCGGCCAGATCGTGGCCCAGGGCACGCCGCGCGACATCCAGGCCAGTGCCGCCTCGCTCACCGGCCAGTATCTGAGCGGGCGCAAGCAGATCGCCCTGCCCGTCCTGCGCACGCTGCGTTCGCCGGACAAGCTGATCCGCATCGTCGGGGCGACCGGCAACAATCTGCGCAAGGTGGACGCCGAGATTCCGCTGGGGCTGTTTACCTGCGTGACCGGTGTGTCAGGATCGGGCAAGTCAACATTGATCGTGGACACCCTGTTCGCGCATGCGGCCGCACGGCTCGGCGAAACGGCGCAGAGCGCAGCCCCCTGTGAGCGCATCGAAGGGCTGGAACAGATCGACCGCGTGATCGATATCGACCAGAGTCCGATTGGCCGCACGCCGCGCTCCAACCCGGCCACCTACACCGGCCTGTTCGCGCCGCTGCGCGAACTGTTCGCCGCCGTGCCGGAAGCCCGCTCGCGCGGCTACGACGCCGGCAGGTTCAGCTTCAACGTGAAGGGGGGTCGCTGCGAGGCCTGTCAGGGAGATGGCGTCATCAAGGTGGAGATGCACTTTCTTCCGGACATCTACGTGCCCTGCGATGTGTGCAAGGGGCAGCGCTACAACCGCGAGACGCTCGATATCCGATACCGCGGCAAGAACATCCACGACGTCCTCGAAATGACCGTCGAGGATGCGTTGCGCTTCTTCCAGAATGTGCCGGCCGTGGCCGGCAAGCTGCAGACCCTGACGGACGTAGGTCTCTCATACGTGCGCCTCGGGCAGAACGCGACCACGCTCTCCGGTGGCGAGGCGCAGCGTGTGAAGCTCGCGCGCGAACTGGCGAAGCGCGCCACCGGCCGCACGCTCTACATCCTCGACGAGCCGACTACGGGCCTGCATTTCCACGACGTTGCGCAGCTGCTGGATGTACTGCATCGCCTGCGCGACGAGGGCAACACCATCGTGGTCATCGAGCACAACCTGGATGTCATCAAGACCGCGGACTGGGTCATCGACCTCGGGCCCGAGGGCGGCGAGTCGGGCGGTGAGATCGTCGGTAGCGGCACACCGGAGCAGATCGCCGCGAACCCGCGTTCGCACACGGGAGCCTTCCTGCGGCCGCTGCTGGGCCTGGAGAGCGACCGACGCAAGAGCGGCTGAGCGTTGCGCCGCGGTGGGCCGAGCGTTGCCGACGCACGGCTACGCAGTCCGACGGCGGTTCAGGCGGTCGCGCCAGGGGCCCAAAGCGCGCCATTATGTGAAATGCTGCGGCGCACAGGCAGCGTGCCGAGTGCCCTGCCGCCCCACTCTCGAGCTCAGGTGACCGCTGCATTGCAAATGCGAACTGTTCTCATATACTGGAGCCATGGATGCAGTCGCCGCCCCGGGCGGAGTCGTTCTCGACCCGGGCTACATCAGTCTGAGTGCACTGGCCCCCGGCGCCACCGGAGTGGTCGTCGGCGTGGGCGGCCCTTCACAACAGCAACTGTCGGTCCTCGACCGGCGTCTGCTCGAACTCGGTTTCTGCAGCGGCGAGCGCATCGAGATCGTTGCTGAAGCCAGGCCGGGACGCGATCCGTTCGTGGTGCGCGTAGGTCACACGACACTGGCCCTGCGTCGCCGCGAAGCCGAAAACATCTGGGTGGAGATTTCCCGACCCGGGAAGGCGTTGTGAACGCCGCGGCGGTGCCCTCAGCGGCGCCGAGTCTGTCTCTCATCGGTGTCCCCAACTGCGGCAAGACCGCACTCTTCAATCGACTGACCGGCAGCCGCCAGAAGGTGGCCAACTACCCCGGTGTCACGGTCGAGCGCAAGGAAGGCCGCTTCCTGGGACCGCGCACCGGGCGGTCCTACCGGGTGATCGATCTGCCCGGCGCCTACAGCCTCGAGCCGACCAGTCTCGACGAAGCGATCGCACGCGACGTGGTGCTCGGCCGGCATGCCTTCGAGCCGCCGCCGGATCTGCTGGTGTGCGTCGTCGATGCCACCAACCTGCGGCTGAATCTGCGGCTGGTGCTGGACTTGAAACGCATCGGCCGCCCCATGCTGGTCGCTCTCAACATGAGCGATGTCGCGCAGCGGCGCGGCTACCGTCTCGACCGCGCAGCACTGGAGCGCGCGCTGGGCGTGCCTGTCATCGAGACCGTCGCGGTGCGCGCCGGCGGCGAGCGGGCCCTGGTCGAGGCCATCGACCAGTATGATTTCCCACAGCGTGGTGGGCGCATCGAGGCCCCGCCACCCGCCAGCCCCGCCGAGATCGAAGCGACGCAACGCGAAGTGCGCCGCATCCTCGACGAAATCGGTTACCGCGTGCCCGCCCGGCAGCGCTGGCTCGCGCGGCTCGATGCGGTGGTGCTGAACCCGGTGTCTGGACCGATCCTGCTGGCGGCGGTGCTGTTCCTGATGTTCCAGGCGGTGTTCAGCTGGGCGCAGACGCCCATGGCGCTGATCCAGTCGGGGATGGCCGCACTCAGCGCGTGGGTGGGCTCGGTGATGCATGAGGGCCCCCTGCGCGGCCTGCTCATGAGCGGCGTCATCGCCGGTACCGGCAGCGTGCTGGTGTTCCTGCCGCAGATCCTCATCCTGTTCCTGTTCATCCTCGCACTCGAGGATTCGGGCTACCTGCCGCGCGCCGCATTCATGCTCGACCGGTTGATGGGCAAGGTGGGACTGTCAGGCCGCGCCTTCATCCCGCTGCTGTCGAGCTTCGCGTGCGCCATCCCGGGAATCATGGCGACGCGCACCATCCCGTCGAGTCGCGATCGGCTGGCAACGATCATGATCGCGCCGTTGATGACCTGTTCGGCGCGACTGCCGGTGTATGCGCTGCTGATCGGTGCG
>Ga0335069_10001598_pt1 | contig 36251 bp, 22 predicted proteins | sample Lox_Sample_11_FD_206714 | JGI IMG/M metagenome (GOLD analysis project Ga0335069, IMG submission 206714) | Soil microbial communities from Loxahatchee National Wildlife Refuge, Florida, United States - Lox_Sample_1.1 | ecosystem: Environmental > Terrestrial > Soil > Wetlands | place: USA... | reverse complement strand
GCGGGAGATGATCATCCCTGTCAGGCGTGTTCCATCGGGAACAGATACGCTCTGGCAGGTCCACCCGCTCCGCGACCGGGTAAAGCAGCTCTCCACACGCCCGCTTCCCGCCGCCTACATCGTCCCCGGAGAGCTTGCCGGCATCAAAGAGATACTCGATCGCAACCACGTACAGATGGAGATCGTCAGCACTCCCCGAAGTGTGGAGGCAGTAGCCGACATGATCGAGCGCGTGGAGCCCGATACACTGGAGGACGAGTGGCATCCCAGGCCGTCTCTACGGTATAAAAAGGTCGTGAGGGTTCTCAACCCGGGTGACATGGTTGTGCGAACTGATCAGCCCCGTTCGCTCTTCCTGGCGGTTCTCCTCGAGCCGGAATCGATGTGGGGACTTGTTAAATACCCCGGGTTCGGTTTTCTGCTTCAGGGGAAACAGTATCCGGTGTTCAGAATCCCCTGACCGGAAGGGGTCACACAGGAGGAACATGCAATGCGCATCGGGAGAATTGAACTCCGGCACACGAAAATGGAGCTCGTGTCTCCGTTTGAAACCTCTCTGGGCGTGGAGCGCTTCGAAGAGCACATCATCGTGCGCGTGGATGGAGACGGCTTTTCCGGGTGGGGGGAATGCGTAGTCGAGCCCGCCCCGTCATATTCATATGAAACGCTCGGGACCGCCTGGCATATCCTGAAGGACTTCCTCATCCCCGGCGTCCTGGGGAAGGACTTCGACAGCGTGGGAAGTGCGCTCGCGGCGAACGGCTGGGTCAGGGGGCACCGGATGGCGCGGGCGGGACTGGAGGCGGCGCTTTCGGATGCGTTCGCCCGGGCGGCGGGGGTCTCCCTCTCGGCGTTTCTCGGGGGGACGCGCGCAAGAATCCCGGTCGGGGTGAGCGTAGGACTCCAGCCGACGACGGCCGAGCTCCTTCGTGTCATCGCCGGCTACCTCGATGACGGATACAAACGGATCAAGATCAAGATAGCTCCCGGCAGGGACATCGCCCTCGTGCAGGCGGTCAGGAGGGAATATCCGCACATCCAGCTGCAGGTTGATGCGAACTCTGCGTACTCGCTGGACGACATCGACATGCTCCGCTCGATGGATGACTACGATCTCCAGCTTGTCGAACAGCCGCTCGGCTATGACGACATTTTCGATCATTCCCTCCTGCAGCGGCAGATGAAGACGCCGATCTGTCTCGACGAGAGCATCTACAACACCTCTGATGCGCGTGCGGCGCTCGCCCTCGGGAGCTGCCGCATCATCAATATCAAGCCGGGGCGCGTCGGCGGATATACCGAATCCATCAGGATTCACGACTGCTGCGCATCGCAGGGTGTCCCCGTCTGGCACGGCGGGATGGATGAATCGGGGATCGGGAGGGCGGGCAACGTGGCCCTGGCCTCCCTTCCGAACTTCCGGCTGCCGGGGGATATTTCGGCCACAAAGAGATACTACAGGGAGGACATCGTCGAGCCTGCGTTCGAAGTGGACCCGGACGGGACCATGGCTGTTCCCTCTGGTCCGGGGATCGGGGTGGAGGTGGTCATGGAGAGGCTGGATCGTGTGACAGTCCGCAGGGAAGAATTCAGGGCGCGCTCGCAGGAATCTCCGTGAGAGTTTCTGGTCTCTGTGCAGATGCGGGTCCACGACGAGGTCATGGACCCGCATCTTGCGGGACATCAGTCGATACGCATCACTTGACCTTTGGTGATTCAAGCGATTTAGTCGAGAACATCCTGGTCAGAGTCGCAGCAAGACCCTCGATCGAACCGCCGCCGCCGGTGACGAGCGTGTCGGGAACAATCTTGATGCTCTTGTCGGCGAGAACGGTCGCGATATTCACAAGCATTGTGCCGGTCTGACCGATTGCTTCGTTCTGCGCCTTGAACCCATCCGCCTTCGCGACGCCCTGCGCGCGGATGACATCCGCCTGAGCAGTCCCCGTCTGTTTGACGAACTCCGACTCCCCGCGAGCCTCCTGCACGCGGGCATCGGCGTTGTTTTTCTTGATCGTAATGCCCACCTCCGATTGGGCAAGTTGCTTCTGCATATCCGCCTTGCCGGTTGCTGCTTCCGTGCTGATGCGCTGCTCCTGGGCGGTCTGCTGCATCCTGAACGTCTGCACCTCCTGGTTGGCGATTTCCCGCTCCGTGAGCACCTTGACCAGCTCAGGCGGGAAGATGACGTCCTGAATATAGACGCCTTTTGTTTCCACCTCGTACATGTCGAGTTGCCTGGAAATGTGGGTCATCGCCTCTTCCTGGACGATCTGCCGTGTCTCAATGAACTTGATTGCCGGCATGCCGCCGAGCTTGTCGCGGAAGAGATTTCCGACCGCGGCCTGGAGGACCTCGTCCACCAGGTTCCGCATGCTGCCGACCATCGAAATGACGCGGGGCGCTTTTGTGTCAGGCACGTGGATGAGGACCTGCAGATCAATGCTGAACTGGAAGCCCTCGCGGCTCTTGGCCACGATCGCGGTCAGTCGTTCGTCAAGTTTATGTGCTTCCGATACCTCCTTGGACCAGTTCAGGTTGAGGATGGATGTCGGTACGACCTCCGCCTGGTAGATGCGCGGATTGATCGTGTACTTTCCGGTCCGCAGAGGCTCCTCCCAGATCCCGCGATGTCCGGGGCGCACCAGACTTCCGAATTTGAACTCGGCGCCTGACGTGTCTTCCGTCGGGAGGCCGACGTACGACTTCACAACCGCCACCTGACCCTGCTCGACAACCAGCATCGGCACCTGTTCGACCTGCACCAGGAACGGGTTGAGGTTGTAGGCTCCGTAGAGCAAGGGATCGTGCTGAAGTCCGATCTTGCCACCCTTGTCGAGGAACGCCTGGAAGTCCTGATAGCTCTTATGTTCCTCGTTCTTGCTGCCGAGGATGGTCTCGATCAGTTTCGAGTTCGTGAGCGATTCCGGTCCTTCTGTCCTGGCGGCCGACTCCATCGTCTGGATGTCGTTGAATGCCCCCAGGCGGCTCGCGATATCGCCGGCGGGGAGGGAGTCACCCTCAAGCGTCGTTACCACGCCGATCATGTCCGTCACTTTCCCGCTGCCGGTTGCCTGTGGCTCGATGCGCGTCACATCAAGCTGTTTGGGATCGAGACCGAAGTCCGCAACGGTCAACGTCTCGGCATTTGAGCGCTGGCGCAGCTCCTCGGATATCGGGACGCCGTACACCTGGGCCTTGGTGATGACAAGAAACGCCACGGGATGAATCGGAGCGAGAGTCCCGGGAGCCAGCACCGGGCGCTGCACCCCTTTCTGCCCGCCGCCCCCTACGAAACTTCGGAAATCAGCAAAGTTGCCGAACTCGGGCTTGTACACAGCCGACTTCGCGCCGATCGGCAGCGATTTGCCGACCTGTGCAATCACGATGCCGATCTGCCCCGCCGGAACCTGGACCCACGGATGCTTCGTGACGGCATACAGCAGGCAGAGCTTGAAGCGGAGGCCGGGCATGAGTAGTTCGCTTTGATAACCCGCTTCCCCCTTGAACGCGACCGGATTGTCATCCGGCAGTTTGCTGCCGAATCGCTTCCGAACCAGCCCCACCTGCGTCGGCCCGATGCTGAAGATGGAGCTCAGGACGAGCCAGAGGATGGCCACTATCGCCAGGATATACGGTACAGTCGAGATGACTGAATCGAGCATGACACTTCCTTTCAGAGATGGGGAACACGCCGGGAAGAAGTCGCCAGAAGATACCCCTCTCGCCGGCGAGAATCAACGCACGATACATCACCGGAGGCAATACTGATGAATTCACAGATTATTCGCGTGATGTGAGATGCGGGTTTGGAAATTGAGACTCGACGGGCACATCTATCCGAAAGGCCATGAGTCTCCCCCTGGTGACAAGGGAAGACTCATGGCGACGGACTCCGGAGAAAAAAGGAAGAATCAGGAAGGAAACATCACGGAAAACGGACTGGAGAACTGACTGGTCGGGGCTCTCCCCCGCAGGCAAGACAGCGCTATTCGAGCGGTATCCGTCCCGCGTTCTGCTTCAGCCACGCGTCGAACGTCTGCAGGGACGGATTGAGGCTGCGCGTCGCATTGAGGTCGCGGGCGCCGCAGAACTCCTTCTCGAAGTCCCGGTAGAACTGAAACATGTTGCCCATGTCGTCCGCACCGGGGAATCCGAAGCTCCGGTAGACGTCAGGCGTGACTTCGTTGTAGCGAACTTCCTTCCCCAGCGACCTGGAGAGTTTGGCCGCCATCTCGGCGCAGGTCAGGTGTTCGCCGGCGATGCTGACCGTCCTGCCGACAAACTCCTTTCCGCGTTTGAAAATCCCGTAGGCGCACCTGCCGATGTCCTCGGAAGCAATGCCGGACAGCCTGCTGTTTCCCATGGGGAATGTGATCGCCAGTGTTCCGTCGGGTCCCTTTTTCGGGCCCAGGCCGAAGAATATCAGGTTGTCCCAGTAGAACGTGGTCTGCAGGAACGTGACGGGGACACCCAGGTCCGTGAAGAAATGGTTCGATTCCCCCTTGGTGTCAAAATGCGGACACTTGTACTTCCCCTGGATCGTCGGCATCCGGGAGTCGTTCAGGGGGACGAACTTCCGGACGTCTTCCAGCGTGGACCATATTGCGTGCTGTATCCCTGCGGCTTTTGCCGCTGTCGCCAGCGCCTTCGCATTGGCTATTTCCCGATCCGGAGACATGTGCGCCCAGTAAAACGTAACACAAAATGCCCCGTACGCACCTTTGAACGCGCGTTTCAGACTCTCGACGTCATCTACATCGCCCGCCACCACTTCCGCTCCCAGTTTCGCAAGCTCTTTCGCCTTCGGGGAATTGGCGTCCCTGGTGATTGCGCGGGCGCTGAAACCCCCGTTCGGATCACTCAGAATCGCCCGGACGAGACCGCTTCCCTGCGATCCGGTAGCTCCCACGACTGCGATGACTTTCTTTCCCGCCATAAAACACTCCAGGTGTGTTTGAGAGGCTCCAGGTTGACTCTGGCCACACTTGAACGCCTGTGCCGTCTCTTGAGTTCCAAAGACGGCCGAGGGCCCGGACAGGCGGACTGGCATCCCTCGGTTGAATATCGTCTCCCCGAATCGTACCATTGCTCACGACAGCAACAGGAGGATCTCCCATGCCATCGTTCACATTGACGCTCAACGGCAGGAAGACGACCGTGGAAGCGGAGCCGGCCACACCCCTTCTCTGGGTGCTGAGGGACACGCTCGCGCTCACAGGCACGAAGTATGGCTGCGGCCGGGGTCTCTGCGGATCATGCACGGTGCACATTGACGGTGAAGCCGCCCGGTCGTGCATCACGCCGATCGAAAGCGTGTCGGGTGCTTCGGTCCTCACGATCGAGGGACTTTCCGCCGATCGCTCTCACCCCGCGCAGCGCGCATGGATCGCGGAGGACGTGCCGCAGTGCGGCTACTGTCAGTCCGGTCAGATCATGTCGGCAGCCGCCCTCCTGAAGAAGCATCCTCACCCGACCGACGCGGAGATAAACCAATCGATGGGCGACGTACTGTGTCGCTGCGGGACATACGCGCGCATCAGGAAAGCCATCCACCGCGCCGCCGCGGAGGGAGGTGCGCGATGAGCAGAACGTTTGATCCCGCTCGCAGGGAGTTCATCAAGGTCACGTCCATCGCGGGAGCCGGTTTCGTCCTGGGGTTCCACCTCAGCCGGGGGGGGCGGACGAACCCTTCCACCGGTGAGGCTGGGGCAGCGCTTGCCCCCAACGCGTGGCTCCGGATCGATCCGGACGGCGCAGTTACGGTCACCGTCGCCAAGTCGGAAATGGGGCAGGGTGTCCGCACGGGGCTCCCGATGATTGTTGCCGAAGAGCTGGACGCCGACTGGTCACGCGTGAAGGTCGAGCAGGCCGTCGCCGACGCGAGGTACGGCGACATGTCGACGGGGGGGAGCGCGAGCATCCGGACATCGTGGGATACGCTTCGAAAGGCCGGCGCTGCGGCGCGGGCAATGCTCGTCGCGGCGGCGGCCGTACGATGGAGCGTTCCGGAGTCTTCCTGCCGCACCGAAAAATCGGAGGTCATACATACGCCGAGCGGGCGAAGGCTCGCGTACGGGGATCTGGCTCACGAGGCCGCGGGACTGCCTGTCCCGGAACAGGTTGCACTGAAAGACCCGAAGGATTTCCGGATCATCGGGAAGAGGCTTTTGCAGCTCGATGCCCCCGCGAAGGTGGACGGCTCCGCGAAGTTCGGCATCGATATCCGGGTCCCCGGGATGCTCTATGCGGCTGTGGCCCAGTCACCTGTGTTCGGCGGCACAGTCAAATCCTTCGATGAGAAGGCGGCGCTCTCTCTCCCCGGCGTGAGGCGCATCGTCCCCGTCAGCGGCGGCGTGGCGGTCGTCGCCGACTCGACCTGGGCGGCGTTCCAGGGGAGGGACGCCCTGCGAATCACGTGGGACGAAGGGCCGAACGCGCGCCTGTCCAGCGACGACATCAGGAAGATGTTCCTTGAATCCTCAGCGAAAGCGGGCGCTGTTGGTGCAAACGAGGGCGACGTCAACGCCGCCCTGGCGGGCGCCGCCAGGAGAATCGAGGCCGTCTACGAACTTCCCTTTCTTGCCCACGCCATGATGGAACCGATGAACTGCGTCGCCGACGTGAGGAAGGACAGCTGCGAGATCTGGGCCCCAACGCAGGATCCACAGAGCTTTCGCAAGAAGGCTGCCGAGATCACGACCCTCGCGGAGGAGAAGATCGTGGTTCACACGACGCTGCTCGGAGGGGGATTCGGCCGCCGCACTGAAACGGACGCGGCCTCGCAGGCACTCGAGGTGTCACGCACGATCGGGGCTCCCGTCAAGGTGACGTGGAGCCGCGAAGACGACATGACGCATGACATGTACCGCCCGGCCAGCTATCACATGCTCACCGGCGGGCTTGACGACGGCGGCCGCCTCATCGCGTTCAGGCACAGGATCATCGCCCCCTCCATCAACGAATCCAAGTGGCCGGGGAGCACGAAGGGGGGTCTTGACACGGATGCGCTGGAGGGAGCGGTGCAGCTGCCGTACGCGGTCCCGAACTTCCGCGTCGAATATGTCATGGCCAACACCGCTGTTCCGATCCTCTGGTGGCGCTCTGTCTATCCTTCGCAGAATGTGTTTGCGGTGGAGTCGTTCATGGACGAGCTCGCCCACGCGGCCGGCAGGGATCCGCTCGAATTCCGGAAATCGCTGATCACGAACATGCCCCGGATGCAGAAGGCGCTTGAACTTGCGGCCGCCAGGTCAGGATGGGGAACGCCGCTTCCTGCGGGGCACGGCCGGGGAGTCGCCTGTTCGCCCCCGTCGTTTTTCCAGACACCCGTCGTGCAGATAGCGGAAGTCTCCGTCGGTTCAGACAGGCGGATAAGGCTGCACCGGGTTGTCTGCGCACTCGACTGCGGGATTGCCGTGAACCCCCTCTCGATTGAAGCCCAGATGGAAGGGGGGTTCGTCTACGGTATTTCGGCGGGGCTCAAGGGGAAGATCACGGTGAAGGACGGAGGAGTCCGTGAGAAGAATTTCGACGACTATCCGATCCTGACGCTCGATGAGATGCCCGTGTTTGAGACATCGATCGTGGACAGCATGGGCCCACCGACCGGCACGGGGGAGCCGGGGCTCCCCGCCGCCGCTCCCGCGGTCGCCAATGCGGTCTTTGCAGCGACAGGTCAGCGCCTGCGGACGCTTCCGATGAAGCTCGCATAGACGACCTGGGCTGGGTTCCGTGGTTACGGGCCTGTCATTGCGAGTGGCGCCACCGTAGGCGCCACGAAGCAATCCCGGGGCGCCCTTGACTTTCTCACTGCACAAGTGCTAATTTTCCCCGATTCAAAGCGCGGTGGTTCCCCCATCCATCGAGCCGCTGCTCTGGACCCCGTTCCAGTCCCTCAGCGTTAGAGTCCACCCCGACGACCCCCTGGCTGCAGCCATCGCAGCATAACTCATCTCAGTCGAGAGAGAAACGCAAATCAGTTCTCCCGGTAGGAGGACCCGATGAGAAGCACATCATTCCACGTCGCACTCGCTACGGTTCTTCTGTGCCCCGTCGCTGTTGGTCAATGGGTGCAGACAAACGGACCGTACTGCGGCACCGTCAACACGATGGCCGTCTCAGGTCCCAATCTCTTCGCGGGGACGGACGGCGCCGGTGTTTTCGTTTCGACCAATAACGGCACAAGCTGGACCGGAGTGAGCACCGGCCTGACGTACGGGAGAATCGCTTCACTGGCGGTTTCCGGGACGGCTCTCTATGCTGCAACAAATGGCGCCGGCATCTTTCGTTCGACGAACAACGGGTCAAGCTGGACCGGAGCCAGTGTCGGGCTGGCGAGCCTCAACATCACCTGTCTTGCCGTTTCGGGCACGAACCTCTTCGCCGGAACATCAAATGCCGGCATCTGTCTCTCGACAGACAATGGCGCACACTGGACGTCCGTCGACACCGGTCTCACGATCGGCTATGTCGCGAGCCTCGGCGTCTCAGGCACGACAGTCTTTGCCGGGACGACGAGCGGCAACTATCTCTCGACAAACAACGGCGCAAACTGGATTCCGGCCGGCACCGGCCTGCCGGGCGTCGCGGTCACAAGTTTCGGTGTCAGCGGCACAAATGTCTATGCCGGCACAAGCGGCAGCGGCGTGTACATGTCAACCGACAACGGCAACAGCTGGAAGTCGATCAGCGGCGGCACGTCTATTCAATATGTCCTGCGTCTTGCGGTCTGCCCTGACGGGGCGGGGGGGACGGATCTCTTCGCCTCCGAGACTGCCAAGGGGGTCTACCGTTCGACCAACAATGGGGCAACGTGGGCCCTGGCGAACACAGGGCTGCTCAACCTGTACGTAACCTCATTTGCCGTCAGTGGCACGCAGATTTTCGCAGGGATGTTCGGCGCGGGGGTCCATCTGTCGACCAATCAGGGAACGAGCTGGACTTCGGCCAGTGCCGGTATGACGGGTGCTCACTCGACGAGCCTTGCCGTGAGCGGGACATATCTCTTCGATGCAACATACGGCGGAGGTGTGTTCCTCTCGACAAACAACGGGACCAGCTGGGCTGCGGCCGACTCCAACCTGGGGAATGTCTTTGTGTATTCGCTTGCGATCTCCCCCCCAAACCTGTTCGCCGGCACGGGCTATGGAGGGGTGTACAATTCGACAAACTATGGTGCGACGTGGAGGCAGATTGCCCCGGGCCTGTCAGGCACCAACGTGGTTACCCTTGCAGTCTCCGGGGCGACTCTCTTTGCCGGGACGTACAACGGACTTTTCCTGACCACCGACAACGGGACCAGCTGGAGGGAGGCGGACACCGGCATGACGAACAAGGCGGTTGCGGCCCTCTCCTTCTCGGGCAGCAATGCCTTTGCCGGGACGGGCGCAGGCGTTTTTCGTTCTACCGACAATGCGGCGAGCTGGACTCCGGTCGATTCCGGCCTGACGGCCGGCACTATCTATGCGCTGGCGGTGAGTGGGACGAATGTGTTCGCCGGGACAAACGGGGGCGTCTTCGTTTCGACGAACTACGGCACACGCTGGACCGCGGTCAATTTCGGGCTGACGAACCTGGGTATTCTGTCCCTCGCCGTGTACGGCACGAACGTGTTCGCGGGGACGAACGGCAGCGGGGTGTTTCTGACGACCGATAGCGGCACGAAGTGGAGCGCAGTCAACACCGGCATAACAGACGCCGTCTGCAAGACCCTTGCAGTCTGCGGATCGTATCTCGTTGCCGGCAATGATGGCAGCGTCGTGTGGCGTCGGCCGCTCACTGAGATGGTGACTTCTGTGGAGGCCGGCGCCGCGGACGTGCCGCTGCGTCCCGTGCTCTCACAGAACTACCCGAACCCCTTCAACCCGTCGACGACCATCGGATACGTTCTGCCTCAGAAAGCCTGCGTCACTATCACCGTCCATAACGCACTCGGCCAGCAGGTTTCCGTGCTCGTGAGCGGAGAGGAACCTGCCGGCAGCCACGAGGTCAGGTTCAACGGAAACGGCCTGGCAAGCGGTGTATATTTCTACCGTATTCAGGCAGGAGGGTTCTCGAAGACACTGAGGCTTACACTCATTCGCTGAAGGGAAACGGCCGTGCGCCGGGCCGGTCCGGAGGGATTGACGGGCGACGGCGGAACCTGAAGGTTGCCCTTTGCCCGACTGATCGCTATGTTGGTGCATTGTGGGAAAGGAAGGGCCCCCCCGTGACCGGGAAGAGCGAAAAATCCCTGATTCAGAAGTTTGTCGGGCAGTGCAGAACCGCAGGGCTGAAGGTAACGCCGCAGAGGCTGCTTGTCTACCGGGCATTGCTCCTGGACGATACACATCCCAATCCTGACAGGCTTTACCGGAAGATCAAGCGGTCTCACCCGACAATCTCCCATGCCACGGTCTACAAGACGCTCGAGTCGTTTGAGATGCACGGCATAATTGCGCGGTTGACGCCGCTGCACGAAACGGTGCGGTATGACCCGATCGTCGAGCCGCACCATCACGTGGTCTGCGTTCGCTGCAAGAGAGTGACGAACCTCCACGATCCGGATTTCGATTCCCTCGCTGTCCCCGAACATGTGCGGCGCGGCAGCACCATTCTCGGCCTCAGCGTGTATATCAATGTCATTTGCCCGGCGTGCCGGAGAAGCACGGCCGGGAGCTGAGTTCTTTTGCCTTGACATTAATAATCATTATTAGTTACTATCGGCTACAAGAACCGGCACCTCGACCGCCTGCCGTCATTTCATCAGGCAAAGAACCAGAGAGCGCATCGTCCACGTCAGGAGACCAGCAATGAATGAAGACACGAAGCACCCGGAAGCGGGCGGGGCCCCCGCGCAAGCCGCCGGTGGCGGAACGACAAACCGGGACTGGTGGCCGAACCAGCTGAGGCTCGATATCCTGCACCAGCATCCCTCCGCGTCCAATCCCATGGGCGAGGATTTCAACTACGGCCGGGAATTCAAGAAGCTGGACCTGAAGGCCGTGAAGAAGGACCTCCGCAAGCTGATGACGAAATCGCAGGACTGGTGGCCGGCGGACTTCGGCCACTACGGACCCCTGTTCATCCGCATGGCGTGGCACAGCGCCGGCACCTACCGCATCAGCGATGGCCGCGGCGGCGCGGGTCACGGCAACCAGCGCTTTCCGCCCCTCAACAGCTGGCCGGACAACGCAAACCTGGACAAGGCGCGCCGCCTGCTCTGGCCGATCAAGCAGAAATACGGCCGGAAAATCTCCTGGGCGGACCTGTTGATCCTCGCCGGCAACGTCGCCCTGGAATCGATGGGCTTCAAGACGTTCGGTTTCGGCGGAGGGCGTGAGGACATCTGGGAGCCGGAAAAGGACGTCTACTGGGGTTCCGAGGACAAGTGGCTGGGTGACAAGCGCTACAGCGGCGACCGGGATCTCGAAAACCCGCTTGCCGCGGTGCAGATGGGCCTCATCTACGTCAACCCGGAAGGCCCGAATGGGAAACCGGACCCGATTGCGGCGGCACGGGATATCCGGGAGACATTCGCCCGCATGGCGATGAACGACGAGGAGACGGTGGCCCTCATCGCGGGCGGCCACACATTCGGCAAGGCCCACGGTGCGGGTGATGCGAAACATGTCGGGCCGGAACCGGAAGCTGCCGGCATCGAGCAGCAGGGACTCGGCTGGAAGTGCAGCTTTGGTGCGGGCAAAGGCGGGAACACGATCACCAGCGGCCTTGAAGTCACCTGGACCACCACGCCCACGAAGTGGAGCAACAACTTCTTTCAGAATCTGTTCGGCTACGAATGGGAGTTGACGAAGAGCCCGGCCGGTGCGCAGCAGTGGAGGCCGAAGGGAGGCGCAGGCGCCGACTCCGTGCCGGATGCGCACGATCCGTCACGGCATCACGCGCCTTCCATGCTCACGACCGACCTCTCGCTCCGGTTCGACCCCGCGTACGAGAAGATTTCGCGGCGTTTCATGGAACATCCCGACGAGTTTGCCGACGCGTTCGCCCGGGCATGGTTCAAGTTGACCCACCGCGACATGGGCCCGCGCGCACGCTATCTCGGCCCGGAGGTTCCGAAAGAAGAGCTCATCTGGCAGGACCCCATCCCCGCCGTCAATCACAAGCTGATCGATGCAAAGGACATTGCCTCGCTGAAACGGAAGGTCCTGGCCTCCGGCCTGTCGGTGTCGGATCTGGTGTCGACCGCCTGGGCATCGGCCTCCACCTTCCGCGGCTCCGACAAGCGCGGCGGTGCCAACGGCGCACGCATCCGCCTGGCCCCCCAGAAGGACTGGGAAGTCAACCAGCCTGCCCGTCTGGCGAAGGTGCTCAAGACACTCGAGGGAATCCAGGGTGCGTTCAACCGCGCGCAGCCCGGCAGGAAGAAGGTGTCTCTTGCCGACCTGATCGTTCTGGCGGGTTGCGCAGGGGTGGAGCAGGCGGCGAAGAATGCCGGCCACAGGGTGACGGTACCCTTCACTCCGGGACGCATGGACGCCTCCCAGGAGCAGACCGATGCGGCCTCGTTCGCGGTGCTGGAGCCGCTTGCGGACGGCTTCCGCAACTACCAGAAAAAGCGCTTCGCCGCTTCAGCCGAGGAACTCCTCATTGACAGGGCGCAGCTGCTGACGCTGACCGCACCCGAAATGACGGTGCTCGTGGGCGGCATGCGCGTCCTGAATACCAATGTCGGCGGGTCGAAGCATGGCGTGTTCACCAGGCGGCCGGGGGCTCTGACCAACGACTTCTTCGTGAACCTCCTCGACATGGGCACGACCTGGAAGGCGACCGATGAACACAACGATGTGTTCGAGGGCCGTGACGGCGCGGCGGGCGCGCTCAGGTGGACCGCCACACGCGTCGACCTGGTATTCGGTTCGAACTCCCAGCTCAGGGCCCTGTCGGAAGTGTACGGAGCGGGTGACGCGGAGGAGAAGTTCGTGCACGACTTTGTTGCGGCGTGGAACAAGGTGATGAACCTGGATCGGTTCGATCTCGCCAGGCCCTAGCACAGGCGTTGTCGTTGGCATTCCCGCCTGCGGGCACTCCGGCACCATCGGAGTGCCCGCACGGTTTTTGGGGCGCGCTCCGGACGTCCATCAGTCTTCAAGTGATCTCCCACTCGGCAAGGCCCACACCATGAAAACGGCACTTCAGTTCACCGTCCTCCGGCGAGCATCATCGATTGTGATCCTGCTGACCCTGTTATTTCACCCCCCCGCCCCCGGGGGTGCCGGAAGAGAACCCCGGGCGGCGGCCGGCGGCCTGGCGCACGCCTTCCTGCAGCCTCCGGACACCGTGAAACCCTGGGTGTACTGGTACTGGATAAGCGACAATATTTCCAGAGAGGGGATTACGAAGGATCTTGAGGCCATGGCCCGCGTCGGGGTCGGTGAGGCCTTCATCGGGAACATCGGGCTTGACGACATTCCCTTCGGCAGTGTGCCGGCGCTGAGCGAGGAGTGGTGGAAACTCGTCGAGCACGCAATCCGCGAGGGAAAACGTACGGGCGTGAATATCGGGCTGTTCAACAGTCCGGGCTGGAGCCAGTCAGGAGGCCCCTGGGTGAAATCCACCGAGGCGATGCGCCACCTGGTCAGCAGCGAGACGAACGTCCAGGGAGGGCGCTCCGTTGTCCTCAGGATCCCGGAACCGTGCGCGATGTTTCAGGACGTGAAAGTGGTCGCCTTTCCCGTTCCGGAGGCGGACGGAAATACGATCGCGCAACTGCATCCCCGGGTCACGACGGTACCTCCCCTGGCCGGTGCAGGCCTCATGGTTGACGGCGATACTTCGACTGTGTGTCTCTTCAGCGACGCGGGGGGGAGCGACTCCGTGACGGTCGACATGGAAACGGTCGACCCGTTCACGGCCAGGAGCCTTCTGCTGTACCCCGCCCGGAGGCCGTTTGCCGCGGACGTCGAACTCCAGGCAATGGACGGGGGCGCGTATCGCAGCGTCAGGACGTTTCTCTTTGACCGGAGCAATCCATCCGTCAGTGTCGGTCCCACGCCGTACGCTGCGGTGGCGGTGTCGCTCCCCGAAATCACGTCACGAAAGTTCCGGTTGATCATGAGCCATTTCATGGAGCGCTCGGGGCGGAAGGCTTCTGACGCGGGCATCGCAGAAATCGCGCTCTCGGCCGCTCCGAGGCTCGAGCGTTACGTAGAGAAGCTCCTCGAAAAGATGCACCAGACTCCCCATCCGCTCTGGAATGAGTACAAATGGCCGCCGCAGGCCGAGACGGGGACGCCCGCCATGACAATCGATCCGGCGAACGTGATAGACATTTCCACGCATCTCGGGACGGACGACACGCTGCGCTGGGACGCCCCCCGGGGGCGGTGGATCGTCATGCGGATCGGCATGACGCCCACGGGGGCACAGAACAGTCCCTCCTCGCCGCAGGCCAGGGGCTGGGAAGTGGACAAGATGAGCCGTGACCACCTGAAGAAGCACTTTGACGCCTACGTCGGCGAGATACTGAGGCGCATGCCGGCCGGAGAACGGACGGCGCTGAAGCACGTCGTTCTGGACAGCTATGAACAGGGCTCGGAGAACTGGACGGACGGGTTCGCCGGCGACTTCCGCGCAAGATACAGGTATGACCCTGTTCCATGGCTGCCGGTGCTTTCGGGACGCATCGTCCGTTCGGCGGACCAGTCCGATCGATTCCTCTGGGACATGCGCAGGATGATCGCCGACCGCATCGCGGTGGACTATGTCGGGGGGCTGCGCGACCTGAGCCGGGAACGGGGGCTCCGTTCCTGGCTGGAAAACTACGGTCACTGGGGATTTCCCTCTGAGTTCCTTGCGTACGGGGGACAGAGCAGCGACATCGCGGGCGAATTCTGGGGGGAAGGGGAGCTGGGGAACATCGAATTGCGCGCCGCCAGCTCGGCCGCCCACATCTACGGGAAACGCCGGGTGTCGGCGGAATCGTATACGTCCGCCCGCATGCCGTTCGTCCGGTACCCCGGTCTGCTCAAGAAGCGCGGAGACTGGAGCTACACGGAGGGCATCAACCATGTCGTGCTGCATGTCTACGTGCATCAACCCTATGAGGAGCGGGCACCGGGTGTCAATGCGTGGTTCGGCATCGAATTCAACAGGAAGAACACCTGGTTCGAACAATCGAAGAAGTGGATCGACTACCAGCGGCGGTGCATGTTCATGCTGCAGCAGGGGGAGCCGGTCAGTGACGTCTGCTACTTCATCGGAGAGGACGCGCCCGCGATGACGGGTGTCCGCGATCCCGAGCTTCCGCGGGGTTATTCGTTCGACTACATCAATGCCGACGTGATACTTCACCGGCTCTCTGTGAAAGACGGGAATCTCGTCCTCCCTGACGGCGTGACGTACAGAATCATGGTCCTGCCCCCGCTGAAGACCATGAGGCCGCAGCTCCTGCGCAGGATAGCGCAACTGGTGTCCGAAGGCGCCGCTGTGCTGGGGTCTCCTCCCGATCGTTCCCCGGGGATGCAGGACTTTCCCGCGGCCGACAACGACGTGCGGTCGCTCGCTGCAGGGCTCTGGGGAAGTGTGGACGGCACTTCAACGACATCGGCCGGGTACGGAAAGGGGATCGTGCTCAGGGGGATGGACATGCAGAGCGCTTTCCGCCGGCTAGGTGCACCACCCGACGTCTCATTCCCTGAAGGCGTCCCGCTGGCCTGGATTCACCGCAGGCTTGGCGACATGGAGATCTACTTCCTCTCCAACCAGGGAAATGCGCCTCTCGCTGTCGAGCCGGCCTTCAGGGTGAGCGGGAAGAGGCCGGAGATCTGGGACCCGGTGAGCGGAAGTACCAGGGGCCTCCCCGTGTATTCAGAGCACGAGGGAGCGACCACCGTCCCGCTGAAACTCGATTCGTCAGGCAGCGCGTTTATTGTCTTCCGGACGGGCGGCGTCGCGGCACGGGGGAGCACCAACTTTCCCGGGCTCAGGACAATGCTCGAGGTATCTACCCCGTGGCAGGTCAGTTTCGACACCTCCAGGCGCGGGCCGGGAGGAACAGTGACAATGACGCGCCTGCAGGACTGGACGAAGAGCGCCGATGAGCGGATACGGTTCTATTCCGGCGTCGCAGCGTACAGGAACATGTTCGTCCTGCGCGAGATTCCGCGGGGTGAGAGGCTGGTTCTGGACGTCGGACCGGTCGGCGTCATGGCCGATATCAGCGTAAACGGCCGCAAGGCGGGTGGAGTCTGGACGCCGCCCTGGCAGGTCGATATCACCGGGTGTGTGAGAAAAGGAGAAAACAGACTCGAAATTCAGGTAGTGAACACATGGCTCAACCGGCTCATCGGCGACGGCAGGCTGCCGGAGAAGGAACGAAGGACCTGGCTGACGTTCAGAACCCCGGGTGAGGAGGGACCGCTCCAGCCGTCCGGACTCATGGGGCCTGTGACGCTCAAGTCCGTGCGCTACTGAGAAAAACCGGGTGAGATCGCGGCATCCTGTTCCGCCGGTGCGCCCGGCTGCAGGAGTCGCATTGCGGTTTTCACCGCCTTCCTGCGCATGTATACAGGAGACCCCGCCTGCCCGGTTCCGGGCGGCTCGCCGGTGTCTGCTGTTCAGCCAACCAGGAAGGAGTTCACCCGATGAAACGAGTGTTTCGGCGTCTGATTGTACTGTGTGTCCCCGTCTTCTGCCAGGTGTCCCTGCTGAGTGCCCAGTGGGAACACATCGGTGGAACGGGGAATCTCAACGTTGCGTGCTTTGCCGCGATCGGTTCAAATCTCTTCGCAGGGGTCAATTCGGCGTACGACAGCGGGGGCGTCATGATGTCGACCGACAACGGCGCAACCTGGCGCTCCGCCTCGACGGGACTGCCGGCGGTCAAGATCATGTCGCTCCGCGCAGCCGGCACGAGTCTCTTTGCAGGTCCCTACGATGCGGGCGTATACTACTCAACCAACCTGGGCGCAAACTGGTCCGGCGCCAAATCCGTTCTGACCGTTGCGTACGTCTACGACTTCGCCGCGATCGGGTCAGGTGTTCTGGCGGGGACCTACCTCAATGGTGTGTACCGCTCAACCAATGGCGGTGACGACTGGGCAGCGGCCGACTCCGGCATGGGGGTCCACACCATTAACGCCTTCCTGGTGAACGGATCGGACGTCTATGTTGCGACATCCGGCTCGGGGGTGTACCGTTCCACGAACGCCGGCACGACATGGAGCGCGGTCAATACCGGTCTTTCGGGTACGTACGGTTACATTGATGCGCTGGGAGCAAGCGCGACGGCTCTCTATGCGGGCTCATACGAGACCGGCGTATTTTTCTCCACGAACAACGGGGGAAACTGGATCGCTGCGAGCAGCGGACTGCCAAAGAACATATCCATATACAACCCGATCCTCTCCATTGCCGTGAGCGGCTCCAAGCTCTTCGTGGCCAATTACGGTGTCGGGATATACCTTTCCACGAACGGCGGATCGGGCTGGTCCGCGGTGAACGGGGGCCTGACGCACCTGGGGTTCCGGGCGCTCATGGTTTCCGGAACATATCTCTTCGCGGGGGGTGACAGCACCGGGATTTGCCGCGCTCCGCTTTCGGCCCTGACGACCGCCGTGGACCAGCCGTCCGGCGGAGTTCCGTCAACATTCAGTCTCGCGCAGAACTACCCGAACCCGTTCAATCCGACGACCACGATTCGGTACGCATTGCCTGAGCGATCTCGCGTTACTCTCTCTGTATACAACGCTCTGGGCCAGCTCGTCACCGCACTCGTGGACGGGGAAGAGCAGGCCGGCAGTCACGAAGTGAAGTTCGACGGGACGGGAATCGCCTCGGGTGTGTATTTCTACAGATTGACTGCGGGAAGTTTTGTCAGGACGCTGAAGATGTCGATCGTCCGGTAGCTCCCGGACTCGATCCGGTCGGAGGAAAGGCCCGGGCAGCCGGATATGCCCGGGCCATTCGCTCCGCCCGCCGTTATCGTGTTTCTCGTGGGTCCGCAGGACGGGCAGAATGGCCCGCTGCCCAGAAGATTGCGTTCCGCAGCAGAGTCGTGTACGCCGGATTGCGGAACAGCCCGGGATCGTGCCCCATGAAGATGTACACGTTGCGTGCGCGGACGTGCTCATTCGTCCAGATCACGGGATGATCCCCCATCCTGATAGTCGAGGCGGGAACATAGCTTTCCTCGTTCACCCGGGCGAGTACGCGAACGTCAGCCCGCGGGCTGCGGTCGTAGACGTACCATTCGTCTTTCTGGACGCGGAACACGGGGGGGACTCCCACAAAGAGGGGGTGCGCGCCCTCTTCGACGATGACATCCGCAGCCGCGAACGACGCGATGTAGTTGACGAACCTGACACCCCCCATAAACCGGGAGAACCACTCCCACATCGGATACCCGTCAAACTCCCCCAGCAACGTGGCATGATGCAGCCCGAGCCACCCGCCCCGTCCCTCCTCGATGAAATCGCTGAATGCCGCCTGCGCCCTGTCGTTCCAGCCGTAGGGCGGATAGTCCAGCTGAATGAACAGGCTGTAGCGGGCCAGGAAATCCCTGCTGAGAGAATCGGGCGATTGAATGTAGTCCACAACGAAGTTGCTGTCGGCAGAAAGTCGTGAGAGCCAGGCTCTGGCCGTTGCAACAAACTCCGCATGATGGCCCCCGCGCTGGGCAAGCACCACGGCGCTGAAGCAGGGCGGACTCACCTGCGCGCGGGCCGGTCCTGCGGCATGGATGAGCGTCGTCAGCAGCAGCGCCGCCGCGCCTGCGGCAGTTCGGCCCTTCCAGGTCATCGCTGACCGTTCCCCTCTCCCGGCGGGACCTCCCGGGATTCGACCATCGCCGTGACCGCCTGCAGGTACCAGGCCGCATGTGGCAGCCACTGCTCCGTCCAGCGCCACTCATTCCCGCCGTCGCGAAGCCTGAAGTCAATCCCCGAGCCGTCAGCGCGGCCTTCCCCGCCCGTGATGCCGTTGGATATTCCTCCGCGCTCGCTTCCGTGACCGAACTGGGATCGCATGGGGGGGACGTTCCTGCTGCCGAACTGAAACAGGAAGCACATGGAGTATGGATTACATCCGAGGATCCATGAGATCTGACGTGCGGCGAACAGGCTCAGCGAGTCGGCAAAGGGACGGTCGGCGGGCCCGGAGGCGGCAAGACGCCTGCCGATCAACGCAGCGGCCGCCAGGGATCCGAGCCGCGCGTTCTCGCCCTGCCACCACCATCCCGTCTCATTCTCATGGGGCATGAAAAAGCCGTTCCTGATTGTGTTGCCGACCCGATAGGTCTGACGCGCGACACCGAAAGGATTGACCACTTCCCCTGCCGCGCGGAGCGTGGACTTCAGGGCCTGCCGTATGGTGCGGAGTGCTTCGGCGCGTTCTGCCGGCGCGTGCTCCCGCGAGAGGTATCGCGCCAGTGCCACGATCGGCAGACCCGCGTCGGAGGCGTGGTAGAAGGGGCGGCCGGAATCGTCTGCGACAAACCAGCCCCCCGGAGTGAGTCTGCGGCACAGAGCCTGTGCGCGCCGCCGCGCCTCGTCACGGTACAGCGCACTGTCGCATGCGATCCAGAGTTCCGTTGCTGCCATCAGCGCGCAGTAGTCATCGATGATGTTCTCCTTCCCGTCATCGTCGTACCTGGTATTGAACGTGAGGAGATGCCTGAAGGCCCTCTGCGCAGCCCCGGCGTACTGCCGGGAAGTGAAGCTGCCGTGTCGCGTCCAGCGTGAGATCCTGGCGAGCGCCGCGATGGCCATCCCGCCCCCCTCCCGGAAGGCGCACTGGTACTCGGGGGTGGTGACGCTGTTCGCCCGGAGTCCGACGACGCGGCGCGCATGAGGGTTCTTGTCAAAATAGCTGAACACAATCATCCGGAAATACCCTTCCGGCGACAGCGCCCGCACCAGGTAGTCTGCTCCCCACAGCGCCTCGTCGACGAGCGAGTCCTTCAGCGACGCGCGGCCATCCGTGAGACGCCCGGATTCCGCGGCGGCGGCAAGCGACCAGGCTGCCAGGGGCGTCTGCTGCGGCGACATGACATTGGCATAGGCGAGGTGGGAGAAGTATTTGCTCACGTCGCCCCCCGCGTCACACCATCCACCCCGCATGTCCACCGAATCACTGCTGCCGAAAACCGGCAGCGCGCGGTCTGCGGCAAGCTCTTCGGGGGTATTTGCCCGTTGTCGGCTGAAGTATCGGACAACCGCCGGCACGGTGATCGTCGCCAGGGCATCGTCGGCGATGGTGAACTCGGGGGACCTCAGACCGGTCCGTCCGCTGTCAACGTCGATGCGAAAGCGGCCCTGCCCGGTATAATGCGAGAAATCGAGCCGGTAGAATCTCTGCCGCTCGGTCCAGTCCGGGACCGACTCCGCAGGTGTGCTGAACCCTGTGTACACCGTCGCTCCGGTGATAACGTTCACGACGCGGAACGGAACGGCGCGGAGCGGCGGGCCCTGGACGGCCGCGACGGCCGCTTTCGGGCCGTGCGCTTCGTAGGCGACCTGGTTGACGTGAACGGCGGGCTCGTCGATGTCCACCGTCTGCAATGTCGGCGTGGCTGCCCACAGGATCGCGTCCCGCACGAGAGTGACGAATGCGGGGGTGTCCCAGGCCGAGACATGATGGCCGATCCCGATGTAGATCATCCGGTCATAGTGCTCGTTCGTCCAGACCATGGGGTGGTCACCCATCGGGACGTTCTGCCTGTATGTGGACTCGTCGGCAGTCGCGAGTACCCTCACACGGCCGCGGGGGCTCTTGTTGAATTCGTACCATTCGTCCGTAATGGTGAACGACGCCGGCAGGTTCCGGGTGACCGGGTGTGTGCGGTCCTCGACGCACACCGTTCCCCGCTGCAGCGCGGGATGCGGCGAGTAGACGATCCCGCCGAAAAAGTCTTCGAACCACGACCAGTACGCCGTGGACGTATCAATGAACTGCCTGCCGGTCAGTCCGGCCGCGTGAATCCCGACCCATCCCTTGCGCTGCTCGACGAACCGTTCAAACGCGCGTTGCTGCGCGGGGGTCAGCTCAAACGGTGCCTGCTGAAGCTGCAGGAGCACCTGATATCCCGCCAGCACGGAATCCGTTATGAACTCCGTCCCGAGGCGGAAGTCGATGCAGAAGTGATTCGCCCGGCCCAGGGAATCGAGAAGCGGTCGGGCCCTGCCGATCATCGCGCTGTGGTCGGGATCTTTTGAGGCCGTGACAAGCACGCGGACGCACGGTTGCGTTTCGCCTGCGAGACACGGCAAGGCGTTAAGACTGTGTGCCGCGAGAATGGCCCACAGAGCGACGCCGGGTATCACGTGCCGGCGCGGGGGACCGGAATGCGGCCGGGCTGCCGGGAACGGGGCGTTCATTGCAGCCGTCATCTGCGGTTCCCTTTTCTTGCCAGCGCGCCTGACATCAGAGCCTGGTCCGTTTCGAGAGTCCACGCGGCCCGCCTCCCGGGGAACCAGTTGAGGTCGCCGACCGGGAATCCGCCCAGCCCGGCGGTGAGGAGCTTCCTGTTCCGGAAGGAGAAGTCTTCCCGCGACGGGTACACCCCGCGGGAGGAGTTTCTGTAGACAGCGGTCCTGTTCCTGGCCGCGCCTGAATCCGCTGTGTCGTCCGGGTCATATCCCCAGAACACGTTGTTTTTCGGCGAGGAGGAGTACATATCCCCGAGGAACGCAGCCATGAGTGCCCTGGTGTCGGGCATGAATGTGAATTGCGGATTCTCGTCGTCGATCCCGCCCGTGTTGATCATCCGCGGGTGCCACGCCCACATCGAGGCCGTCCGTTCATTCATCACCGGCTCAGGCTGAATTCTGCCGGCCGGGGCGCTCACGGACGCGTTGTACCGCCGGTAGAACCCGTAGAACGCCGAAGAATCGAAATAGCTCGCGTTGTTGGCATACACGATCACACGGCCGAGCTCCCGCGGGTCGCCTGCGTCCAGTGTCTGCTGGTCGACGAGCTGGACGGCGTCACTCCCGAACCGCCGAATCGCCTCTTCCGCGGTGATGCGCCGTCCCGGTGTCTTCAGCGTGTCGACATTGATTGTCTGGCCGTACAGCAGCGTGTCGGGATCCTGAAAACGGCGGTCCGCAATCCGCTCGCCGGTGAAATGGCAGTTCACCAGAAGGTTGTTCGCGATGTAGGCGTTCGTGTAGTAGCTTTCGAGCCAGCAGAATTTTGCGCAGTTGACCACCGTGTTGTGATCGCACAGATAGTAGTTGAGCCCGATTCCCTGCGTCTGGATCAGCCCGAATCCGAGATTCTCCAGCGTGTTGTTGACCTCCACCAGCGTGTCTGCCGGGGACGTGAAATACACCCCCCGCCCGGCCCACCATTCGTCGCTGTAGATCGCATTGCGGATCATCGTGTTCGTGATGACGACGGTCGCCCAGCGTCCCGCGACGTGGAGTGCGGGGCCTTCCTGCCATTCGAACACGCAGTGATCGATGCAGACACGCGCGCTGTCTTTCCCTTCCGTGATCGGTTCCCAGAGCTGCGCCCCGGCCGCCACCCAGGAGAGAAACCAGATATTCGAAACGGTGAGGTCCCCCTCGGCGAGAATCAGCTGATCGGTGACACGGTCGTTGTACAGAAACCGGAGCGTATCAGGGGCAAGCTGCATGACGGCGGGACCCGGATCCCGCCCCTGCACCGGTGCAGGCTGCCCGGCAATGCGCAGGCGATAGCCCCGTGAGACGATCGTCCTCCTGTTGACGTACCGTGCGCCTCTCTCCAGGAGGTACACCCTGTTGGGGTTGGCCCGCGCACCGCCTGCGAGTGTGTCCCCCATGACGGCAGATGCAAGCGCATCGGTCCCTGCGCTGCGGACAAAGAGTGTATCCGCGGAACCCGCATCGGCCGGAGAAGAGAAGAGGGCCGCGCTGGCGATCAGTGGAAGCAGGACACGGATGTTGCGCATGTCAATCAAGCCTCTTCCAGACTTCTTCCAGCAGCAGGTCCTCGTCGACCTTGCCGTTGCTGAAGTGACGATAGTGCCCGGTGGTGTACCACAGGTCCCCCTCGAGCCTGAACTTCCAGTCGATCGACGTCCCGATATTTGCCGGATTGTAGAACACCTCGGTCCGCTCGGTATACACATCCCCCTTCACGGTCCACGTCCCTGCCCCGCAGTCGTCGTGATACGCCACGACCGAATCGTGCGCCGTTCGTCGTGCGAGGAGCTCTTCGAGTTTCTTCCGGTCCTGATTGACCCAGGCAAAATGCCCGCTGCTCAGAATGCGGAGCCGTATGCCGGTGATCTGCTGTTCCTTTCCGTCGATCTTTTGAGACCGGAGCTGCCACGCCCCCTGCAGTGTGGACGCGACCTGGGCATTGGCGGTGAGAAGCGATGAGATAAGGAGGAACGGAAGAACCCACTTTCGATGCTTGCTCATATATGCTTCCTCATGGGAATGAAAGAATGGAACAGGGCGAGTGTGGAATGCCGCGATCGCATGGCGCCGTCCGCGGGCGCGGCTCAGCCTTTCGGCCGCGCAATATAGCAGGATCACCACTGATGTGCAACGCGCCGGATACGCCCGATGCGCTGTCCGCGCATGGCCGCGTCCTTGTGAATGAGCCCGCCTCGTGCTATATTGGAGGAGCATACAGGTTCCTGTGGATAGGCCTCCTCGAAGTCTGGAGGCCTTTTTTTTGAGGAGTGGAATCGCATGATGAATCGCCCGGCCGCGACCGCAGCGGCAATCGTTGTTGTCGCGCACCTTGCGCTGGCTCAGCAGCAGGCCGTCCTCTCTGTGACCGCGACCGGCTCCGGCGAGCTCGCTGTCGCAATACAGCCCACCTTCCATCTGCAGTATGGCTGTGCCTATCCGCTGACATATCAGTTTGATCTCACAGGCGCTCCCGCAGGTCTCAACGCATGGCGGAAGTACCATGCGGCGGAAGCATACACGCTGCTCAGGGAACAGTCAGGATCGGCTGTCTTCAACGCCGTAGAGGCGGCACGATTCGATGGTGCGTCGCGCAGGGCCTATGTCTCCGCCGCCTTCAGCGGCGAAAGCGACTCCCTCTTCCTGAAACTCACGGATTCGCTCGGCGTTCCCGTCCCACCCCGGTATCTCGGGATAAGCACATACTACGATAACCGCCGCGCGGCGGTGACAGTAACAGCAGATGACTGGGCGGACTGGACGGAAGGATGGTATCCGTCGCTCCTGGGGATTTTCAGGAGGCACGGCCTGTATGTCTCCGCCGGTGTCATTTCGGGGGCGGGCAACACGGGCACGCAGACATGGCAGGGGATCCAGAAGCAGGCCGACCTCGGATTCGTGGAGGTTGTCGCCCACAGCCGCACGCACCCCTATGTCCCGTATGCGCAGCCCGACAGCGAGGTGCTCGGTTGCGCTGCGGACATCAAGAAGCTCTCCCTGCCTCCGCTGTTCTCCGTGCACGGCGTCGGCTACGTGTACGTCTGGCTGGCGCCGTACGGCGAGTATGATGCCTCGACTGATTCGCTGCTGGGTGTGGGTCACTACCTGGTTCCCCGGCTCTATACATACGCTCAGGCCCCCATGAGCCCGTGGATCGAAACGACGGGACATTTCGGGCCGGTGAATCCGACACTGGAGCTCGGCGCACCAAGCTGGGGCGGCGGGGACACCAGCATCGCCTCGCTCAACGGGACGTTTGATTCGATTGTCGCGCAGGGGGGGGTCTACCATCTCATGTGGCATCCGCAGGTGATTATCACGGACACCGCCAGGCCGTACTTCACGAATCATCTTGGGTACATCAGCAACCGGCCGGATATCTGGTACGTCAACCTGGGCCATCTGTACCTGTACCACATGATCCAGGAAATGAACGGCGCCGGCGTGAGCGGTGTCAGGGTGAGCGCCGGGACGCCGCAGGCATACTCGCTCGGTCAGAATTACCCGAATCCGTTCAATCCGTCAACAACGATTCCGTTTGTCCTCCCGGAAATGACCCGCACGACCATTGCAGTCTACAATGTGCTCGGTCAGCGCGTTGCGACGCTTGTCGACGCCGACGTGCCCCCGGGCTCTCACGAGGTGAGGTTCGACGGGACAGGGTTGGCAAGCGGTGTCTATTTCTGCCGCATGGAAGCGGCGCACTTCGTCAGGACGATGAAGCTCATGCTCATCCGCTGATCACAGCGCTCTGACGCACACACGGAACTATACAGATGGGAACCATGGAAAGGCAGTCGTCTCTGCATGCATGCGTGATGCGCTGCGCAGTTCTGACAGTGCTGGCAGTTGCATCCTTTGCGGCGATGCACGCACAGTCCGCGGGCCCCGACCGGCTCACGCTTGGCAGGGGGTCGCTGAACTTCCTCGTGATCAGCGACTGGGGGAGGGAAGGGATCACCGACACGGCCAGGAAGGCCCCCGGCCAGATGAAGGTCGCCCGGCAGCTTGGTGTCACGGCCGCCCGGGTGAATGCCTCGTTCGTTGTCACGTGCGGGGACAATTTCCACGGCCGGGGCGTGTCCAGTGCCGCCGACACGCTCTGGCAGGTGAACTACGAGGGACCGTATTCGAACAGGGCCCTCCGGATTCCCTGGTACATCGCGCTCGGGAACCACGACTACTATGGCAGCGTGGAGGCGGAGCTTCAATACGCGCGGAGGAGCGGACGGTGGTTCCAGCCTGCACGCTACTTTGCGTTCACGAGGGAGTCACCGGATTCTTCCGCGATTCTCTTCCTGGTGCTGGACTCGACTCCGTTCGTGGAGGAATACCGTCGCGAAGCGGATGACAGGCACCATGTCGGCGGTCAGGATACCGCGGCACAGATTCGATGGCTGGAGGGCACGTTGAGCCGTTCGCGCGCCCGGTGGAAGCTCGCGTTTTTCCATCATCCCGTGTACTCATCCGGGTCGTCGCACGGCAGCACCGTGGAGCTCCAGAGGGTATTCCGGCCCCTGTTCGAACAGTACCATGTGGACGCATGCTTCTCCGGCCACGATCACGACCTCCAGCACTCGCATCCGGAAGGTTCCCCGGTCGAGTATTTCGGCGTCGGCGGGGGATCTGAAACGCGCCCCGTGGGGCGCGCGGAGTTCACGCGGTTCAGCGCGTCGTCACTCGGATTCGGCGTCGTGTCCGTGACGCGACGATCCCTGAGGGTCACGTTCGTCAACGAGAAGGGGGAACACATCTACAGCCACGACATTCGTAAATGATCCCCCGGCTCCGTGCAGATGAGGCTGGAAAGGCAGCAGAATGCCGTTGATTCTTGGAATTCCGGATGGTAGATTCCTGATACCATGAACCCCGCCTTCCTGGTCATGCCCCTCCTTTGTGCCGCGGCAGTCGCCGCCCAGCATGATTCGCCGGGACGCACGGTCATTTCCCTCTCCGGCACGTGGGAAATCGAGGAGGGGAATAGGGAGACGATCCCCGCCCGGTTCCGGCACACCGTCCCCGTTCCCGGGCTTGTGTCGCTCGCGCAACCGCCCTTCGAGAATGCCGGTCCGCGCGTCAGCGACCGCAGGAGCCTCGCGCAGGTTGACTCGCTGCGGGAAGCATTCTGGTACAGGCGCACATTCACAGTCGAGGAACCCGTCCCGGCATTCGCCGTTCTCAAAGTGGGCAAGGCGATGTTCGGGACGAAGGTCCTGCTGAACGGGATGTCGCTGGGGGAGCACCAGCCCTGCTTCACGCCGGGGTACTTCGATGCGGCCGTGGCCCTCCGTGAGGGCACGAACGAGATCGTCATCCGCGTCGGATCGTGCCGGAGCTCGCTGCCGCTGTCGGTGCCGACAGGCTTTGATTTCGAAAAGGAGCGTTACATACCGGGGATTTTCGACGACGTCGAAGTGATCCTCTCGGGGACGCCCCATGTGGTCCGCGTGCAGGCAGTCCCCGATGTCGCCCACGGGCAGGTGGGCGTCCAGGTCACGCTCGCCCACACGGGTCCGGCGCAGCGGGCCGGCATTCGCTTCACCGTTGTTGAGACGAAATCGTCCCGTGAAGTCGCTGCGTCAACCGCGGAAGCTGTGCTCCGGCGGGGGAGCGGGGAAGAGACGATCAGCGCCGTCATACCGCTCCGGGAGGCCCGTCTCTGGTCTCCGGAGGATCCCTTCCTGTACGATCTCACGGTGAGAACCGACGGAGACGACTGCCGTATCAGATTCGGCATGAGGGAATTCCACTTCGATGAGACGACGCACCGGGCGATGTTGAACGGCAAACCCTGTTTCATGCGGGGGAGCAACATCACGCTCTACAGGTTCTTTGAGGATGAGCAGTGCGGCGATCTTCCGTGGCGGGCCGACTGGGTGCGGTCGCTCCACAGGAGCTTCAGGCAGTTCCACTGGAACTGCCTGAGATACTGTATCGGTTTCCCCCCCGAGCAGTGGTACCGGATTGCCGACGAGGAGGGGATCCTCCTGCAGGATGAATTCCCGGTCTGGTACGGCGGCCCCGGCTGGTGCGTCTGGCCGAAGGATCTGACGGCGGACGAGCTCGCCCGCGAATATGCCGAGTGGGTGCAGGAGCGGTGGAATCACCCCTCCGTCGTTGTCTGGGACGCGAGCAATGAGACGGTGTGCAACGACGGAGCCACGGACGAGACCGCCGACGCCGTGCGACGCGTCAGGGGCCTTGATCTCTCGCGCCGCCCCTGGGATAACAGCTATTCCCGCCGGAGGGAACCCGGCGACGTGTTCGAATCGCACCCCTACCACTTCCAGGACAGCAATTTCAGACTGAAGGATGTGGCCGCAGCGACAGGAATCCCCGACGGGAACGTGATCCCGAACGAAGGGAAATACCCGGTGATCGTCAACGAATACGGCTGGCTCTGGCTCAACCGTGACGGGACCCCGACGACGCTGACGCAGACGCTGTATGAGAATCTGCTCGGGGCGCACTCGACGGTGGCACAGCGCCGGCACCTGTACGCGACGTACCTCGCGGCGGAGACCGAATTCTGGCGCTGCCACCGCGCATGCGCTGCGGTCATGCATTTCACCGCCCTGGGGTATTCCCGGCCGGACGGGCAGACCAGCGACCATTTCACGGACGTCGCGGCGCTCTCCTATGAGCGGGAATTCCTGGAGTACATGCCCGATGCGTTTTCGCCCGTGGGGCTGATGCTCGATGAATGGGGAAGCGGGATCGCCGCCGACTCGCTGCATGACTTCCGGGTCATCGTCATCAATGACCTGGCGGTGGAAGCCCGCGGGACCGTTCGCCTGCAGATTCAAAACGGCGCGGGCATTGCTGCTCAAGCGTCGGCGGCAGTGGCTGTCCCGCCGTACGGGAGCACCCCGCTCGTTCTCCGGTGCAAAGCCCCCGCTCAGGCGGGCACATACGTGACGGCAGCCATTCTCGAGAGGCGGGGTGAGAAGTCGGTCAGGAGTGTGCGGGAGATTCCATACCGCTGATTCCGGCCGGCCGCGCCGCGCTTCCCCCCCACAACGACACCACTCACACTGCAGGCAACCACTCCTATGGAAAAAAATATCCGCTGGGGGATCATCGGCCCGGGATGGATCGCTGAAAAGATGGCGGAGGCGCTCGCGGTCGTGCAGGGTGCGGAACTCGCGGCTGTCGCTTCCAGGTCGCAGGCCAGGGCGGACGACTTTGCACGAAGGCACAACGCGCTCAGAGCCTACGGGTCATACGAGGCGCTGGCGCGCGATCCGGAGATTGACGTCGTGTATATCGCCACCCCCCACACGCTTCACTGTGAGAACTCGATCCTCTGCATGAGAAACGGCAAAGCCGTCCTGTGCGAGAAGCCGTTTGCGATGAACGAGAGGGAGGTTGTGCGGATGGTTGCCGCGGCCCGGGAACATGACGTGTTCCTGATGGAGGCATTCTGGACGCGCTTTATCCCGTCGATCGACAGGGTCATGCAGTTGATCGACTCGGGGGCACTGGGCCGGGTTTTGCATATCAAGTCCGATCATGCCAAGTTCCGGACGTTCGACCCGCTCAACCGGGCCTTCAACAAGAGCCTGGGGGGCGGCGCACTGCTCGATATCGGAATCTATCCCGTATTTCTGACGCTCCTGCTCTGGGGGGAACCGGACACGGTCGACGCGGTGGCCCACATCGGTCCCACGGGCGTGGACGAGAGCCTCGCCCTGACGTTCAGGTACAACGACGGACGCATCGCCACGCTGTTCTCGAGCTTCATGATGGATTCCACCGTTGAAACGGACATCTGCGGGACCGAGGCGCGGCTGAAGATGCACCGGTGGTGGTTCTGCCCCGTGCCGCTCGACATCGCCCGCGGGGAGGACCCGCCCGAGACGCTGAAGTTCAACTACGTCGGGAACGGGTACAACTACGAAGCCGACGAAGTGGTCCGCTGTCTCCGTGCGGGGAGGAAGGAAAGCACGATCCTGCCGCTCGATTTCAGCCTGCGCCTGATCAGGCTCCTGGACAGGATCAGGGCGCAGATCGGGTTGACGTATGACGCCGACCTGGTGCGGTAAGGCGCAGGCACCGTCCCCGTGGAATATCTCTTGCATATGAAGCGAGGCATGGATACCGTACAATACCCGCGGATGTCCACCATCTCACACGACCATCTGACAAGCCCGTATGACACAGACAATGCCGCCACTGAAACTGACTGAAAAGATCGGGTACGGCTTCGGCGACGCCGCCTCATCGATGTTCTGGAAGCTGTTCGGGATGTACCTGATGTTCTTCTATACCGATATCTTTGGCATCCCTGCCGCCGTGGTGGGGACGATGTTCCTTGTCACCCGCGTCGGCGACGCGGTATTCGACCCGTTCGTCGGCGTCCTGGGGGACCGTACGAACACGCGCTGGGGGAAGTTCAGACCCTACCTGCTCTGGATGGCGTTCCCCGTCGGCATCGTCGGAGTGCTGATGTTCACCACGCCGCACATGGACACGGGGGGCAAGATCATCTACGCATACGTGACGTACTCCCTGATGATGATCTTCTATTCGCTGATCAACGTGCCGTATGCCTCGCTCATGGGCGTGATGACGGACGACGGGAAGCAGCGGACCACGCTGGCGACGTTCCGGTTCATCTTTGCGTTCGGCGGAAGCTTCCTGGTCCTGGGTCTCTTCCAGCCCCTCTTCGACGGGTTCGGCACGCGGACGTTCAGCGAGTATTCGGCGCCGACGACCGTCGAGGTGGCGGACACCGCCGCGCACGCGACGAACCGGCTCACGGTCTGGGAGGGACGAGCGCCGGATCCTGCGCAGGCCGAGCCCGTGGACTCGCTCCTCTGGATCACGGCGAAGGTCAACACCGCGACGCAGGATGCGTTCAGCCTCGGCCTCCTGGACACGCGCACGGGGCACTTCGCAGGGTTTACGTTCGACAGGGGGAAGGACACGCTGGGGCTGCTCCGGTCAGGGGCTTCCTGCGATGTGCGGATCAGGCTGCGCGACATCATGGCGGGAGGGACGGCGGGCAACCCCGCCGGCCTCAGGCTGGCGTGCTCAGGCGTCGATCCCGGCGCCATCGTGATCACCGGCGCCGCACTGAAGGAAATCGACTACCGTTCCGGCACGCAGAAGGCGGTTGTCGTCGTGTCGGCGCTGGCGGTCATCTTCTTCCTGCTCACGTTCGGACTCACGCGTGAGAAGGTGAAGCCGATCGAGGTGAAAACGTCGCTGAAAGACGACCTGCGGGATCTCCTCAGGAATGGTCCCTGGTTCATACTCCTCGGAGCGGGAATCTCGACGATATTTTTCAACACCATCCGCGACGGGGCGGCGGTCTACTACTTCCTCTATTATTTCCAGGGACTGAAGAACATACAGTTCAGCGCCTCCACGATACTCGCCATCAGCACCATCTACCTGCTGCTGGGGCAGGCGGCGAACATCGTCGGCGTGGTGCTGGCGAAGCCGGTCTCCGACAGGATCGGCAAGAAGAACACGTTCCTGATCGCGATGGTGAATGCGTCGGTGCTCAGTTTCCTGTTCTTCTTCCTGGACAGGACAAACATCGCGCTGATCCTGGTCTTCCAGGCCCTGATCAGCGTTCACGCGGGGATCATCTTCCCGCTCGTCTGGTCGATGTATGCCGACACGGCGGACTACTCCGAGTGGAAAAACAGCCGCCGCGCGACGGGGCTGGTGTTCTCCGCCGCGTCGATGTCGCAGAAATTCGGCGCCTCCATCGGCATTGCCCTGGTGGGGTGGATACTGGCACTGTACGGATACCGGCCCAACGTCGAACAGACCGAGGCCACGCAGACGGGGATCCGCATGATGCTCAGCATCTACCCGGCGCTGGGAGCGCTGCTGGCCGCGGCATTCATGTTCATCTATCCCCTGAAGGAGGAGGTGCTCGAGAAGATCGCCCAGGAGCTGGCGGCCTTCCGGTCGAAGCACGCGAAAGCCGGGTAAAGCGGGGCGCCCGTGTGATCAGAGCCGCTGTGTGAATGTCAGGGACGCGGAATACTCCGTGAAGTTGATGCCGTACGAGCCGTTGGCCGTGTACCGCATGAGCGAGAGGAGCACCCCGACGGACGCGGATTGCGTGAGCCTGTACGTCGTGCTGAGCGCGGGCCGGTACGAGGCCGTGCCGGACCCGAACGACATCGCCCCCGACAGGACGGTGATCAGGGCGTTGTCAAAGGCCCGGTCCTGCAGCGAGAGTGTGTACGACTGGACGGTCTGCTGCGGCTGCGAGGGCATCATCGTGACCACCAGTCCCGCCCCCGGGGACAGTGACACCTCCTCGCACAGCGGGATGGTCAGGCCGGCGTTTGCGGAGTGGGTGGTTGTCGCCGCCCCCTGGCGCGCAGGCGAGTTGTCGCGCGACTGCTGAAAGATATAGCTGAGGCTGGCGGACTGGAGGAACGCGCCGTCGACAAACCCGGCGTACTGCGTCGTTCCCAGTGTCAGGCTGCTGTAGGAGAAGCGCGCGGAGTCGCCCGACGCGTCGTTGGACATCGTGAGATAGTTGCCCAGGATGTTTGCCGCCCACCGCTCCATGGGCTGGAAGTTCACGTTGCCGCCCCACTGGTAGCGGACCAGCGTCGCCTCTTTCTGCCCGAGGAGGTTGTCGTTCTGGCGGTAGGCGTTCAGGGACACCGACGTGGTGCCGAACCGGAACGACGGCGCCAGGGAGAATTCCTGCCAGTCGTTGAGCATGGAGCTGACGCCCAGGGAATTGTAGGCCGGACTGACCCACCGGTACCCGGTGCGCACGGTGACATCCCTGAAGTTCAGGCTCAGATCCGAGCGGACGGCTATCCCCGCGCTCGAAGAGACGTTGATCGTGTAGAGGTTGGTGACCCACGAAGGCACGTGCAGCGACTGCACGCCGGTCTGTGTCATGTCGCGTGTGAACACGCTCCCGCTTGCCTCCAGGTTCCAGTGGACGTGGTTTCCGAACAGGTTGAGGTACGACATCATCCCCGCGATGAGATTCTCCTGGGGGGTGACCGTGTACGGCTGCACCGCCGAGGCGGCCGGGTTCATCGAGTCCACGGCGGCGGTCGCAGGGGGCGTGGAGAGGGATGATGCCCTGTCCTTTGCCCTCAGGAAGAGGAGATCGAAGAATCCGCCCTCCGGTGTTCCGATGCCGATCCTCCCCCCGTACAGGTACCTGTCGTAGGCCATCGTGGAGGACGTACCCTCCACCGCACGTTGCGTCACCCCCCCGACTGCTCCCAGCCGAAACACCCCCGGGTTGATGAAGAAGCCGCCCCCGCGGATCCGGATGCCGCCCAGCGTGTACTGGGAGTAGGTATCGGTGAAATCCCCGAGGTGGGCCTGACCCCAGCTCCACGTCGGATTGATGCCGAACTGGTTGATGTCCTGGCGGGCCTGGCTCCCTTCGGTGGAGAGCAGGAAGTCGAAATCGAGCGACAGCGCGTTGAAGAAGCTCAGCGTGGGCCGGAAGAAGAGGCGGCCGGTCGACGGGGGACGCCGCGCGACGTCCCCGTCGATCCTGTACAGTTCACCGTAGGAGCCGATCTCGCCCGAGAGCGTCACGGGCGGGTTCCCGGTGCTGCCGCGGCGGTGGCTGTCGGCGTCCTGCGTCTGGCCGTGCAGCAGTCCGCCGGCGGCGACGATCCCGGCACAGATGCATCCGCAATGGAGCAGTCGTGCGTTCATTGCCGTCAGGATGGTGAATGTGGTGATGGTCCGGCCCCCCCGGTTTCCCTGAACCTCCCGTCGCCGGTGCGCGCTATTGCCCCGGTTTCGGGACCTGCACGCGCGCCCGCGCGCCGGGGGAAGACTGGGCGCCGCCGCGCGTCACGAACTGGATTGCGTATTCATACGCGCCGGGTTCTACCTCCCGGTCGGTGAACGTCTTCACGGACGATTCGACGGACCGGTAGCGGGCCAGCGGCGCGCCGTCCCGCGAGCGGTAGACGAGGAAAAAAGATTTCTCCGGGCGCGCCGGCGTATATTTCCAGGTCACCGTGATGCAGTTCTCTTTCGGGTCGAACGAGGCCGCGACGTCCGCGACAGCCGGGCGGACGCCTGTGTCATACGGGCGCCCCTGGACCGTCAGGCCGCCCTGCGAGCGGAGTCCGGAGCTGTCCACCGCCTCGATCCGGTACTCATACATCACGTTCTGTGTGACCTCCCGGTCGACGTACACCGAGGCCGTGCGGGGGAGTGTTGCCACGGGTTTCCACTCCCCGGTTCCTGCTGCCCGTCGGGACAGCACATGCGACTGCACGTCGCGGCTCCCGCTTGGCACCCAGCGGAGCGTCACGGCAGAATCGCTTGCCTGGACATCCGAGAAGGCCGGCGGCACCGGCGGGTTCACGTCCGGGCGGCGCAGGGCGAGGGGCGCGGTCGCGCGCGAGTGGTTGAACCGCGCATTTACCGCGGCGACCTCGTAATACACCGAGCGGGTCAGTGTGCGCACCTCCACGGTGTCGGTGAACGCCGTGTCACGCCAGACCTTCCCCGTGAGCTGCGTGAATTCATGGCGGAGATCGTTTGCCCGCAGCACGCGGTAGCCGAGAATATCCCGCTCCCGGTTCCCGTGCCATGACAGGTGCACGATCCCGGAAGGTTCGATCTGCCCCCGGAGTCCCGCGGGGACTGCGGGCGGGACCGTATCGATCTGCGCGCCCATGAGGGGGAACGACGGGGCCCTGTTGCCCGCCGTATCGACGGAGGAGATGATATAGTACGGCTCCGCCGGATCGGCCTTGCTGTCCGTGAACTGGCGCGCGGTTTTCGGGAGGGGCTTCGCCGTCAGGTCATGGAACAGGCTGTCGCTGAGCGCGCTCCGTGAGACAACGAACCCTGCGAGATCGGGGCTGGTCGCCGGCATGTCCCATTCCAGTCGGACGACGCTTTTGCCGCTCAGTTTCGGGTTGTGCACGCGGGGAGGCGGAGGCGGCGTCAGGTCGCGCACAAGCGCCCGCACTTCGGCCGCAGCGCCCCTGTCCCCGAACGGCGTAATTCCCTGTACCCTGTACACGTATGTCCTGTGCTGCGCCACCGATGTGTCGGTGTATCCCCCCTGCGCGTGCAACATGCTGTCCGTCCCGGTGACGATCACGATCGGCCGTGCGTTCAGCTGTCTGAACGTGCGTCCGCCGTCTTCGGATCGCGACACCAGGTAGCCCGTATATTCCGCGACCCGCTGCGGATCCCACCGCAGCTCGATGCGCCGCTCCACTGCGCGGGCGGTGAGGTTCGCCGGCGGCGGACCTTCCGGCGTCGGGCGGACATCGACCTCCGCCTCCCCCGGATCGATGCGGTAATCTCTCTCCTCGTTGAGCCGCACGCGGTACGTGTATCGCTCGCCCGTCGTCGCGGCGCGGTCCACGAAGCGCAGGCCCATCGCATCCGCGATGTACGGGTCGTTGTCCGCGGCGAACAGGGCGAAGCCGTAGAGGTTGACATTCCGCGCGGCGTTTTCCCTGAGCGTGTCTGCCCCTTCAAGGCCGAGGAGCGCCGAATCTGCCCAGAGCGCGTTGAGGACGAGCCCGAGGTACTGGTTCGACTGGTGCGTGCGCATCTCGTCGATGAACTTCATCGGGAGCCATGGGTGCAGCGTGTCGGGCGTGAGGCGGACGAAACCGCCGCCCGTGCCGCGGCGCTCGACGACATATCCCGTCCGGTTTGCGACGCGCCACCCGTGGGCCGTAGACGGCGCCCAGCGGAGCACCACGGAGTCCCGCCGGACCTGGGCGATCAGGAAGATCCTGGCGAATCCCGGATCGTGCAGCCCGGTCGAGTCGGGAGCCATGCCCGACACGGATTCCTGGCCGGGGAGTGCACTCTGGGCCGCCAGTCGCGCACCCGCAGGACTGAGAAGCAGGAGCACAATGAGCGATGCCGGGCGGATGAGAACGCCCGGAGTCCGTTGATGTCGCATGCCGGTCCTCATAGTCTGCACTCCGTCCCCTTGCTGAACCTGAAAGAGCAATTCCCCTTGACGAGGCCGCCGAGAATCGAGTAGCGGCCGGCCACGGTGCCGGTAATCCAGAGCGGGTTCGGCCCGCCCGCCTCGAGGAGCGCGGCGGCGTGAATCCCGAGGATCTCGAAGTCTCCCCTGTAGCCCACGTAACCGTCGCGGCACCACCGGCACAGCCGCGCGCACCACCACGGACCGCAGGGGTAGTAGACGTAGAATCCGATGTCGACGTGCAGCCCGACGGACGCGTCGACGTATGCATAGAGCTGTCCCTGGGCCTGCCAGCCGTTGATGCCGGGGCACCGTGTCTGCTTCAGCAGGGCGATGTCAAACCCGCCCCCGGCACTCACATCACCGTAGAAGATGAGGAAGTACTGCCGGCCTGTGCTGAACGATACTGAGGCGCCGAACGCGATCCCGTTGCCGGCCGCAATGCGGCTGTCCCTGGCGGTGGAGGGCATCCCGAGGATGGCGAGCACGCGCTGCGGGGGGGGAGGCGGGGGCGGCAGGTTCTTGCCGAGCATCAGGTACCCGTCCGTCGCGAGCCAGCTGGCGAGCTGAATCCTGATGCGGTGGCTCGGCTCGCCGATCTTCATGTACCACGTGCCAGGTTCGACGTGTATCACCATCTGTCCCCCGCCGCTCACGGGAGGGGCGTTGATCGTCGCGTCGAATACGCCGTGCAGCGTCGAGGTGGGGAAGTCGTACGTGAGCTCGGCGAGGCATGTCACCTTCGCCTTGTCGCGCTCGGGGATATCCGCCATCATGTACCCGTTCCCCTGGAGCGCGATCCGTCCGACGGAGACCCCGGTGGACGTCTTCTGCAGTTCAACTTCCAGCGCGACATCGGCGTTGAAAGAGACGGGCGAGGGATACGTCCCCAGCACGACCATCGCCCTGAACCCGAACGATCCCTCCTCGGGGACAAAGCTGAATCCCGAGGCGGTGGCCCCGGGCGC